>OKRW01001070.1_pt1 | contig 24882 bp, 17 predicted proteins | sample 1601151 | NCBI WGS metagenome assembly OKRW01 (sample SAMEA3541471, study PRJEB24748) | human gut metagenome | biome: human gut; feature: human-associated habitat; material: faeces | place: China | collected 2012 | reverse complement strand
GGTCCTTGCGCTTGCGGTAGGCGTCCTTCTTGATCAGGAAGTACTCCTGCTCGTCACCGACGGAGGGAACGACCTTCTTGGGCTTCTTGCCAAAGAGGGCCAATACACGCTTGGACTCACGATCAAGAGCCGTCATGGAACGCAGAAGCGGAGTCTTCTTGTCAAGTGCCTCGCCGGTGTAGGAGCAGAAGGCCGTGGGGATACACAGAACCTCGTCCTTGATGAAAGCGGGGCTCGTGCAATCCCATGCGGTATAGCCACGGGCCTCGAAGGTCGCGCGCAGGCCGCCGTTGGGGAAGCTCGAAGCGTCGGGCTCGCCCTGAATCAGGTTCTTGCCCGTGAACTTGGTGATGGCGGTACCGTCGTGGTTGGGCTCGAGGAAGCTGTCGTGCTTCTCGGACGTAATGCCCGAGAGCGGCTGGAACCAGTGAGCGTAGTGCGTGGCGCCCTTGGAAATAGCCCAAACCTTCATGGCATGAGCAACAGCGTTAGCGACGTCCAGGTCCAACGGCTTGCCGTCCTCGATGGTGGCGGCGAGACGCTTGTAGATGTCCTTGGGAAGATACTCTTTCATCACATCTTCCGAGAACACCATGGTCCCGAAGCGGTCGGTAAGATCGGCCATGCGGAACTCCCTTCATGTTCACACCGGATTACAGCCGGCGTTTGTTACCAACGAACGATTCGTAGATTAGGCGCGACGTGTTTCGACGGCATTAACAAGACGTTGCCAGCCGAAAACCAACGTGTTGAGAATACCGCAGCTGCAGCTAAAACCCAACGTCAAACGATTTTTTCAGAAGATGGGAAAAGGGACGCGAAACATGCGCGCCTCCAACTCGCAACGTGCAGGAAATGCGCCTGTCACGAATCTGTAGCATGCCCGCTTTGCAATAGACAATACCTATGGTTAACAAATGAAACAGCTTGGATGCTATCGCCAATGCTTGCGGTAAAATTTCTGCCACACAACGGCGGACACGCCGCACCAACGCATCCCGGAGGTCCCATGAAGGTTGCCGACATCTTCTCATCTGCAAAGGCAACGGGCGCTCAGCCCATCTCGTTTGAAATGTTCCCGCCCAAAGGCGAGCTCACCCTCGAACACGCACGCGAGGTTGCCGAGCAGTTCCAAGACCTTCACCCCGATTTCGTGAGTGTCACCTACTCCGCCGGCGGCTCGGGCAACTCCGGCGCCACCGCAAAAATCGCCTCGATGCTCACGCACGACTTTGACATCGCGTCCGTCGCCCACCTGACGTGCATTTCCCTCACGCACGATGAGCTGCAACGTAAAATCGATGAGATGCGCCAGGCCGGCGTGGAAAACGTCCTTGCCCTGCGCGGGGATTTGCCCCAGGGAACCAACGCCTCCGATGCCGCACGCGCCGAATACCCTTACGCCAAAGACCTCATCCCCGCCCTTGTGGATGCCGGTTTTTGCGTAGGCGCAGCCGCTTACCCCGAGGGACATATCACCTGTGAGAACCTCGAGCTTTCCGTCGAGCACCTCAAGCAAAAGCAAGATGCCGGAGCGAGCTTTTTTGTGACGCAGCTTTTCTTTGATAATGAATGCTTCTTCCGCTTTCGCGAGATGGCCGACCGCGCGGGAATCACGGTACCCATCACCGCAGGCATCATGCCGTTCATGAGTAAGCAGCAGATCAGCCGTATGGTCTTCATGTGCGGCGCGTCGCTGCCTTCTCCGGTCATCAAGCTTTTGGCCAAGTATGAGGACAACCCGGACGCCCTGCGCGAGGCTGGCATCGAGTACGCCTGCCGGCAGCTCGAGGGCCTGCGCGATGCCGGCGCCGACGGCCTGCACATCTACACCATGAACCGTCCTTCTGTTGCCCGCGCCGCAATCGAGGCCCTCAGAAAATAATGGATCTCCCGGCCTCTTTTGCAACACCCGCGCTTTATCGGCCCAACATCTCTGCGCGCCCCCGTGTGGACCGTGCGGAGATGTTGCGCTACCTAGGCTACGGCGGCCAAGAGATTGACCTCGACCTTGAGCGCCGAATCGTACGTTGCGTCGAAGAGCTCGAGCTCTCCATCGAGCCCAAGGGCGTGCGCCGCACCTTTTGCGTCGATGCCAGCGGCACCGATGACGATGGAATGCCCTGCATCCAACTCGTAGGTAGCGAGATTGTCCTCACCGGACGCGACATCTACCGGCATCTCAAAGACGCCGCCTTTTGCACGGTGCTTGCCTGCACGCTCGGCATGGATTGCGAACGCAAACTGCGCACTCTGGCAAGCCAGCAGGCACTTGACGCCGCTCTCTTTGATGCCGCGTGCTCCTCGTATATCGAAGCTTCCGTGGAGCAGATGGACCGCGATGTTCGCACGCAAGCAGCCAATGTGGGCCTGAGCGCAAACTGGCGCTTTAGCCCCGGCTACGGGGATTGCCCGCTCTCGGCCCAGCCAAGCATCCTCGCCGCGCTCAACGCAAGCCGCCTTTTGGGCCTTACCGCTACAACAACAAACCTGCTCATGCCCACCAAGAGCGTGACGGCGTTCATCGGCCTGTTCGATGGCCCGGTGCACGACGCCAATACGCGGCCCACCTGCAATATCTGCAGACTGCGCCCCAGCTGCGCCTTCCGTGCACGGGGCAAGACCTGCTATGGTGAGAAAACACGGTAGCCCACGCTATCTCACCTGTGCAGACGCCAACACCCCGATACCCGCCTTTGAAGATGCGAGGCTCATTCATGAAATACACGCTCAAAACCACCGACGCCAACGGTCATCCGCTCACCGCACCCATCGACAGCGCACGACGCGAAGGGGCGGCCTACGCGCCGCGAACGATTGAAACCTTGCGTTGCGACGATCACCTGCGTGCAGTGCTGCGCGGCGAGAAGCACCTGCTGTTCGACGGTGGCATGGGCACCATGCTGCAGGCGGCGGGCATGAAGGCGGGCGCCCTTCCGGAGCTCCTCAATTTTTCCGATCCCGATGTGATCACGGGCATCCAGCGCCAGTACGTCGAGGCGGGATGCGACGTAATTACCTCCAATACCTTTGGCGCCAACGCGCACAAGCTCAACGGGGCAGCTAGCGTGGAAGACGTCTTTGCCTCCGCCGTCGCGTGTGCCCGCGCCGCCGGAGCGCGCTATGTGGCAGGCGACATCGGCCCCATCGGAGCCCTGCTGCGCCCCTTGGGCACCATGTCTTTCGATGAAGCCTACTTGCTGTTCAAAGAGGAGGTCGAAGCGGGCGTCAAGGCAGGCGTCGACCTTTTCATCATCGAGACCATGACCGACCTTGCCGAGACCAAGGCCGCTGTCCTTGCTGCCAAGGAAAACTCCGACCTGCCCATCTTTGCCACCATGACGTTCGAAGAGGATGGCCGTACGTTTTTGGGCACAAGCCCAGAGATCGCCGCTATCACCCTTGACGCCTTAGGAGCAGACGTCGTAGGCATCAACTGCAGTCAGGGGCCTGCCGACCTGCGCCCCTTTGCAAAGCGCATGCTCGACGTTACCGATAAGCCCGTGCTCGTACAGGCTAATGCCGGCCTGCCGCACGTAGACGATGAGGGCAACACCGTCTTTGACATCGCTGCGCCCGAATACGCCCATGCTGTCGCCGAAATGATCGAAGACGGCGTAGGCGTTGTGGGAGGATGCTGCGGCACCACGCCCGACCACATGCGCTTGCTCAAACAGCTCATCGAAGGGCACACGCCGCAGCTGCGCCATCACGACCCCTCCATGTACGTCACAAGCGCGCAGAGCTGCGTTACCCTTCCCGTCGCGGGCCATCGCATCGCCGTCATCGGCGAGCGCATCAATCCCACGGGCAAAAAGCGCCTGCAGCAAGCCCTGCGCGACGGCGACCTCGACTACGTGGTATCCCAGGGCATCAGCCAGCAGGAGCAGGGCGCCGATATCCTCGATGTCAACGTGGGCCTTCCCGAGATCGACGAGGTCAAGATGATCCAGGCGGCATGCGAACAGCTCCAAGGCTCCACGCTGTTGCCCCTGCAGATCGACTCGACCGACCCCACCGCCGTCGAGGCGGCAACGCGCCGCTATGCCGGAAAGCCCATCATCAACTCGGTCAACGGCAAGCGCCAGATCATGGACGAGATCTTGCCCATCGTAGCTCACTACGGCACCAACGTGATTGGTCTGGCGCTGGACGAGGACGGTATCGCCGAGACGGCCGAGAAGCGCTTTGCCATTGCCGAACGCATCGTAGATGAGTGCGAGCGTTACGGCATCGCCCGCGATCGTATTCTCATCGACTGCCTGGTCATGACCGCCTCCACCAATCAGGCTCAGGTAATCGAAATCCTGCGTGCCGTACGCATGGTCAAGGAGCGCCTGGGCGTGAAGTGCGCCCTCGGCGTTTCCAATGTGAGCTTTGGCCTTCCTGCGCGCCCGCTTTTGGGCTCGACCTTCCTGGCTGCCGCCTTCGGTGCCGGCCTTGACGCCCCCATCATGAATCCCGGATCCGCCCGCTTTATGGATGCTGTCCGCGCTTATCGCGTGATCAATGCCGAAGACGAGGGCTCGGTCGACTACATTGGCCGCTATGCCGAGTGGACCGATCCCTACAAGATCGCTGCCGACCCCGCCCTTGCACTGGCACCGGGAACAGCCGCCGTGCCTACCGCGGCCGCAGATTCCCCGGCAAACGAGGACCCCATCGCTCGCTTGGTCATTAGCGGGCGCAAGGGAGAAATTGCCGCCACGACCAAGGAACTCCTCAAAACAATTCCTGCCATGGAGCTCATCAACGACCACTTCATCCCCGCGCTCGACGAAGTTGGCGTCCTGTTTGACCAGGGAAAGTTTTTCCTACCGCAGCTAATGGCATCGGCAGAAGCGGCACGCGTGGGCTTTGACACCATCAAGGCGGCCATGCCCGCTGGCGAAATTGCCGACAAAGGCAAGATCTGCGTCGCCACCGTCAAGGGCGACATCCACGACATCGGAAAAAATATCGTCAAGATGCTCCTCGACAACTACGGCTACACCGTCTTTGACCTGGGCCGCGACGTAGACCCGCAAGCCGTACTCGACGCAGTGCGCGAACGTGACATCAAACTCGTGGGCCTCTCGGCTCTCATGACCACCACAGTCACCAGCATGGAGGAGACCATCCGCCTGCTGCATGCCGAGGTACCCGGCGTCAAAATTATCGTAGGCGGCGCTGTCCTCACCCCCGAGTATGCCAAGCAAATCGGCGCCGATTACTATGCTAAGGACGCCGCCGAATCCGCACGCATCGCCGAAGAGGTCTTTGGCGGCTAGATCCAAAACACCAGAACAGCGCCGCAGGATTTGTCCCCGTTTTTTGACAAATGGGTAACGAGAACGACACCCTATCGCCGTGCACAGGTAAAGCACGGTAGAATAGTGCCCGCAAGCTGGACTCAAGCATAAGGAGCGCGCATGGCGATCACGCCTCAAGAAATCGCAGAGACCCGCGGCATGGTCGCGGAGCAAAACCTCGACATCCGCACCATCACCATGGGCATCTCCCTTATGGGATGTGCCGACGAGAACCTCGATCGCATGTGCACCAAGGTCTATGACCACGTGACCAGCACTGCCGAGAATCTCGTACAGACCGCCGAGGATCTTGAGCGCGAATATGGCATCCCCATCGTTAACAAGCGTGTCTCCGTCACGCCCGTGGCAAAGATCGCCGCATGCTGCAAGGACGAGGACCTCACCCCCATCGCCCACGCACTCGACCGCGCCGCTGAGACACTCGGCATCGACTACTTGGGCGGCTTTTCCGCCGTTGTCCAGAAGGGCATCGGTGACGCCGACCGTCGTTTGATTCAATCCATCCCCGAGGCGCTCGCCGGCACGAGCCGCGTTTGCTCCTCCATGAACGTGGCAAGCCTGCGCGCAGGCATCAATATGGATGCCGTACTCATGGCAGCTCATACCATCATTGACTCGGCCAAGCTCACCGCCGACCACGAGTCCGTAGGCGCCTCCAAGTTCGTCTGCTTTGCCAACATGGTGGAGGATTCGCCCTTTATGGCAGGTGCTGTGCACGGTGGCGGCGAGGCAGATGCCGTCATCAACGTTGGCGTCTCCGGCCCTGGCGTCATGGCAGCCGCACTGGAGAAGCTTCCCGACACCGCCTCTATGATGGAAGTTGCCGAGAAGATCAAGCAGACCGCTTTTAAGATCACGCGCGCCGGAGAGCTTATGAGCCGCGAGGCTTCCCGCCGCCTGGGCGTGGAAAAGGGCATCGTGGACCTTTCCCTTGCCCCCACCCCCGCCGTAGGCGACTCCGTTGCCCGCATTCTCGAGATCATCGGCGTGGGCACCTGTGGCGGCCCCGGCACCACATGCGCCCTCGCCATGCTGAACGATGCCGTCAAGAAGGGCGGCGTTATGGCCAGCTCCAGCGTCGGCGGCCTTTCGGGCGCCTTCATCCCCGTCTCCGAAGATGCGGGCATGATCGCCGCCGTCGAGGCAGGCGCCCTCTCGCTCGAGAAGCTTGAGGCCATGACCTGCGTCTGCTCTGTCGGCCTTGACATGATCGCCGTTCCCGGCGACACCTCCGTCGAGACCATCGCCGGCATCATCGCCGACGAGATGGCAATCGGTGTCATCAACAATAAGACCACGGCCGTCCGTATCATCCCTGCCATCGGCAAGAGCCTGGGTGAGTGCGTGGACTACGGTGGACTGTTCGGCCGCGCGCCCATCATGCCCGTCAATCCGAACGCGGGCACGGTTCTTGCGCATCGCGGTGGCCGCTTCCCCGCTCCGCTCAATTCGCTCAAGAACTAGCGCATCCTGTTTGATGTGTGTTACGGGCCGGTTGGACTCAGCGCCAACCGGCCCGTTTGCTATTGTTTGGGGCTACGTACCAGTCACCCCGCAGCAGAAAGGCTGTACATGAAGAAGTTTTTTAAGACCTTTGGCGGCGTGCTCATGGGCATCGTCGTTGTCTTTGGCATCCTTTCCGTACTGTGCAGCACGCTCCTTGCGGGAACCCCGTTGGCATCCACCCTCCAGCATCTTGGGGGAGGTGCCGGAGCTACCGCCGCCAACGTCGCGCTCGATGCTTCGGGAATCAAAGGAAAACTCGACAGCGAGCTTCGCTCTCACGCTGGCGACATCGCCGCCGCGACCGGTCTTTCCGAAGGTCAAGTCGAAGATATCATCAACCAAATTGACATCTCTTCTTGGAGCGTCACGACGCTTCCCGCCGATGCCACCGTAGCGGGTAGTTTTCAGACCTCGTATCAAGGCACAAACGTCACGGTCACAACCTACACAGACCCATCGTATGTCTCCATCAGCCCCTGGGGTCAGACCATTACGCTTGCCGTGCCCGAGAGCTCGCAAAACTACGTTTCCTACCTCTCGTATCTTTAGAGCAGCTACGCTCAAAGCTCGATATTCTTCATCGTTCCATCCCGCAGTTCGAGCTCTAAGACGCCTTTGGAAAGGCTGGCCTTCTGCACGCAGCCGTCTCCTCGAACAAGCTCGAACGGCACGCAGCCGTCGCCTAAAGCAAGACTTGTCACGTGATAATCTGCATCGGTTGTCGATATGGCATATACCGCACCCGAGTACTCAATGACGCCTACCGGGGAACCGTCCATCTCGCAAAGGTCGCTCGACTCGTCTTCGGAGCCCTGGGCGCGTCGCTGAAGGACGCATCCATCGCCTGTTGCAGATAAACGGTAAACAAATCCACCGTACTCGATGCTCTTTTTTGCGGTGCCCTCAGAAGAGCGGACCACCGCAACCTCCGCCTCTCCGGCAGCCGCACCATCACGGTGATGGGCTACGCCCGTCAGGGCGCCACCGATCAGATATACAACAACAAGCGCCAGCCCGATTCCCACCAGTGCCGCCGCGAACGAAACAGCACGGCTTGAGCGCTCGACAGCACCGTTCGATATCGCGCGACGCGTACCCGCAGCTGCAGCACGCAGGCGTTCTCGCTCCACCGGCCTGGCATGAGCCGCCCTCTTGGCGGCATCAAGCGCATTGACGGGCATACGGACATGGGACATGCGCCCATCGCTCGCGCGGCCATCCCTCCGCTTGGTCTCCATCGCCATCCGCGCTCCTCTCCAAGGCATACTGCAATTGTGTATGCACAGGTTTTCGCCCCTATGCAGACCTGCGGTACGTTATCGTATTGCACGGAATACAGAGTAGCAGCAGAAAGTGAGCTTTCCATGGCCCTCACCGGTAAACAGGTTCGCCAGCTCCGCGCCCTGGCGCATCACCTCAATCCCGTCGTCAACGTTGGCCGCGGGGACATCAACGACGGCGTCGTCGCGCAGACGGAAGAGTGCCTCGAAGCACACGAGCTTATCAAATGCAATGTCCAGGACGGCAGCGATCTTACGGCACGCGAAGCCGCCAACGAGCTCGCAGAGCGCTGCGGCGCCGACGTGGTCCAGGTCATTGGCCACCGTTTTTCGCTCTATCGCATGAGCTCGCGCAAAGACGCCGACCACATCAAGCTCGACTAACGCGTACGCGTACGCTTTTGCTCAAGCGCGCTCCCCCACCTGGAGGAGCGCGCTTTTTCATATTACCCAGGCGCTCACAGCATGACAGGGGCCTTGGACCTTCCAATGATCTGCTCATAGGCGATGCGCGTCTTTTCCTCGGGAAGCGCATGCACTTCATGCTCCAGATAGTGCAGGTGGCTGTTATAGAGCTCGACCACTTCACGCCGACGTCCGCATAAGTCAAAGACGGCCATGGCGCGTCTAATCACGTCTTCGCGTGTCGCTTCTTGTCTCAAGGCCGCCTCGACAAGCCAAGTAGCCGATGCCGTGTTCCCAGCCTCGACAGACAAATCAATCCCGCGAATCATGCAGTCGATAAACTTGGACTGATACATGCGACGCAGTTGAACAAAGAACTGCGTATTGCCAATGCTCGGGATAAAAAGCGGACCCGCATATACCTCCTCGAGCTTTAAACAATCGTCGATAACTTCCTGTGCGCTCCTACCCGTCTTGCGCAGCAAGACCTCACGCGCCAACGCGTCAAAACGACGAATATCAGACGTAACATAATCACCGTTGAAGGATATGGCATCGGCCTGCGTTACCACATACTGAGGACCGTCCTTCCGCTGACTCAATGCACTCCGCAGGGAGGAGAGCGCAGTATAGAGACTCTTGCGCGCATGGGCATAATCCATCTCCGGCCACATCTCCTCAGAAATCACCCGACGGTCCACAAAGGTATCGATCGAAAGCACGAGGCGCGCAGCAAGCGCACTTGCCTTCTCGCGCTTCCAAACTTCATCGGTCAGGGTATGGCCGTTGCGCAACACGTGAAAGCCGCCAAAGAGGTTGATAGTTACCTGCCCCACATCGGGAGTCCCCAAATAGAGCATCGTCTCATATGACTCCACCTCCTTTGCCTCATCGATGACGCCTCGATACTGCGAGGGGTGCCGGAGCGGAACTAGACGGCGCGCCGAATCGGATCTATCCCCCAGCACTGACATAGCAAGACAAGCACGCGTTGCAAAAGAGGAATCCAGTAATACGGACCGATGCATCGAAAACCATGCCGAAAGCTCCGCATCAAAACGTGCGGCCGAAAGATGCAACGCCGTAGACCACGCCCAAGCCGGATCTTTGGCCTGCGTCGCAAGATCTAAAAGATCTGCCTGTTCGCGAACGGTTATCATCGAGGCATCCCTTAGCTGAGCGCTTTGCACCAGCAAATGAGCCCAACCGCGCAGAAAGATATTCGACTTGTCTGCGAGCTTCTCCACTTGCTGCCCACGAAACTGCGCATTCATCACCTGCCCCAACGTCAATGCCTGCCAGCCTTCCGCCGCAAGGCAAAACAGCTGAGTTGGCAAATCGGATTGCCGAACCGCCATCGTATTGGCATCGATAAATGCCCGCTCGTCGGCAATCGGCTCGAGACGCATCAGGTGTCCCACCGCCTGTGCCATACGCACTCGCGCGGCACAAGGCAAAAGCCTGCGCTCGAGAAGCACATCGCGCACGCCGCTTAAGCGAGACATCGCCTCGCTGAGGTCTTCCGGGCGGCCGCAAAAGGCTTGCTTGAGCACCTCCACCGTAGATTCGAGAATCTCCAGCAAATCGACCCCGTTGCATCTTCTGTTTTGCGGCAAAGGCTCTGGAGCACTATAGGCAGCGATGTTTCCGTCGCCTGCCATAAGACGGTCATAGGCGGCAATACAAGCCTCCAACCGATCAGCATGCGACGACCTTGCGCCTCTGCAAAAATGCTCCGAAAGCGTCGGAAGCGATATTCCCGCGCACGAATCCCACAGAGCCACAAACGCACAGGCACATGCCCACTCCGTTGGGTCGACATCGCGTTCCATATCGTAGGCGCGCTTCCTCAGCTCGAGTGCCGCAGCGCGAGCAAGACGAAGGTCACCAAGCGTCAACGCCGCAAGACATGCCGCAAGCAGAGCACCGGCTTCAAGCGGCTCCTCTGTAGAGGCTTCATGCCGGCCCAGCAATCGGCTAATAAACAAGCCATGGCCACTCAGAACAAATCCGGTAGGGCGCATCGCAAGCAAGGCGATGGCGTCATTATCCTCCAGCACGTTCTCGCACAGCTCAACCGCATCGTCAAAGCGGGAGGCCTTAACGAGCATTCGACCGGCATGGCTAACGATTTGACTCGAAAGCCGAGCGACCATTTGCTGAAGCGAGCGCTTGATCTGTGCGCCCAACCCCAAGCACTTAAACTCGCCGGTATTGACCGCAAATCCAAACACAGGCCAATCGCGCGAAAGCTGCAACAACACGTTCGGCTTCACGCGCACCCCGCACGCCTCAAGATCGGCCATCGTTCCCGATCCCATCGCCAACATAAAGCAAACGATCCTGAGCAAGCCATCGCGCGCCTGCTGCAAGTTGTTGAGAATCGCTTGATAAATCCCAAGGATACCCGCGTTAAGAGCAGATCCATCTGCCTCTTGTGAGCTGATACTTTGCAGCATGGCAATAAGAGCTGGGACACCTTGTGTCAGATGATAGACATCAAGCGAGGCCGAGATTGAGTATAAGCGCGCCCACTGAGCGTATTCTCGCGGCTGGACCAGCAAGGATCGAGCGGGAATGAGCGAGCTCTCCCCCACCGCCTTGACGAATTCATGGTTGGTGGGAAGGCAGGAGACAACGATCTCGAAGCCCTGATCGCGCAAATCAAATAGCGTATCAACCACACGTTGCAGCCCCGCCTTTCCAAAGCGAGGCATGTTGTCCACAATCACAACGGGCGAAGCGGTTGGCGCGATATCGCGCTGCAGACGTCGCAAACGCTCCCCAAGCTCAGCGGGACGCATTCCCTGTGCATCGATAAGGCCCACGTCGCCGCGCGTCATATCTTCTTTAATACTGTCCGCGTATTGAAGAAGGAGTGCGGTTTTACCAAACCCCGCCGGTGCGCTTACTACGGCCATGCCGCCATCGCGGCATTTGCGCACAAGATCTTGCACCAATCTGTCTCTGCGCGCAGAAAATCCAGCTGGCACTCGATAGAACTCTCTCGTATCCGATTCGCCCTTTAAGTCCCCCACATACGTTTTGCCAACATTCACTGCATCCCCCACTCTCGCGCAATGTGAGCCTTGTCGATTCAAGATACGAGCTGGTTGCCAGAGGGGCATAGTAAATTCGGCGAAGAAATCTTGTTTGTTAGATTTGAGGGGAGATATATAGCATATCTTCCCCTATTTCGCGATACTTACCGTCAACTTCTCAAGGCATATGTATTTACCTGCTAAAACTCTGGAATCTGTCTTCAATATTGACAGTTTAGCGATGCCATTTGTCAACGTAACTATACATTGGCTACCGTTTATGGTGCATTTTACGGCGCTCGCCATTGCATATTTGTCCGACAGAATTAAACGTGTTAATCAGAGTTTTTGCCAAGCTCCAGCCGGTCTGTTTGATTTATTTGAGATTGCCGTAAGAAATGAGTTAGATTGGCGCAGTTTTGTTGATAACTCAGCATAAAAAAACGGCCCCGAATCACTTCAGGGCCGTACAACCTTGACGCTATCTACGCACCAAGGTGTATCAAATCGAAACTAGGCAAGCTCGTCCTTACACAGAGCGAGCGCCTCGTCATCGGCAACGATCGTGACGTTGGTGTGCAGCTGCAGGATAGAGGCAGGGCACTGCGGGGTAACCGGGCCAAAGCACATATCGTGAACAGCCTGGGCCTTCTTCTCGCCATTGGCAACAACCAAGATGGAGCGAGCGTTCATGATGGTCTGAACACCCATGGTGTAGGCGCGACGCGGCACGTCCTCCTCACGCTCAAACAGACGGCTGTTAGCCTCGATGGTGCTCTCGGTCAGGTTAACGCAATGCGTGCCCTTGGAGAAAACGTCGTCCGGCTCGTTGAAGCCAATATGGCCGTTGCGACCAATGCCCAGAAGCTGCAGATCGCAGAAACCAGCGTCGGCAACCATCTTATCGAAAGAAGCACAAACCTCATCGACATCGGTGTTAGATCCAGCGGGAACGTGCACGTTCTTGGGGTCGATGTTGATATGATCGAAGAAATGCTTATTCATGAAGTAGTGGTAGCTCTGGGGGTCGTCGTCCGCGATACCAAAGTACTCGTCGAGGTTATACGTGCTGACCTCGGAAAAGTCAACATCGCCCTTCTTGTACCAATCGATAAGCTGGTCATAGGTGCCAATGGGAGAATCGCCCGTAGCAAGGCCCAGAACACAGTTGGGCTTTAGGATAACCTGAGCAGAAATGATGTTGGCTGCCTTGCGGCTCATATCCGTATAATCGCGAGCGCGAACGATTTTAATCATGAAAGGCCCCTTTCAAAGAGCAATAACAATCCCTCAAAAGCATAACGCTAAATAAAGCGTGTAGTGGTCTTTTCTTGAGCTACCTCTCGCGAGCGGTAATAAGCTCGTCAAGCTCCGAAACGGTGCTTCCCACGTTGCCCTTGATGCTGGAGAACTCAACAGAGTTGCAAATCAAAATCGGGGCAGTAACGTCAAAGCCGGCATCTTTGATAGCCTGGCGGTCAAACTCGATAAGCACCTGGCCCTTTTTTACGTTCTGTCCAATAGCGGTGCAAACGTGGAAGTACTTTCCATCCAGACGATCGGTATCAAGGCCCACATGGATGAGAACATCCATACCTTCGTTGGTGTGAAGCGCCACGGCATGGCCAGTGGGAAAAATCGCTTCGATTTTAGAATCGGAAGGGGCAACCACATGGTTACCCGAGGGCTCAATAGCAACGCCTTGGCCCAAGAGCCCGGCGGCAAAAATATGGTCGTTCACCTCAGAGAGAGGAATTACCTTACCCGCAAGCGGCGAGAGCAAGGTATTGCGTTTGCTCCGCATGCCAAAAGTCTTGAAAAGCCCGCTCAGCATGATCCTCCTTGTCGCACGCGATATAGCGCACAGACATTATCGTAACGCGAAGCACGTCCGATTTAAACAGAATATCGGAATGTGTCAACAACAAAGCAATTCATTATGCAAACGCTGGATGCGATCCAGCGACATGAAAAAACGGAGCCCGCCGAACATGCGGCAGACTCCGTTTTTGAATCCAAATACCAGGCGAAATGCTTAGCGCTTGGAGAACTGCGGAGCGCGACGTGCCTTCTTCAGGCCGTACTTCTTGCGCTCGACCACGCGAGCATCGCGGGTCAGGAAACCGGCCTTCTTGAGGTCGGCACGGTAATCGCCAGCGTTCAGAAGAGCGCGAGCAATGCCCAGACGAAGGGCGCCGGACTGGCCGGAGATGCCGCCGCCATCAAGAAGGGCGATGACATCAAAGGAACCGAAGGTATCGGTAACCTTGAAGGGAGCGAGAGCGTCCTCGACCAGCTGCTTGCGGCCAAAGTACTCCTCGGCATCGCGCTTGTTAACGGTGACCTTACCGGTACCGGGAACGAGACGGACGCGGGCAACGGCGTTCTTACGACGGCCGGTGCCGTAATAAACAACGGTGTTCTCAGCCATCTTTAAGCCTCCAGGTCAATCTTGGTCGGGTTCTGAGCAGCATGCGGGTGCTCGGCACCAGCGTAGATCTTCAGCTTCTTGAGCTGCTGACGGCCAAGCGTGGTCTTGGGAAGCATGCCGCGAACGGCGCGCTCGATGACCTGCTCAGGGTGCTTCTCCATGGCTTCGACAAAGGTCTCGGCCTTGAGGCCGCCATTGTAGCCGGAGTGACGGTAGTAGACCTTCTGGTTGGCCTTGTTGCCGGTAAGCTGGACCTTGTCGGCATTGATGACAACCACGAAGTCACCACAGTCAGAGTTGGGGGTGAACTGAGGCTTGTTCTTACCGCGCAGGATCATTGCGACCTGAGTGGCCAGACGGCCCAGAACAGCACCCTCGGCATCGACGAGAACCCAGTTGCGCTGGACCTCGCCCTGCTTGGCGTAGTGAGTCGATTTCTGAATCACTTGACTCCTCCATGTACATTGCGTGTCTTAACAGAGATTCACGGGGCTCTGCAAAGTAACTTGTCGAGTATACCGCGCGAACGCTTTAAGTCAACGATAATTCGGCGTTCTATCAGAGTTTCTGCATATGCGGCCGAACATCCTTCGCGCATCCTTGAGGCCTTTTGTACAATACGAAGAATCGATAGCGAAAGGAAGCCTTTATGCGAGCGCGGATGCACAGAACACAGCGGACGCAGACAGGATATCGGGAGCTCGTTAGCTTGGCTTTGTTCTTTTTCGTCTTCCTCACGAGTACCTTTATCTTCGACGAGCATGCGGCACTACTCTTTGGCCCTTCCCTCGTCTCGCCCCTAGAGAGCCTCATGCTCGGCTCGAGTGTCATTGGTTTCATCCTCAGGCCCTATCTATGCTACCGCCTCCCCACTAGGCGGCACGATGTCTCGACCCTCATAGGCACGCTCGCCGTCGCCGCGATTGTCGTTACAATCATGGCCAGACGCACCTGGGCGTTCCTCGCCGGGGGCATCGTCCTCTTCGCGACGCTCGGCTATATCGGCAGCGCCGCCCATTCGTTCCTTGCGCGCCGCTATGCCAAGACGCCCTATCTGGCGCGCACCGTCGCTATCACCTACGCTTCGGCAATCGTTCTTCAGTTTATCTTCCACATCATCGTTCCAGGCGATATGCCCAACCAGATTGTCCTCGTACTCTCCACGCTCGCCGTGGTGACCCTTCTCCATGCGATTGCCGAGACGAAAGCACCCGATGGTGCCGCGTGGCAAGATCTTTCGACCATGGGTGCCGTTCCACCCCCGCAACCAGAGAGATAACCGTGCGTCTCACCGTGGCGATCTTTTGCCTCACGGGAATTTTTGCAGCCCTCAACTCCGCACTCACCCTATCGCATGCCTCCAATGCCATCGACCTCGGCTCGTGGCCGCGCCTCTTCCTCGTGCCAAGCGCCCTTACCGCCGGCATGCTTTTCGATAAGCTCGACATGCGTCGTGTCGGCATGATCATGACTGCCGTCGCGGCGCTCTCAGCCTGCGCCCTTTTCATCCTCATAGGCAATGTCGGCATACGTGCGAGCGCCATCGTTTTCTACCTGGGGTCGGGCGTATTTGTCGTCTTCTTCACCACGACCTATATGAAACTCTCTGCTCATATGAGGATGCATGAGCTGTGGCCGAGTATGGGCCGTGTGTTCAACAACATCGGCTCGATGCTCGTGAGCGCGCCTGCCATTGCCCTGATCGACTACGGAGACCTTCTTGGCATGATAGTTGCCACAATCGTTCTGCTCGCGGGCGTCGCCGCATCGCTTCTCTTAAGCTCGGGAACTGAGCAGATCGGACACGAGAACCCACACGAGAACCCCCGAGCCGACATCAATACCGAGGATACGTCGCAACAAGGTGCCGCGCACTCGAGCGAGGCGACATCGACACCGCCAGCCGCTCTCTCGCTTGAGGAGCCCCTCAAGCGCTTCTGCCAGGCATACAGCCTCACTCCACGCGAGGGCGATGTGGTGCGCGCCCTTCTGACTATGGACGACAGCGTGAGTGATATCGCATCCGCGCTCTTCCTTTCGCGCTCGACGCTCTACCGTCTCATCGCATCGATTAACAAGAAGACGGGCACCGCTTCGCGCACGGCTCTCATCACGTTCTTTTGGACCTGGTACAACGCTTCGTAGAGGCATAAAGTCGCTCCATGGAAAAGGGCCCACTCCAAACGGAGCAGACCCTTGAGGGGAGTGGGCAAAGCTACGTCGTATCGCGCAAGGCGTTAGCGCCGATGTCGTCCGTAGACGATGAAGGCGATTCCCGCGATGGCGAGTGCTGCTGCGATGACCATGGCCACCGCAGCGGTGTCACCAGTCTGGGGCAGGAAGCTTCGAGTGACGATGCCGCCAGATTTACCTGGCTTGCCGGGTCCCTTGGGCGTGGTCGGCGGTATGGGCGTATCCGGTTTTACCGGGGGCTTCTCGGAAGTCTTCTGCTCGGTGAAGGTATTGCAGAACTCAATCGCCTCGACAGCCTCCCCATTCTTGGTGTAGCTGAGGGACGCCTCAAGCTGACCTTCTCCGTTGTCAACGACGGTAACCGTGATCGTATAGACGCTCTCGTCGTAGGTCATTCCCTCTTCGGTACCCTTGACCTCGGCAATCCTGAAGGTGTAGACACCGGGTGCCTCGAACGTCAGCTCATCGAATGATACGTTGCCATACGCATCGTTCTTGGCGGTTTGACTTATGTCTGCCGTATCGCCCTCACTCGTAAGCGTGAAAGCAAACTCGCCATCTCTGAGGTCCCGCCCGACAAGCGACTTAATCGCTGTAATCTTGACGCTTGCAGGAGCAGCACGATAGACGTTGGTGAAAGTCGCCGTTTGAGCGTCTTCGAGTGCATGCTTCACCGAAAGCTTGCCCTCTCCGTTGTCGCTAACCGTGGTCACCACAATATAGGAGGCACCGCTAAACGTCATGCCGCGATCGTGCTTTCCCGCGTCGTGTTCGCGGAGAGTATATGTATGCGTGCCAGGCCCTTTGTACGTAATGGGACTCAGCGTGATGCCGCCGTCCTTGGCATTGGTGCCCGTCGCCACCACGGTATCGCCCTCGACGAGTTCGAACGTGAACTCTTTGGCGACAAGGTTGCGGCCCTCAAGCTTCTTGGTAACCGTGAGCTGGTCGGTCACGCTCGAGCTAACCGACTCTACGCTATAGCTGTTGGTGAACGTAAAGGCCGGACCCTCTGCGGGGTCACGCGTGACCTTCAGACGCCCTGCGCCGTCGTCAGTCACGGTAAAAGAAACCGTGCGCGTGCTCGCGGGGTCGTTGGCAACGCCGGGGGCGCTTCCGCTCTCGCGGATGGTATAGACAAAGGTATGGGAGCGGGGTTTCGTTGCCGCAGGTGCTGCGGGATCGGCGATCTTATGCGCCACGGTCTCGATTTCGGGCATGCCGAGCAACATGGGCTCATCGGATTCAATGATGGTATCGCCAACGGGACCGGACTTCTCGACAGGAACCGGCGCCACGTCCCCGCTGCCCTCATCGGTAGCAGGAGCGTCGCTCACTGAGGCTTCGTCCGATGCCGCAGGTCCCTCGAGCTCGAACGTCGTATCGTCCCCTGCGGGCGCGCTTTTTGCAGTAATGCCGTCGGCTCCGTCAAGCGCCTGGGCATTTTCATCACCGGTCACTGCCGCGTCAAGCTCCAAAGCGTCCTGATCCGCCGTGCCATTGTTACCAAGGGCACGGTTGAGGTCCGCGAGGGTGAAGGTGATGTCACCGAAATCGATGTTGCCGTCGGCATCGTTCGTTGCGGTCGCGCACTCGGGCATGGGCGCTCCGTCCTCCTTGGGCGTCACGGTAAAGGTGAACTTGCCCTTGATGCTCGCCGGCGTGAGACCATCGGTCGAGGTCAGCAACTTGGTGCCGTTAAGCCGCATGGTCACTGGATCTCCCGTGGAGTACACATTGCGGAATACGCATTTGCCCTCACCCTCAGTCTGTACTGTCGCCTTAAGACTGCCGTCGCCATTGTCAACAATGTGCACGATCACGGTGAAGCTCGCAAGCTCAGCACTCACGCCCTTGGGCAGGCTGGACTCATCCTCATATGCCACGTACTCAACGGTCCACTCAAAGTTGCCGTCTTTGTTCGTACTCTTGGTCGCGTGGCCGCTTTTGACCAGGTCTGCCAGCATGGCGGTGTCATAGGAGAAGGTCCCAAAGCCAACGGTGCCGTCCTTGTTGTTGCGTACCGTGCGGAGGGGAGTAGTGGTGCCGGCATAGGCCAGATGGAACGTGAACTCGCCGTCAGTAAGCGGGCGTCCCTTCATCTCCTTGACGGCGATGATAGTTGCAGTCGATCCGCCCTGGTTATCGGTTGAGGCGGAGTAGCTGTTGGTAAACGGGACCTTTGCCTTCTCGGACGTCTCGCCTGTGGCGTAGGTGTAGGTCTTGCTGCCCATGGCGCCACCGGTAACGGTCGTGGTAGCCGTGAGCTTGCCCGCGCTATCGTCTGCCACGGCAATGCTCACCGTGCGCTTGGCGGTGTCGTAGGTATAGTCTAGGGCGCCGTCATTTTTCTCGCTGACGGTATAGCTATAGGTCTTGCCGGCATCTGCCTGCGTAAACGTAACGTCACGCCCGCCGAGAACATCGATGGATACCGTCGCGCCGTCTGCGGCAGCTGGCGTCACGAACGTGTTGTCGCCCTCCGACAGGCCAAGCGCCTTGGCGGAGGCGGCGTCGGTGGGTGCCACGGTAAACGTGAACTGTCCCTCTGCCATGCTGTGGCCGTTGAGCGTCTTGGTGATAACAAGGCCGCCGGCGGCAGAATAGCTTAACTCGGAGGTATATGTGTTGGTAAATGTGGGGTTCTCGACCTTAGAGACAACTGCAGAAAGCACGCCGGCCTTATCGACGGTGACCACCACGGTGATCCTGGCGCGGTTGGTACTGTAAGCAATACCGCTTGCGCCTCCATCCCTCTCAAAGACCTCGTAGACATAGGTACCGGCCTTGGTGTAGGTGATGGTGCCAAAGTCGATAGCGGCGTGACCCTGTCCGTCTGCGTCGCTCTTAGTCAAGGTAACGCTTGTCTTAGGCACACTCTGGGCATCGCGGTCACCGGACGCGAGACCAATCTCGAACGTGAACTTGTCGGCATCGGTCCACGCGCGACCCTCGAGAACCTTGGTCAGGCCGAATCTTGCCTTGGTATCGAGCGCGGCGGGCGTGGTGCCTAAACCAAACGTAATTTTGCCGTTGTTGCCCAGATGGGCGTTGACCTGCGTTGCGCCGGCCAGGCTCGAGCTGTCATTCCACTCGGGATTGAGTACATCGCGGGCGGTGCCGGTGGCGTTACCACCCACGGCGGTCTTTTCGGTGTGCAGCTGGTCGATGAAGAGCAGGCGCGCGGTGCCCTTGGCAAGCGCATAGCCGGTACCGTCGGAGGTAAGGGCCCCCTCAAAGCTCGAGATCATGCTGCCGCCGATGGCAACCGCGGTGTAGGCATCTTTTGGCTTTCCGTCATCACCACGGATAACGTACTCGTCCTTGTAGTAGTACGTCGCGGCGTCTTCGAGGCTCCCGGTTGCACGCTGGGTGCACGCCTCATCAGTGTAGAGAGGCGTCACCTTCTGGAGATAGTAGTAGCTGTTGGCAGAAGACGGACGGAAGCTGGCGTACGTATCGCCCAAGTCTCCACCGGACCACTTGTTAGCCAAGAAGCTCACCGTGTTGGCGTCGTGATCCCCGTTGGCATCGATATAGTCAGTGAGCCCGGTGACGTTTGCGGGCGTGAAAAGGTTGTCGCGCACGACGCCCTTGACGCTCGAAGCATACGTCACGCGCAGAGGCTTGACGGCATCGATGTCCGCCACCTCAAAGGTGCCCTTTGCCTTATCGATCTTGTACTCGCGCAGCGGGATGAGTGATGCCGGCACCTTGACGGCAACCTTATCGCCCTGGCGCGGGTTCGCTTCGCCCGCGCGCTCGACGGTAACGACCAGGTCCTTTGCCGTGCCTTCAAACGTATAGGTGTCAGTGTTGCCCTCGGTGGACATGCCGGCGACCGCGAAGGACGTGCCGTTAATCTGGGCGCTGTGGAAGCCGTCAACCTGCATGAAGTCGCCCAGCGTGTCGGTAAACGTGATGTAGCCGGTCTCATGTGGGCCGAACCCGTCCTCGATGTGAGTGGGATAGCCCGCCCCCGTGGTGATAGAGCTTGAGATGCCGCTGAAGACCTTCTCGAGCTCGGAGGTCGTGGCCGCAGACTGGTAGTAGTTGGAGTTCTGCGCACGCAAGCCAAGCGATCCTGCAGCATATGATGTAGCGAGCGGGTAGTTACTCGACACCGCGTGCATGAATCTGTTCTCTTTGCTCGTGCCGCTCTTCGCGGGATCGTCTGTGGGCGCGGCCCCGTTAAAGATGCCAATGGTATAGATGGTGGCACCGGAATCCTTCATCGCCTTGGCAGACGTAACAGCGCTCGTGGCGACGTCACTTTCGAATCCGTTGCTGCTAGTAGGAGAACCGTCAGTGAAGAAGACAACGACTTTCTTTGCGTCCGCGCGTCCATTGCTGCTCGAGAGCTGCGATTGCGCAAGCTGAAGGCCAAGGTCGGCACGCGTGGCGCCCGCGGGGCTAATTGAGTCAACGGTGTCCTTGAGGCTTGTCGCCCCAGCCGTATCGCAGGGCGTGAGTTCCTTCATGACCTGCGAGTAATTGTAAGTATAGCCGTTGCTGCGGTACGTGCCGTTGCCCACGCTGCTGGACTTTTTGCCCGCGAACTTGACGATGGCAACCTTGTGCTGCCTCTCGGCGGGAAGGCCCTCGTTCTGCTCGACAATCGTGTCGATGAAGTCACCGGCAGCACCCTTGAGCGCCGTGATGCGCTTAGTTCTGTCGTGGCCGCCCATCGGATCGTCCATCGATCCGGAGGCGTCGAGTACCAGTACAATGTCGAGAGGCTTGACCTCAGTCGTGGTGGTATCGGAGGTAGATGACATGACCGAGAGCGTGGTTAGGAAGTCGGACTTCTCGTCATCCGCCACTCGAACGGTCTTGTCGGTCCAGATACGCCCGACGCTCTGCGTCGAGATGTGCGACTCGTTGCCGCCACCCGCCGCCCAATGGCGCCAGCGATCGCGGGTATCGGGATCGACCTTTGCGGTCGCCTGCACCCCTCCCCCTTCGCTTGCAGGAGAAGCGTTTGAGTCTGGGGCAGCGCCCATCGCCAGTGCCGGCAGAGCCAGCAGCAAGACGAGCGCCATCATGGCAAATCCCCTCATCCTCTTGCTCATAGCGAGCCCCCTTTCTTTTGCCAGATATCCTTAGTCTGATTATTCAGAAAAGGGGGCGGCCATATCAGGTGACACACGTTCCAATAACGGTTTGAGACGATTGTCTCAGTGCACGATCAGCGCAGGAAAACGCGCATAGCCAGCAGTGGTCGCACTGGTACAGAGGGGAATATCAACACGGGCGCGATTGCGATTTGACGAGTGCCATGCCCACCGAGGCATTGGCCATGAAAATGAAGGATGGTGCCTGCATTTTGCCCATAGGATGCAAGCGATCATGGCTACTCGGCCAAGTACGACTTCTTCTGTAATGCGCTCAACGACCTCACCATACCCCCTCGTGTCACCGGCGCGCCCGCTGGCGGCTTTTTCGCCCCTCGACAAGATTCTTTCCTCCCCCGACGCGCCCTTCTGTCGCCGCCCGCACTCACCACTAGGCCAACCAGTGGCGGTAAAACGCGCATTTCAAAATGAATGGCGGATAATCCAACGTTTTGCGAACGATTTGTCCCCTCGGATGCACGATTAACCGCCACTCGTTTAGAAATGCACCAAAACCGCCACTCGACAGGACACGCCGTCACACAAACCGGAAATAGCGAACCCGGAAGCGCACCAAAAACCACTACTCGGTTGGTAGCCACTTGATCGTCGGCGCCTACCGCACGAACCCCACGTGCCAAAACGACAGGTTATTCTTGGTGCTACGGCTACCTGGCACGGCGCCCAACGTTTCTGCATTGTTTCCGTCTGTGCTTTTTGCAGGTAGCGGCTCCATTCGTCGTATTCTAGTTGATTAGCGCGCGTAACTTTCTCGCATTAGGTTGCAAGGGGGAAGGGAATGAGTCCCTTCCGGTTGCGTCGTGCGGAAGGGGTAACACAACTTTTTTGGAGGCTCTCATCATGGAGAAAAACTTCGGCGCGTTTGGTCGCGCATGCTCACGCCGCGATTTCCTCAAACTCAGCGGCATCACCGCATTCACCGTTGCGGGTGCAACGTTCCTTACCGGCTGCGGCCCTGCAGCACAAACCACCGGCTCCAACACGGGTTCCTCTAAATCCAGCTCCTCCAAGAAAGCCGTCGGCAAGCTCGGTGACGGCAAGACCCTGCGTATCGGCATGGAGGCCGCATACGCCCCCTACAACTGGCAGGAGTCTGCCGAATCCGACACCACAATCCCCATCGAGAACGTCTCGGGCGCTTATGCCGACGGCTATGACGTGCAAATCGCCAAGCGCATTGCTAAAGCTCTCGACATGGAGCCCGTCGCCGTCAAGATGGAGTTTGGCGCGCTCGTCGACGCTCTTGGCAACGGCACCATCGATATCATCTGCGCTGGCATGTCGGTCACGCCCGAGCGAACCCAGTCTGCCGACTTCACCGATTCTTATATCGATGACGAAGTGATCATGGTCGTGAAGAAAGATTCCAAGTACGCCAACGCCACCAAACTCTCCGACTTCACCGGCGCCACCGTTCTTGGCCAGAAGGACACTTTCTACGATGAGCTCATTGACGAGATTCCCGAGGTCAATCATCTTACGCCGGTTGCTACCGTACCGCTTGTAGTCGACGGCATCGAGAACGGCACCTGCGACGCCATCACCTTCTCCTCCATGTCGCTGCCCAACCTGCTTGAAAACTACCCCGACCTTAAGAAGGTCGAGCTGGCCGACGGTGAGGGCTTCTCCGATCCGAGCAACCCCGACAACGCCGCCATCGCAAAGGGCCAAGACGACATCCTCGACGAGCTCAATAAGATTATCGGCGATATCTCGCAAAAAGAACGCCTGCAGATCTGGCAGGACTGCATGGATCGCCAGCCGGCCTAATCGCCGCATACTGTATGTACGCTGCAGGGCGAAGATCGCATCTTCGCCCTTTCTTGATTTACACTAAGGATTATTATGGCGTCCGCATTCTCACGCATCGCCTCATTTGCCCGCCGCGATCATCGCTACGTGCTGCTCGGCACCTCTGCGATCGCCGCAATCGGCATGATGCTCTCCAGCCAGCCCCGCTCCCCTATGAGCTTTCTCGCCCACGCGTTCACTGTTGAACTCGTGATGTATTACCTGCTCGTAGCCTGGATCGTTCTTTCTGCCGTGGCGCTGGTGTTTAAATTCACACATTGGAAGACCTATGCGCAAACGGCACCCTTTACCAAGCCGGGCGTCGTGCGCGCCCTCCGTCTTGGGTCGTATGTCATCTGGGCGATGGTGGCTATACTCGTCGTCGATCGCGTTGTCCTGGGATTCGCCTCTGCATGGGCAGCCGCAGCCAGCGCAACCTCTATGCCCAAGGATATGCTCGTCCAGGTGCTCTATATGTTCCAGCAGGGCAAGCAAACCTATATCGCCGGCGTCGTCACCACCATCGAGCTCGCCGTCTTTGGTACGGTCATCGCATTTTTCCTGGCAATTTTGCTGGTTGCCATCCGCATCATGGAAATCGATCGGTCCGATAACGACTTCACACGCTTCCTCAAGAAGGTCGGCGTGGGCTTTGCTAAGTTTTATTCCACTATCGTGCGCGGCACCCCAATGCTCGTGCAGGGCGTCATTATCTACTACTTGGGCATCGCCGTTGTGAGCAGCTTTGGCTTTAGCATTACCGAGGTCAACAACATCTGGTCGCGCTTCACCGCAGGCCTTGTCGTAGTTTCGCTCAACTCCACCGCCTACATGATGGAAGTACTGCGAGGCGGCATCGAGTCGGTCGACATGGGTCAGATGGAAGCAGCGCGCTCGCTTGGCCTTTCGCAATGGCAGGCAATGATCAAGGTCGTCTTCCCCCAGGGTATTAAATTTGCCATCCCCGGTCTTTCCAACGAACTCGTCATCAACATTAAGGATTCCTCGGTTCTTTCTGTCATCGGCGTGTTCGACCTCACCTTTGCCGCAAGCACTGTTGCGGGCATCTACTACAAACAGCTCAATGCGTATCTGGTCGCCGCTGTGGCTTATCTCATCATGACTGCCATTGCATCGTGGCTGCTGGGACGTCTGTCACGTCGCCTCAACGTTAAGAGCAAGCCCCTTGGCAGCACTTCGGACGCAAAGCCCCTTTCTCTTGGAACGGAGGCCTAGTCATGGCTTTGGACGCAACTTCTTTCTCGCCTTCTGCAAACGAGCCCGTCATTCGCGTTGAGGGCTTGCGCAAGTCTTTTGACGGCAACGTCGTTTTGCGCGACATCGAGCTTTCGGTTATGCCCGGTCAGGTGGTTACCATCATCGGCGCCTCTGGATCAGGTAAGTCGACGCTCTTGCGCTGCCTCAACCTGTTGGAAACCCCCGATGCCGGCCATGTTTGGTTCCATGGAGCAGACCTCGCCGCCGACCACGTAAATGTAAACAAGCTGCGCGAGAAAATCGGCATGGTATTCCAGGGGTTCAATCTCTTCAACAATATGAACGTACTGGACAACTGCACGCTCGCTCCCGTCACGCTCAAGAAAATGAGCAAAGACAAGGCCGAGCAGACGGCTATGCGCCATCTCGAAGCCGTGGGTCTTGCCGATTTTGCACGCGCCGATGTAACCCGTCTTTCTGGTGGCCAAAAGCAGCGCGTTGCAATTGCCCGTGCCCTGTGCATGCAGCCCGACCTCATGCTGTTCGACGAGCCGACCTCCGCGCTCGACC
>OKRW01001066.1_pt1 | contig 24935 bp, 20 predicted proteins | sample 1601151 | NCBI WGS metagenome assembly OKRW01 (sample SAMEA3541471, study PRJEB24748) | human gut metagenome | biome: human gut; feature: human-associated habitat; material: faeces | place: China | collected 2012 | reverse complement strand
GACCGCCGCCGCCGGCGCAGCCGCCGGGACAGGCCATGATCTCCACGAAGTCATACTGCGCGCGTCCGGCGCGGATGTCCTCCACAACGGCGCGGGCATTCGCAAGGCCGCTCGCCACACACGCGCGCACTGGCACACCGCCGATCGTCGCGGAGATCTCCTTGCGGCCGTCCGTGCCGCGGACAGCCTGAAAAGCGTCCGGGTCGGGGTTATGGCCTTCCAGCACGGCGTAGGCGGTGCGCATCGCCGCTTCCATCACGCCGCCGGTCGCGCCGAAAATGACGGCAGCGCCCGTGCCCTCGCCGAGAGGCGAGTCAAACTCTTCCTCGGGCAGGTCGGCAACGTTGATCCATTTGAGCCGCAGCAGACGGTCCACCTCGCGGGTGGTGAGCACCGCGTCCACATCCCGGAAGCCGGAGCTGTTGATCTCCGGCACGGCGCATTCGTACTTTTTCGCAACGCACGGCATGACGGAGACGCAGAAAATGTCCTTCGGGTCGATGTTGTGCGTTTTGGCAAACCACGTTTTCGTCACCGCGCCGAACATCTGCTGCGGGGACTTGGCCGTGGAGAGCTGCGGCACCATATCGGGGTATTCAAGCTTCAGAAACCGCACCCAGCCGGGGCAGCACGAGGTGAAGAGCGGCCGCCGGAACTCCCACGAATGCTTCATTTTATAGAGAAGCTCGCTGCCCTCCTCCATGATCGTGAGGTCGGCGGCAAAGTTCGTGTCAAAGACATAGTTGGCGCCCGCGGCGCGGAACGCCGCCGCCATGCGCCCTTCGGTGGCGAGCTCCCTGGGAAGGCCCAGCCCCTCGCCCCACGCAGCGCGCACCGCCGGAGCGACCTGCAGCACGACGACCTTTTTCGGATCGTCGATCGCGGCGATGACCTTTTCGGTATCGTCCCGCTCGCGGAGAGCACCGGTCGGACAGTGGGTGATGCACTGCCCGCAGTAGGCGCAGTTCACCTCGTCGAGCTTTTTGCCGCCGCGCACGCCGACGGTGGCGCGGCTGCCGGTGCCGAGAAAGTCCCACACGCTCATGCCCTGGATCTTCTCGCACACGGCGATGCAGCGGAAGCACTGCACGCACTTCGACGCCGTGCGGATGACCGGGAGCTTCGGGTTCCAGTTGTTGGCCGGGAGCTTCGTCTCGTAGGGGTTCTCGATGATGTTCATATCCGCGGCGAGCTTCTGCAGCGTGCAGTTGCCGCTGCGGACGCAGGTAGCGCAGTTGCAGTCGTGCTGTGAGAGAATGAGCTGCACGTTGTTGCGCCGCGCTACGAGCGCGCGCAGCGTGTTCGTATAGACCTCCATGCCCTCGGCGCAGATCGTGTCGCACGCCGCCATAAGACGGTCGGTGCCCTTGATCTCCACCATGCACACGCGGCAGGCCGCGACCTTGCTCACATGCTTCAGATAGCAGAGGGACGGGATCGTAATGCCGAGCTGGCGCGCCGCGTGGAGAATGGAGGTGCCGTCCTCCACCGTAACGGGCCTATCGTTGATGCGAAGATTTACCATCTGTCCTTCCTCCCTCCGCGGAATGCGCCGTAGCCGTAATGGTCGCAGCGCAGGCAGCGCGAGCATTCCTGCGCAGCCTCCTCATCCGTAAGGCACGCCTCCATGAGATTGAAGTCCTCCTTGCGGTCGCCGGCGGTGCGCTCGCGCATGTTGACGCGGCCCCACGCGGGCTTGCCGATGGTCTGCGCCGGGGGAATATCCACACCCGAGGTGATCGGCGTATGGAAGCCGAAATAGTGATCGATGTTGCCCGCAACGACCTTGCCGCTGTCGATGGCGCGCACGACCGTGGACGGGCCGAAGAAGCAGTCGCCGCCGGTGAACACGCCCGGCATGCCGGGCACTGCGCCGGAGGGATCGGCCTTGATGCGGCGGCGCTCCGTGCCGACGCCGCTGCTTTCAAAGTGCGCCGAGTCGATAGCCTGTCCGATGGCGGTAATGACGACGTCCGCCGGGAGAATGATCTCCGGCTGATCGGCGTTGATGGGCTTCGGGCGGCCGTTCTCGATGGGGCCGGAGAGCTGCGGCTGCACCGCGATGCCGACGGCTCGGTCGTCCTCGGTCTCGATGCGCACCGGGGAGAGCATGGGCATGATCTCACAGCCCTCGGCGATGGCGCCGTCGATCTCCTCGCGTGCGGCGGTCATGTCCTCGATGCGGCGGCGGTAAACACAGGTGACGGAGGCCGCGCCCAGGCGCTTGGCGGTGCGCGTCGCGTCCATGGCGACGTTGCCGCCGCCCACCACGACGACGTGCTTGCCCGTGAAGTCGGGCGCTTCGCCCGCGCCGACCGCGCCGAGCAGCTCGACCGCGGAGAGCACGCCCTCGCTGTCCTGCCCGGGGATGTTCATGCGGTTGACGATCTGCGCGCCGATGGCAATGTATACGCTGTCATACTCGCTGCGGATCTGATCGAAGGTGATCTCCCGGCCGATGTCCACATCGAGCTTGACCTGAATGCCGGTGGAGAGGATGGCGTTGATATCGCGGTCCAGATCGTCGTCCGGCAGACGGTAGCTCGGGATGCCGTAACGCAGCATGCCGCCGAGCCGCTTGTGCTTTTCAAACACCGTGACGTGATAGCCCTTGAGCTGGAGATAGTACGCCGCCGTAAGGCCCGCCGGTCCGCCGCCGATGACGGCGACCGTTTTGCCGTTGAACGGCGCGCACGGCGGCGTGGGGACGATGCCCGCGCGCTCGACCGCGTAGCGCTTCAGCCCGCGGATGTTGATGGAATCGTCCACGATCTGACGGCGGCAGTGCTTTTCGCACGGATGCTCGCAGATGAGACCGCAGACACCGGGGAACGGGTTGTCCTTGCGGATGAGCCGCACGGCGTCGGCATAGCGCTCCTCGCGGATGAGAGCGATGTAGCCCGGCACGTCCACATTCGCCGGGCAGCCGGCCACGCACGGCACGGCGTCGAACGCCGCGGTGCAGACCCCGTTTTCGATGTGGGACAGATAATCGTCCCGGAAGGCCTCCAGACCGTCGAGCACGAGGCGCGCGGCCTCAAACCCGATGGCGCAGTCGGCGCTGTCGTAAATGGCGGCGGCGCTGCGGCGCACGGCGCGGAGATCGTCCGTCGTTCCGCGGCCATCGAGGATCTTCTCCAAAAGCGCGTGCAGCCGGTCCAGCCCCACGCGGCAGGGAACGCATTTTCCGCAGCTCTGCGCAAGACACAGCTGCACGAACGAGGCAGTCAGATTGACCGGACAGCTCCCAAACGGCGACGCTCCGCGGCGGCGTCCGAGCGTGGCATACAGCTCGTCCACCTTTTTCTGCGCGGCGGTCTGCTGATTGACGATCAAGGGTCAGCCCTCCCTTATATATAGTTTCAAACACATTATACGGAAAACCGACACAAAAAGCAAGATATTCCTCGCCGTTTTTTCCGATTTTTTTCTTTTGATGACACCGTGTTGATTTATGAACACATCGCGGGAGTCCGTTTTATGGGTCACACAATGCGGTATGCTTGTCCCATAAAGAAGATGTGAATTTGACAAGGAGGAAAGAAAAATGGGTATTGTCGTTTCGGTGGCCGCGCTGGTGCTGTATGTTCCGATGAGCATGGTGTTCGTTCTGGGCGGAAAAAAGTGATTTTCGGGCTGCCGGGGTCCCGGCAGCCCGTCCGCTTTGTATACTTTTCAGCCGTGTATTTTTCTCTCTTCGGGGACGTGCGTCCCGGCGTGCAGGTATTTTCTTCGGGTGGCGTCGCCGCCGCGCAGGTGCCGTTCCGCCTTGTTCTGCTCGAGAACGAGCCGCACCTTTTCATACAGCAGCCGGTCGATCTGCCGAAGACGTTCGGACAGATCCTTGTGCACTGTGCTTTTGGAGATGCCGAAACGCTTGGCCGCCGTGCGGACGGTGGCATTGTTCTCAACGATCCACCTCGCCAGCTCACACGCCCGCTCGTCTCTGTTCGTTTGCATCATGCACCACTCCCCTTCCGGCATTTCATCTATATGTGCGGAAGGTTCGTCCTATGAAAATACCCCAGGCAGAAGGAAAATCTGCCTGGGGCAACAAAAACGGGTTCGTTTGAATGCGTCAGACGATGCGCCGGTCGCGCACCTGCGAATCGTAATGCTTATTCAGCAGGGGACGCACGACATAATAAATGAGCTTGTTCTCGCCGTTGACCATATAGAGCGTGAATGTTGCGGCGAAGAAGATCACAGCGGCAAGGATCAGCTTGCCGAGGATCTTGAAGAGGATCTTGAGAAATTTCTTCATAACCTGTTCCGCCTTTCTTAGTATGCCATGGAGTCGTCAAACTCTACGATGGTCGGGTCAAGCGGCTTCTCGTTGAGAACGACGGACATATACTTGTTGACGCAGTTTCTCATATCCTGCCGGGATACGGTGCGGCAGTCCTCCAGATCGTGCTCGACGAAGATGAAGTGGAAGCCCAGCTCGCGCGCCTGCTCCTCCATGAGAGCGTGGACGCCCAGCATGCCCTTGCAGGCGATGTTGTCGTTGAAAAGGACCATGTCGCAGTCAAAGTTCTTCGCCCACTCCCAGATGGCGTTGACATTCTCCCAGCCGCCGACGGCGTGATGGCGCATGGTGGCCTTCTCGGAGAAGAGCGCCAGATCCTGGATCGCCTGGTCGGGGTCTTCGGTGTCGATCATGTTGTGGCCCATGGTGGAGTCCATGTTCAGCACAATGTTGATGCCCCAGCAGTTCTGCGTCCAGGTCGGGAAGTCGGTATAGTATACCGCAGAGGGCCCCCAAAGGAAGGCGCGGTGGCGCGTCTTTCCGCCGAAAGGCTGGTACTTTTCCTCGTATGCCCGGCGCATGATCTCGATAACGCGGCGATCGACCTTGTTGAAATACGGGTCGGTGCCGTTGACGGACGCCCACGAATACAGCCGGTAGAGCGTTTCGGCAATGCCGACGAGCGCGGAATACGGGGTCTTGAAGTAGTCCCACTTTTCGAGCTCAATGGTGTTCTGCTCGTTCATAAGCCGGGCGTACTTGAACAGCTCGTCCCAGTCGTACTTGATGCCGTATTCCTTCTCGACGAAGGCAATGGCGTCCTTGAGCATCTGCGTGGAATAGGGGTGCGCGCCCGGCTCGTTGTGGATCATCGCGAGCGTTACGGGGAAGTCCGGCAGCGCCACGCGGCGGCGCTGGATCATGGAGGTACACTCGGAGGCGTTGCACGGCATGTTCGTCGTGAGGAACGCCTTGCCGATGATGGGGAACGCATCGTCGATAGCGACGCCGGTCTCTGCGGCGCAGCGCGAGCACACGTCCGCCGCCAGACCGAAGGACTCGGCCACGTCGATATAGTACGGCTCGATGTGCTGGTCCACGTCGCAGATGATGAACTCCGGCAGCGTCTGCAGCGGGAACGGGATCAGCTCCTTGAAGCCCGTCAGAAACAGCGGGGGCAGCACCTCGTCAAAGGGGAGGAAATCGTCGCTGCGCGGGCCGCCGCCGAGGCGCTTGTCGTTGGAGAGGACGAGCGCGATGCGCTTGGTAAGGCTCTGCACGATGGCGTGCATGTTCGTGTGCGCGGTGCGCAGCTCATAGCCGCGGTAGCCCTCAAACAGGCGGTCGATGAACATGAACGTGCCGAGATACGAGCCCATCCAGCGGTATTCCCAGAAGCCCTTGAGACAGGAGACGGGAGCGGACGCCACCATCTGCACCATGCTCGAGAGGTTATTGAGCCACTGCGTATAGTCGTAGAGCGTGTCCTTCACGCCGCGCCATTCGCGCCACTTCGCAACGCCGGTCTTATCGTAATAGCGCGTTCTCTGGCCGCCGGTGCCGTGTTCGGCCTGCCAGATGGGGTCAAAGCGCTCGAGCTTTTTGTCGATCTTCGCGATCAGCTTATCCATTGCTTTCATATCTCACTTGCCTCCCTGTATCTGTTTGATCTCCAGAGATTCGATGAACGCCTGGAAGCGGGTGCGCAGCTGGCCCACCGCGCCGAGAGCGTATTCCTTCTCGATGGTGCAGGTGGGGATGCCCAGCTCGTTCGTGAAAATATGGTGGGCGAGGATTTTTTCGTAGCTCCAGAACTCGCAGAACTTCATGTTCTCATAGATCACGCCGTCCGCCTTGAATTCGTCCGCGAGCTTTTTGACCTCGCTGTGGCGCTGGTCGATCTTCATGCCGTCCATGAAGCGCGCGCACTGATTCCAGTGCAGATAGTGGCGGCAGATCGCATCGAAGGCGGTCTCCCCCTCACGGATCTCGATCTGTTCGCGGCCGGGGAAGGAGCCGAAGCAGTAACGGTCGGCCACGACCATGGCGCCGCAGGTCTCGATGAGCTTTGTGAATTCCGGGTCGTCGATCTCCGAGCCGACGAGGACAACTCTCGCGCGGAACGGGAATTTCGACTCCGGCTCGCGCGTCTTCAGCTCTTCGAGCGTCTCGGCCAGATACGGCAGGATGAGCCGGTGCGGGCACACCTGGCTGACGAGCTGGATGACGTGGAACTCGTAGCCGGTGATGCTGGGGTTATCCGCCTTGCGGAAATTGCCGATCTCGGTGATGATGCGGCTGATCTCGTTATGGTCATCAATGGCGCGGCGCATGGCGTTCTCGGAGGTGTCGATGCCGTATTCCTCGTGCAGCTTGTCCACGACCTTGAGCTTGAGCTGCGCCTTGTAGTAATCGAGATTGGTCTCGTCGCCCTTCATGGGCGGGTCGATCTGCGTGACGAAGAACTTCTCATTCTTCACCGGGTTGATGAGGAAGAAATGCTCCTCCATGCGCTCCATGGTCGCGCAGCATTCCGCGCCGAGAAGGGCATTGAGATAGTTGTACCCGCCTTCGATGGCGCGTTCGAGAAGGGAGCGGGCATAGGGGCAGGTGCGGTTGGTCATGTAATAGCTGGCGACATCCGTGGATGTGCAGCGCGGCGCGCGGAGCCGGGAAGAAAAGCAGCCGGGAAGGTTGAGCAGAACTTCCGGGATGTAGTAGCAGCTGTAGCCCAGCGCATAGTCTCCCTCTTGTACTGCCTGTGCGACAAGCTCGTTGTGTGCATCCTGAAGCAGATTCTCAAAATAGATCAGATGCTTAAGGTCTTTCACGCAATACACCTCTTTACTTTGTTTTAGGGGGCGCGTTGTCTGTGATTTTTCTCCCTATATGAATTAAATTTATCATATCGGTTTTGTTTGGTCAAGAAAAATGCTTTCAATTTTTATATTATAATTTGTGCAGAATGCTTATTTCCAACATTTGTATAATAATTAAAGCCCTAACGGAAATTTTTCCGTTAGGGCTTCGTTCATTCCGGCAGACGGCTGGTATATTTTTTTCCTGGATGCGGCGGCAAGTCCCGTCAGCCCGCGGTTTCCGGCGCGGCGGCGGCAGCTTCCTCCGGGGTGCGGACGTAGCTCCACGCCGCGACCTCCTCGTAAGTCTTCCGGTACATGCTTGTTATGTAGTCGTTCACAAGACGGTAGGACATTTCGGTCTCCACATCGAACACATACGGGACGCCGTCGAATGTGATCTCCACCCAGCTGTGCGGGTCGCGCCCGACGCCGACGAGACCGCTGTAGCACACCGCGTCAAACCCGATGCCGCGCGCGAGCGACCAGAACGCGGCGGTGAAGTTGTAGCAGTTGCCCTTGCCGCTCTGGAACATGAGCAGCGCCTCGGGGATCTCCCAGCCGGTCTCGCCGACCTCGTAGAGACTGCGTTTGAGATAGAGATAGTGATCGCGCACATACTCGTACACCGCGCGCAGCATTTCCTCGCGGGTCATGGAGGCATTCGTGTTTGCGTCGACAATATCGGCAACGAACGTATCGAGCGCATCGTCCCCGCTCGTATACCGGCCGGAGATGTCAAAGTACAGCGTGCCGACCATCGTGTCGCGCAGGAAATACCCGTCGTCGCCGACGCAGTAGAGATATCCGTCCAGATTGAGGAAGCCCGGCTCCGCTCTGTCGCCGGTGAGCCAGGAGATCGTCCCGCTCTGCCCGGCAAGCTCCACAGCGGCATAGTTTTCCATGCTCGGGGCCACATCCGGGAAGTACGGGGCGTTTGCAAGCCCCGCCGTGTCCAGCTCGAGCAGCGCGTTGATCGCCGCGGCAGCCTCGGCGCGGGTGAAGGGCGTTTCGTCCGTCATACCGGCAAGAGCGCGCTCCACTGCCGCGGGAGAGAACACCTTTTCGAGCAGCGCCGCGAGATCGGCGCGGGTGATGGCAACGTCCGGGTAAAACCGGCCCTCGTTGAGTGTCATATATCCCGCCGTCACAAGCGTCGTTGCGGCGGTGTAGCACTTGGCATGGGTCGTGACGTCCTTCAAAAACGTCTCGCCGGTCGGCTTCGTATCGAGCAGCGCATATACGGCGCGGGCGGCGTCGCTGCGTGTGAATTTATCGAGCGGGTGGAAAAGCCCGTCGTTGCCCGCGGCGATATACGCTCCCTCGCGCCGGAGCGCTGGGCCGGGGACTGCTTCATACACCGCGTCGGCATATACCGGCGCGGTGCGGATGTCCACCTTTGTGCCGTTGGCGTTTTTCCAGGCGACAATGGCGCAGTTCTCGCTTGCCATAAACTCCGGCGCATTCTGCACGCTGCCGCCCTCGGCCACAAGCTCAGTCGTTTCCGCACCGTTCACACGGTACGTCACGGTATAGGTCTTCCCCTGCGGCGCGGCGGTCTCCTCCGGCAGCGCTGCCGCGGCGGCGGGCACGTCCGAAAGCGGCTGCACGGCTTCGACCCCCTCCGGGCGATAGCCGCAGTTTGACAATAGGAGCGCGCCAAGCAGCGCGGCGAAAAGCAGGGGCAATCTCTCTTTATTTGCTTTTTTTCTCATACATTCCTCGCTGTTGCCGCCGCGATGCGAGCGTATTTGACACGCCGCGGCGGGAATATTATAATTATATCGCATGTTCTGTAAAAAAGCAATTCCGGGAGGACCCGTCTTCATGAAGCTGAAAACATTCCGATTCGCGCCGCTCGCCGCCGTGCTGCTCGCCGCCGTTTTTCTCCATGGCTGCGGCTACCGGGCGGAGGCTGCCCCGCTCGCCTCGAACGTCCCCGCCGCAGCGGAGACCACGCCCGCGCCGACGGAAACGCCGGTTTTCACGGTGGAATACCGTCTCGGCGACAACGTTTTAAAAACCGAGAGCATCCCGTTCGACGGCTCGCCCGCTACGGACGCCGCGCTGCCCGATGGTCTGTATCTCATCGCATGGACGGATGAGACCGGCAGGCGCGCCGATCCGGCAGCGCCGGTCGAAACGGACACAGTATATTACGCTCTGGCGCGGCCGGTGCTCAACGCCGGCGCGGCGTTTCTCTTCCCCGACGAATACGGTCTGCTCCGCCCGGAGAGCGCGATGACGCACTCGGAGTGCGCCGCGGCGCTGCGCGCGCTCGCGCCGGAGGAGCGTATCGATCCGTCACTGCTTGCAGGTCTGGATGCCGCTCCCGAGGATGCGCTCACGCGCGAGGAGCTAAAAACCGCGCTGGACACGCTTTTCGATCCCGAGACCGTCGAACCGGTGCTTGAGGCTCTGCCGGAAACGGAGAGCGAATATGTAACACGCGCGGAATTTGCCTTCTGCGTTTCCCGGCTGCTCGGGAAAGAGAGCGCCGCGGAGGACGTCTATTATCCGGACATTGCCCCGACGCACTGGGCATCCGCCGAAGTGCTCGCCGCGGCGGGCAGCGGAACGCTCACGAAAGAGTCTCTTGAATCCATGACGCGCGACGGCTTCCTTTGGTTCGGCGGATATCTCTACCGGCTCGGCGACGACGGGTATTTTCTCACCGATTCGGAATTTGACGGCCTGTATTTCGATAAAAACGGCCGCTATACGAGCGGCAGCGCAGAGCTCGATGACTACGTTGCGCAGACCCTCTCCGACTTTATGACGCCGGACGCCGCGCGGCTCGACGATCTCAAAGCGATCTACTACCATGTGAAAAACGACTTCCAGTACCTTACGCGCAACTACTACGACTCCGGCGCGACCGGCTGGGACATTGACGAGGCGCTCACGATCTTCCGCACGAACAAGGGCAACTGCTACTGCTACGCCGGAGCGTTCTGCGCGCTCGCCCGCGGGCTTGGGTACAACGCCCGCACCTATTCCGGCAGCATCGGCATAGAAAACCAGCCGCACGCCTGGACGGAGATCGCGCTCGACGGCAAGATCTACATCTGCGACCCGGAGATCGAGATGAACTACTGGCTTCTCCAGATGTACACCGATAACTTTATGATGCTGCGCGAAAACTCGCTCAGCTGGAACTATCAGTCCGTCGGGCGCACGTAAAGCAGCAGAAGTGAACGCTTCGAGAGGATCCTATACATATCGAATGGAGGTTCTTGCAAATGAATCGTGCAGAAATTGAAGTCGAATTAAAGATGCCATATGTAGAACTGTCGAGTTACCTTATTAAGAAATACGGGGGAGCATTGTACGACTATTTTTACACTCCAGAATGCAAATCAAAGAACAAAAAAGTTACCCGTACAAGCGAAGGACTTTATTGTCATCACATAGACGAAGACAAAGGTGGGAGTTTGAGCGAATCGTCGAGCGCTATACGTCAGCCTTTTGAATGGCAGCGAAAAGAGCGCCTAGTATACTGCAATATTCTGGAGCACTTGATTCTTCATATAAAAATTGCTGTCTTGAGGCAAAAAGCCCCCTTAAAGAGTCCCGATGATATTTCCAGTTTCTTCACGACTGGTGGAATTTATATGATCTGTGCAGATATAAATGACATGTTCATACGCAACGGGACAAGCATTGCCTGGAAAAAAAAGTGCTTTGAAGAAATAAAAGAAAACTATAGTGATTATATTACATTACTTAAAGCGCTTATCAATTACATCCGCGATAACTATATAGGCGAAAAAAATGAGAATTCATCATCGTCATTTGTTGCAACAGATGCTTTCATATCAAAGGTATCTAATGATGACGAAAAAGCCTTCAGAAACATATTTACCTTAAGCCAGCCTACATCTTACGCGAGCCAACTTGATACCGTCATGAAAAGGATCTCTTCTGGTTACGAAGATTATTATTCAGATATTTATGATAGCATCATCAGTTGTGATGATAATAACCTTCCTGCAAAGTGGCAGAGCTATTTTTACATTGATTATCATGGATATGGTTTTCCGCAGCACTCCGATATTGAGCTGGACGAATCTTTTGGATCACGTAACGCAGATGAGTATATTTCAAAAGCGCTGCCAATGTACTCTAATGTCATCAATGACGTTAAAGGAAAGCGGGTTGTGTTCTGGAAAGGGGAAATCATCCCAAAAGATGCCGAAAAAAACTTTTACATTATTCGGATTGAGACAGCTTTTACCGTAAAAGAAGGCCTAGTTCCCTTTGTCCGGTATAGAGAAAGGGACATATTTCGTACAAGTTTCTCAATAGATAACAACCACAATTTCAAAGACAGAGGATACATAATACTATCAACCTCTGATATTTTTGATCCCGAAACAAATAGATTTTACTCCAAGTACACTTTGGGAGGAAAAATTAAAGATGCAACGGTAAAGCTTTCTTTGGGAAAAGATGACTATTTGCTTTTTATGGAACGCTATAACATCCGTTCTCTCAAAATTCTGGACGGATGTTACTTTTGTTAATTAAATTCGTTTTATCCCTCCGGTTTGCGCCGGAGGGATTTTTATACATATACCGTCATTTTCCGGGCATTCTATGAAAAAAGGGAAAGACGGTGGTTTTTCTGAAAAACAAGCGGCTCGGGCGGCAGACGGTCGCCTTCACGAACCCGCCCTCCATTGCGGCGGGCAGCTGCGTCGTCGGGCAGAAGGAGGGCGAAGGCCCTCTGCGCAAATGGTTCGACTATATCAGCGACGATTCCTACTTCGGCCAGTCGAGCTGGGAGAAGGCGGAGAGCGTGATGCTCTCTAAGTGCTTTGCGCTCTGCTGCGACAAGGCGAGGATCCCGCCCTCGGACATTCAGTATCTGTTCGCAGGAGACCTTCTCAACCAGTGCGCGGGCTCCACGTTCGCCGCGCGCGATCTCCCCATCCCCTACTTCGGCGTTTACGGCGCGTGCTCCACGATGGCGGAGAGTCTGTCGCTCGCCGCGATGACGATCGACGGCGGCTATGCCGACACCGTGTGCGCCATGACGAGCTCACACTTCTGCTCGGCGGAGCGGCAGTTTCGGCTCCCGCTTGAATACGGCGGGCAGCGCACGCCGACGGCGCAGTGGACCGTGACCGGCGCGGGCGCGCTGCTGCTCACGAGCGAGGGCGAAGGCCCTTATGTGACGCACGTCACGACCGGGCGCATCCGCGACGCGGGCGTGACGGACGCGAACAACATGGGCGCGGCAATGGCTCCGGCAGCATATGAAACACTCCGCGCGCACTTTGCCGACACAGGGCGCACCCCGGCGGACTATGCCGCAATCATCACCGGCGATCTCGGAAAGATCGGGCACGAAATCTTGACCGATCTCTTTCTCCGGGACGGCGTGGATCTCGGCGTATGCTCTACAGACTGCGGCATGCTCATTTTCAATCCGGAGACGCAGGACGTACACGCCGGCGGCAGCGGCTGCGGGTGCAGCGCGTCGGTGCTCTGCGGGCACATTCTCCAGCGCATGACCTGCGGCGACTGGCCGCGCGTGCTCTTCGCCGCGACCGGCGCGCTCATGTCGCCGACAACATCGCAGCAGGGCGAGAGCATCCCCGGCATCTGTCATGCCGTGGTGCTGGATGTTGATAGGGGGTAAAGACTATGTGGACAGATTATCTCAAGGCGTTTCTCGTCGGCGGGGCGCTGTGCGCGCTCGGGCAGGTGCTCATTGACCGCACGAAGCTCACCCCGGCACGCATTCTGACGTGCTATGTCGTGCTCGGCGTCGTGCTGCACGCCGTGGGCGTGTACGCTCCGCTCATCGAGTGGGCGGGCGCCGGCGCGAGCGTCCCGCTCACGGGCTTCGGCAGCACGCTTGCCAAGGGCGTGGAAAAGGCCGTGGCGGAGAAGGGCTTTCTCGGCGCGTTCACCGGCGGGCTGACGGCCTCCGCGGGCGGCATCGCCGCGGCGATATTCTTCGGGTATCTCGCCGCCGTGCTCTTCAAGCCCAAGGAGAAAAAATGATTCACCAATATCGCCGCTTTCCGCACAGAACGGTGGTGAACAGCATGGCCATCACGCCGCAGCCGCGGCGGTAAAAGGTCAGCGTTTTGTTCTCCGGCAGCGATTCCTGCGCCGTTTCAAGCAGAAGGACCGTGCTGCCGGACGCTTCGGACGCATCGGTTTCCAGCGCTCCGTCCTCCGTGAGCGTCACGCGCAGCATGTCGGCGGCGCAGCCGTACCCGGACGGCGGGCGCGACTCCTGCAAATAATACGTTCCGGCGGGAAGTCCCGCCATGCGGACGTACCCGTCCTCCGCGGTGCGCAGGATGTAGGTATGCCGCGTGTGGCCGCAGCCGAGCGCGCACGCGAGATACGCGCCCCCGTTCTCCCGAAACGCCACCGGCTCGCGCGCCGCGGCGTCATAATAGAGCCGGAAGCAGGCGGACGGCAGCGGATGATCCGCCACGCGCGCATCGGCAAAGCGCACACCGCGGAAAACGGAAAAGCCGTAGGCGAAAACCGCCGCGCTGCCGCTCGCTGCGGTCTGGCCGCTCTCGCTCACCGCGGTGAGAAATACGCGGTTTCCTTCCGCGCCGGTGACGCAGCCGTCGCCCAGCCGCGCCGTCCACTCGACCGTCAGGCAGACGCTCTCCCGCGCGGAAAAGCGCGCCGCGAGATGGAGCGCAAAGGCGCTCTCTTTCGAGCGCGCGCCGGTGACGAGCGTATAGTACGAGGCGTTGACGCTCTCTCCGTCGGCGCGGACCGCCGTGAGCGCGAGAAACTCGACGCCGGGGGAAAACACGCTGCGTACCGTCCAGCTCTCGCCGGTACGCAGCGTGAGCGTGGCGCGGAAATGCAGTTCTTCGCCCGGCATGGCGCTGCGTGATGGCGCCCAGTCCCCGGTGCGCGTCTGTACGGCGGCGGTCTCCTCCGCAGCCAGCGCGCGCAGCGGCAGCAGAACCGCAAGCAGACATACGGCGAGACAGGCGATCCGGCGCTTCATGCTCTTTCCTCCCTTCCCCACGGAAAACCGCGGGAAATGTTTTTTCAGGTAAGAGCATAGCAGAAGCGTCCTGCAAAAGCCGTCGAACGGAGAGGGCATTGCGCCGGGGCGCTGCGGTGTGGTATAGTAAGGAAAAAGACATATACAGGAGGTCCTGCCATGAAACGGATCATCGCCATAGACTACGGCGACGCCCGCACCGGCGTTGCGGTGTCCGATCTCACCGGCACGCTTGCGGGAGAAGCGCTCACCATTCAGGAATGGAACGCCGAAAAGCTCGCGCAGCGGCTCGCCTTTTTTGCCCGTGAGCGTGACGCCGAAAAGTTCGTGCTCGGCCTGCCGAAGAACATGGACGGCACGGAGGGCCCGCGCGCGGAAAAGGCGCGGCAGTTCAAGGAATTGCTGGAGGAGGCCTCCGGCCTGCCGGTCATACTCTGGGACGAGCGGCGCAGCACCATTGAGGCGCACGCCATCCTCCACGCCGCCGGAAAAAAAGAAAAAAAACACCGCGCCAACGTGGACGCGGTAGCGGCAACGCTCCTGCTCGAGGGGTATCTTGCCAGCCCAAATCGATAAAATGAAGCCCGAAAGAGTTTTGCTCTTTCGGGCGTTTGTTATTCTCGTATGGCGAGCGTGCGGAGATAGGCCTTCTGCTCGTCGGTGATACGGTAGCTTTCTATGGCCTTGCGGATGGTTTTGTTATGCGTCCATGGGGCGAGGCGGCGCTGCTCGATGTACGGAACCGCCGCTTCGTACTGCTTGGCGAGGGCCGTGGCGAAATACCAGGCGATCATCATGTTTACATAATATTCTTCGCTTTTAATTATGGAAACTTCTTCGAGATATTCCGGGCGGAAATCCGCGTCGAGATAGTGCGTCATAAGCATTTCGATGCTGAAGCGGACGGCATAGATCTCGCCGCTTTTCATCCAGCGGCGGCACTCGTCCGGCAAAGCCGGAGGGTGCTTTTTGAATGCCTTCGGGCGCAGCGCGTCGCAGGTCGCCCAGTTGTCCACATACGGAAGAAAGGCGTCGAGCGCGGCGACGGCGGCGGCATAGTCCTTTTCCTCGTTTAAAATCAGCGCGTGGAGGTTGTTCTCGTCCAAATACCGGTGCGGCAGATCGGCGAGAAAGAGGCCGATGTCGGGTTCCCGGCAAAGCTCTCGGGCGAGCGAGCGGCAATCCGGCATACGCACGCCGAGAACGCTCTCCGGCGGGAGCGTCGGGACGAGCTTTGCCATGAAGGGCGCGTTTTTCTCGTCTTGCAGCGCAAGGAGCCGCGCACGCACCGCCTCCGGCGCGCCGCTCACTTCTCTATGCGCTCCGTGCGCCAGATCTCGCCGGTCTCCACATCCTTCCATGTGAAAACGCCGTTTTCCCAGAGCATATAGCTGTGGCGGCTTCCTTCCTTCGGGATGGATACGGAGCCGGGGTTTACATAATAATTCCCGTTCTTCTGCTCGAACGCTGGGACATGGGTATGTCCGTAGAGCACGATGTCGCCGGAGGCAGCGGCTTTGGACGCCTCGTCGAGATGGTGGCCGTGCGTGAGATAGAGGGTATACCCGTCCGCGAACACGGCGGCGAAGTCCGCGAGCAGGGGGAAATCCAATACCATCTGGTCCACTTCCCCGTCGCAGTTGCCGCGGACACAGAGCGGCGCTTTTTCCAGCGCGTTGAGCATGGCGGCGCACGCTTTCGTGTCGTAATCGCGCGGGAAAGCATTGCGCGGGCCGTGGTAGAGGATGTCGCCGAGCAGGACGAGCTTTGCGGACTTTTCATCCTCCATGCGGCGCAGCAGCGCCTGCGTATAGTACGCCGAGCCGTGCAGGTCGGACGCGATCATCAGTTTCATTCTTCTATCTCTCCTTTACATTTCGCCGAAGGCGTCAAAGAGGCTCACCTGCCGCGTTTCCGGCAGATCGCCGAGCGCGCCGAGCTTTCGCAGCATGTCCAGGTGGGCGGTACTCACCTTGGGGCAGGCGTCGGAAATGTCGTCGATGGAGACGAACTTCGCGCCGGAATCCTGCGCGCGCTTCAGATCCTCCGCCGCCGAGCCGCCGAGACCGGAGATGGCCACGAACGGCGGGCGCAGACAGCCGTCCTCAATGAGGAATTTGTAGGAATCGGATTTGTAGATATCGATGGGTGCAAAGGTAAAGCCGCGCCGGTAGAATTCGTACACCGCCTCGAGCGTGGTGAGAAGATCCTCTTCCTTCGCCGTCGCGTTCGGGTTGCGGCGGATGGCGTTGATCTTCGCAAGGCATTTGTCGATGCCCTGCAGCATACTCTCAGCGTCAAAGCCGTCCTTCTGGCTGCGGCGGTAGAAATACGCGCTGTAGTACGCGAGCGGCTCGTGCACCTTGAACCACGCGATGCGGAACGCCATCGTGACATACGCGACCGCGTGCGCCTTCGGGAACAGGTACTGGATCTTCCGGCAGGATTCGATCCACCACTCCGGCACGCCGAGCTGCTGCATCTCTTCCACGATGCCGTCCGGCCACGGCTTGCCCTTGTGGATGGCGCCCTTACGCACGGCCTCCATGAATTTGAACGCGCGCTTCGGCTCCATGCCCATATCGATGAGATAGAGCATGATGTCGTCTCGGCAGCCGACGCATTTGTCGGTCGGCGCGATGCCGTTGACGACGATGTCGTGGATGTTGCCGGCCCACACGTCCGTGCCGTGCGAGAAGCCCGACAGACGGACGAGCGTGGCAAACTCGTGCGGCTGCGTGTCCACGAGCATCTGGCGCGTGAACGCCGTGCCGAACTCCGGCACGCCGATCGTACCGGTATGGCCGACGATCGGGTCGCCGTCCGGGACGCCGAGCGGCTCGGGCGAGGTGAAGATGCGCATGGTCTCCGGATCGTCGAGCGGGATCTCGCGGGCGTTGACGCCGGTGGCGTCCTCAAGCATACGGATCATCGTCGGGTCATCGTGGCCGAGCTCGTCGAGCTTTAAGAGGTTTGCCTCCATGCTGTGGTATTCAAAATGCGTGGTGATGATGCCGCCGGTCGCGTCGTCCGCGGGGTGCTGCACGGGACAGAAGTCCGTAACGTCCTTGTCCTGCGGAATGATGACGAGGCCGCCGGGGTGCTGGCCCGTCGTGCGCTTTACGCCGACGCAGCCCGCCGCGAGACGGTTCTCCTCCGCCTTGGAGACGGTCATGCCGCGCTCTTCGAGATACTTTTTCACATAGCCGTAGGCCGTCTTTTCCGCAAGCGTGCCGATCGTACCGGCGCGGAACACGTGGTCGCGGCCGAAGAGCTCTTCGGTGTATTTGTGGGCGTTCGCCTGATATTCGCCGGAGAAGTTCAGATCGATATCGGGGACCTTGTCGCCGCCGAAGCCGAGGAACGTTTCAAACGGGATATCGAACCCGTCCTTGGCGAGCTTCGCGCCGCACACGGGGCAGGTACGATCCGGCATGTCCGCGCCGCAGCCGTACTTATCGCCGTTCGGCATGAACACGTTTTCAAAGTCGGTAAATTTGCATTTGGGGCAGCGGTAGTGCGGCGGGAGGGAGTTGACCTCCGTAATGCCGGACATGTACGCCACCATGGAGGAGCCGACGCTTCCCCGGCTGCCGACAAGGTAGCCGTGCTCGAGCGAGTTCTGCACGAGCTTCTGCGCGGACATATAAATGACCTCGTAGTGACGGCCGAGAATGGCGTCCAGCTCTTCTTTGATGCGCATTGTGACGAGCTCGGGCGGGTTCTCGCCGTAAAGCTCGTGGGTCTTATCCCACACCATGCGCTCAAGATCCTCCGCCGCGTGCGGAATAGACGGCGGGAACAGGTCCTTCGGCAGCAGCTCAAAGCTCTCCACGCTGTCGGCAATGGCGTTCGGCGCGGTGACGACGACGTCGCGGCAGTCCGCCTCGCCGAGATACGAAAACTCCTTGAGCATTTCGTCGGTCGTTTTGAAATAAAGCGGCAGGGGCTTGTCCGCGTCCGGGAACTTGCGCGACGCCATAAGGATATGGCGATAGATCTCATCCTCCGGTTCGAGGAAATGCACGTCGCCGGTCGCAACGACGAGCTTTCCGAGCCGCCGGCCCAGCGCGAGGACGCGGCGGTTGAATTCGCGCAGGTCCTCCTCGTCGCGCGCTTTGCCGTCGTTGATGAGGAAGTGGTTGTTGCACAGCGGCTGAATTTCAAAATAATCGTAGAACGCTGCGAGCCGGTCAAGCTCGGCATCGCTCCGGTTGCGCACGACGGCGTCGAAAATTTCGCCCGCCTCGCACGCCGAGCCGATGAGGATCCCCTCGCGGTACTGCATCAGAAGGCTCTTTGGGATGATGGGGCTTTTCTTGAAGTGCTCCAGATGCGATTTGGAGATGAGCTCGTAGAGATTTTTCAGTCCCACCTTGTTCTGCACGAGCAGCGTGATGTGACGCGGGCGGCGGGCATCGTTTTTGCGCAGCTCCGCCACGAGTGCTCCGGCATCCGAGAGCGTTTTTGCTCCCTTGTCCGCGAGCCGCGGGCGGAGCGTTGTGAAGATGCGGGCGCACACGGCGGCATCGTCGCTCGCGCGGTGGTGGTTAAAGTCCGGCAGGCCCAGCGCGTTGGAGATGATGTCGAGCTTGAATTTTTTGAGCTGCTTCAAAAGCGCCTGCGCGATGGGGAGCGTATCGATGTATACGGGGTCAAACGCAAGGCCGCTGCGCTTTGCCGCGGCGGTGATGAAGCCGATATCAAAGGCGGCGTTGTGCGCCACGAGCGGGAGATCGCCAACAAAGTCCAGAAACGCACGCACGGCCTCCGCCTCGCCCGGTGCGCCGTACACGTCGCGGTCGGTGATGCCGGTGAGCTGCACGATCTCCGGCGGAATGGGCATGCCGGGATCGACAAACGTTTGAAAGCTCTTCGTCACGACGCCATTTTCCACGCGCACCGCGCCGATCTCGGTGATGCGGTGAATGTGGCTGTCCAGGCCGGTCGTTTCGATATCAAAGCCGACAAAATCGGTATCGAGCGGGAGATCGCTCTCCCCGTGGACGGCGAGAAGGTCGTCCGCATCGTTGATGTAGTATCCCTCCACACCGTAAATGACCTTGATGCCGCACTTGGCCCCCGCGTGCCAGAATTCCGGGAACGCCTGCGCGACGCCGTGGTCCGTCACGGCGATGGCGCGGTGGCCCCAGCGGGCCGCCGTTTTCACTGCGGCGGTCGGGTCGGTGAGCGCGTCGAGCGTGGAGTAGCGCGTGTGGAGATGGAGCTCCACGCGCTTGTCCCCTTCGGCGGTGTCCTGCCGCTGCGGGGCGGTTTCCTTCGCAATGGCGGCGACATCGATCGCCATGTCGTTATCGTAGCGGTTGAAGATCACGTCGCCGCGCACCGTGAGATAGTCGCCGACGCGGATCTTATCGAGGATCGACTGATCGTCGCCCTGACGGATGTACTTGGAAACGTGGATGCTGCCGGTATAATCCGTCATATCGAAGCTCAGCACCGCGGCGTTCGTTTTTTGTATTTTCCGGCTGTCCGCGGCAAAGACCTTGCCCGTCACGCTCACCGTGCCGGACTGCAGCGTAAGCTCGGAGATATTCGTTCTGTGGTTGTCCTTCGGCAGCTTGCCGAAGAGGACGTCGCCGCTCTCCGCTTTTTTCGGCGCGGGCTTTGCTTCCTTTTTCGGCGGCGCGGCCTTTTTCTCCGCCGGGGCCGCCGCGGGCGTGTTGCCGGTGATCTTCACCCGCGTGAACCCGTATTCCGCCGCAATGCGCCATTCGAGCATGGCGATATCGGAGGGCGTGCCGGGCGCGGCAAAGCCGGCGGCAATGTCCATCGTCCGCTTTTCGCGCGAGACGACAACGTTTTTCACCTTTGCCAACTCCAGTCCGCCGCACTTATCCCGCAGGGCGGCGCAGCAGCCGAACATATCCAGAAATTTGACTTCCTGTGCCATGAATTATTGGTTCTCTCTTTCAATTAGTTCCACGAGCGCGTCCGCGAGCCTGTCCGAGGCGACGCGCGCCACCGGCTCGCCGTGCTTGAAAATGACGCCCTCGCTCTTGCCGCCGGCGATGCCGTAATCGGCGTGGGACGCCTCGCCGGGCCCGTTCACAACGCAGCCCATCACGGCGACCGTGATGTTCCACGGCTTATCGCGTAGCCGCGTCTCGACCGCCTTCGCCGTGCCGATGAGATCGTATTCCGTCCGCCCGCACGAGGGGCAGGACACGAACTGCACGCCGGACCGCAGCCCCAGCGCGCGCAGAAGCTCTCCGCCCGCGTGCGCCTCTTCCTCGGGCGCATCGGTGAGGGAGATGCGGATCGTATCGCCGATGCCGTCGAGCAGCAGAGCGCCGATGCCCGCGGCGGATTTCAAAATGCCGCGCTCCTTCGTCCCGGCCTCCGTTACGCCGATGTGCAGCGGATAATCGCACAGCGTCGAGAGCATGCGGTTGGCCTCCACGGTCATGGCAACGTCGCTCGCCTTGACGCTGATGCAGATATTCTCAAAGCCGCAGTCCTCCAGGAGCTTTACATGACCGAGAGCGCTCTCGCAAAGGGATTTCGCGCACAGACCGTATTTTTCGAGCAGGCCCTTTTCCACCGAGCCGGAATTCACGCCGACGCGGATGGGGACGCCCCGCTCGCGGCAGGCGTCCGCCACCATACGCACCCGCTCCGGAGAGCCGATGTTGCCGGGGTTGATGCGGATCTTGTCGAAGCCCGCCTCCACCGCGGCCAGCGCGAGCCGGTAATCAAAATGGATGTCCGCCACGAGCGGCAGGCCGGTGCCGCGCCGGATCTCCGGCAGGGCGCGCGCGGCGAGCTGGTTGGGCACGGCGAGACGCACGATCTCGCAGCCCGCGGCTTCCAGCCGCCGGAGCTGCGCGAGCGTGGCGGCGACATCGTCCGTGTGCGTGTTCGTCATCGACTGCACGGGAATGGGATTCCCGCCGCCGATGGGCACGCCGCGGACACGGATGGTTTTCGTGATCTTTCTGTTCATCGGCGAATGATCCTCACAATATCGTTGTACATCAAAAGCACCATCAGCCCGAGCAGGAGCAGCAGGCCGATGTAATGGATATATCCTTCAATGCGCGGGTCGGGCTTTTTCCCGGTGATTTTCTCAAAGAGCGCGCTCAAAAGGAGCGTCAGGATATGGCCGCCGTCAAGCGCCGGGAGCGGCAGAAGATTCATCACCGCAAGGTTCACGGCGATGAACGCCACGAGGAACACGACGTTCGCAATGCCCTCCGACGTGGACTGCGCGCTCTGCCCGGTCTCGTTGATGATATCCACCATGCCGACGACGCCGGTCATATCCGACATGGACGCCTGCCCGGTGAAGAGCTGCACAAGTCCCGCGCGCACCATGCGCACGAAGTCCAGACAGTTGTAGAAGGAGTATTTCAGCACATTTCCGACCGTGGGCGCGGCGATCGTGAAGTTGACGCCGTATTTTTTCACGGTCTGCCCGTTCACCTCATAGTCCACGGGCACCATGTGGTAGTTATCCAGTTCGATCCGCTTTCCGTCGCGGAGTATGACGAGATCAAGATCCCCGTCCTCGTCGGCGGAGGCGTATTGAATGAAGTTGCCGGTAAAGAAGATCCGTTCGCCGTTCACGCGGCGGATCTCGTCGCCGGCTTGCAGCGTGCCCTCATACGGGCAGCCGTCGGCGAAGCCGGCGATGACGGGGCTGTTGAAGCCGCCCGCGCCGGCATAGAGGATGATGACGAGCACAAGGCCGAGCAGGAAGTTCATCGCCGCGCCCGCGACGAGAATGAGAAGGCGATGCCAAACGCTCTGGTTATTGAACGCTCTCGGATCGTCCGAGGCTTCCTCCTCCCCTTCCATGGCGCAGAAGCCGCCGATGGGAAAGGCGCGGAGCGAATAGACCGTCTCCCCCTTCTGCTTATGCAGAAGCTGCGGGCCCATGCCCATGGAAAACTCCGTCACCTTCACGCCGCACGCCTTCGCCACAAGAAAGTGGCCCAGCTCGTGGACAAATATCAGAATGCCAAATGCGAGAATTGCAAGAACAATGTACATACTCAGCCGATCTCCCTGCGGACAAGCTCGCGCGCTTCCGCATCCGATGCCAGAATTTCCTCGAGCGTGGGCTGCGCGATAAACTCCGCGCGCTCCACAGCCGAAGCCACCAGACGGTAGATATCATTATACCCGATCCGGTGTCCCAAAAACGCCCCTACCGCGATCTCGTTGGCCGCCGACATGACGCACGGTGCCGTGCCGCGCGCTCTCGCACACTCCATCGCAAGGCGGAGGCACGGCAGCTTCTCCAGATCGGGATCTTCAAAATGCATGGAGCCGAGCGCGGCGAAATCCATCGGCTTCGCCGCCGACTCGCGCCGCTCGGGATACGTGAGCGCGTACTGGATGGGAAGACCCATATCCGGTACGCCGAGCTGCGCGATGACTGTGCCGTCGAGCAGCTCCACCATGGAGTGAATGGCGCTCTCCGGGTGGATGATGACTTTGATCTGATCGGGCGTCACGGCAAAAAGATGCATGGCCTCGATAAATTCCAGACCCTTATTCATCATCGTGGCGCTGTCGATGCTGATCTTCGCGCCCATGCTCCAGTTCGGATGGCGCACGGCGCGCTCGGGCGTGACGTCGCGCGTCTGCTCGAGTGTCCAGCCGCGGAACGGCCCGCCGGAGCCGGTGAGAAGAATGCGCCGGAGCTCGCTCTTATCGCGTCCCGCCATGGACTGGAAGATCGCCGAGTGCTCGGAATCGACCGGGAGGATCTCCGCGCCGCAGCGCGCCGCCTCCGCCATGACGATCTCGCCCGCGCACACGAGCGTTTCCTTGTTTGCGAGCGCGATGCGGCGTTTCTGATGAATGGCGGCGAGCGTCGGGCGAAGACCCACGCTGCCGGAAATGCCGGTCACGACGCAGTCCGCCCCCTCGACCGTGGCGGCGGCGACAAGGGATCCCTCCCCTTCGCCGATCTCGATATCCGTGTCCGAAAGGCGCGCCCGGAGCTCCTTTGCCGCGGCGGAGTCCATCACAGAGATATACTTCGGGCGGAACTGCCGCGCCTGCTCCTCGAGCCGGTCCACATCCCGCCGCGCCGCAAGCGCGAGCACGGGAATACCAAGACGGCCGGCTGCCTGAGCAGTCTGCCGTCCGATGGAGCCGGTGGAACCCAAAATGGAAATTGCTTTCACCATAAAATGATCCGTCCTTATGCCGAAATCGCGGGCAGGAGCAGCATCCACAGCTCCGTGAGCGGCGCGAGATAGTACATACTGTCAAACCGGTCGAGCATGCCGCCGTGACCGGGGAGGATATTGCCGTAATCCTTGATGCCGTACTGGCGCTTGAACGCCGAAAATGTGAGATCGCCGAGCTGCGCCACAACGCTGCCGACAAGACCAAACGCCGCGAGCGAGACGAGATTGGCGCTCAGGCCGCACGCGCGGACGATGACGCCGTACAAAAGCGCCATCGCGGCTCCGCACACCGCGCCGCCGATGCCGCCGGCGACGGTCTTATGCGGGGAGATGGCCGGGGCGAGCTGCTTTTTGCCGAACGCACGGCCGCAGAAGTATGCGCCCGCGTCGCTCCCGAAGGCGACGACGAACGGCAGAAACGCGCGCACGCGCCCGACGATCCCGTCATGCGTGATGCGAACGAGCGTGGAGTTGCCATTCAGCAGCTCCGGAATGGAGATCGTCGTTTCAAACTGCGCGATGCGAAGGAGCGTAGAGAGCATCATCGGCAGCACGCCGCCCGCGAGCATCGAGATGGCGACCATTTCCATACTGAACTTGCGCGGCGTGGAAAAGCACGCCATCATCTCGCACGAGAGAACGAAGAAGAGGAACAAAAGAATGATCGCCGCCATGCGCAGATCGAGCCCGCCGAAAATGGCGATTGCCACGGCGGAGAGGATGGAGGAAATATACAGCCGCTTCGGCGCCTGCCCGATGGCGCAGCGCATAAACTCAAACGCCACAAAGCCGCAGATGATCGCAATGATCACGCCGAACAGCCAGATGGGCGCAAAAAACACGCCCAAGATAAGAACGGGGATGCCCACGAGCGCAGTCAGTACTCTTTTTTTCACGCTTTAACTCCTCCGAACCGACGGTCGCGGTGCCGGTACTCCGCAACGGCTTCGTCAATGTCTTTCTCTGAGAAATCCGGCCAGAGCACATCGGTGAAGTAAAGCTCCGAGTAAGCGCTCTCCCACATGAGAAAATTCGATATACGATATTCCCCGCCCGTGCGGATTATGAGATCGGGGTCGGGAATACCGGCGGTGTCGAGATACTCCGCCATCGCCGCCTCGGTGATCGTCTCGCCGGGATGCTCCGCGGCAAAGCGGTTCACGGCGCGGACGATCTCATCGCGTCCGCCGTAGTTCAGGCATACGTTTGCCTGAAAGCAGCCGGGCAGACGCGCGGCGATTGCGTCGGTTTTATCGATCAAGCCCTGAATGGCAGGCGAAAGGGCCGTCGTATCGCCGAGAATTTTCAGGCGGATCCGGTCCTTTTCCATCTTTTCAATGGATTCGTGCAGGTAGTTTTCCAAAAGGCCCATGATCGCGCCGACTTCCTCATCCGAGCGCTTCCAGTTTTCCGTGGAGAAAGCATACACCGTGAGATAGTCCATGCCGAGGTTTTTGCAGTACGTTGCAATGCGCCGGAATGTCTCCGCGCCGACGGCGTGGCCCGCCTTGCGCGGCAGCCCGCGCTTCTTCGCCCAGCGGCCGTTGCCGTCCATGATAATGGCGACGTGTCGAGGTATGCGTTTTTGCTCGCTCATAGCATGCAAATATAGGGAATAAAATCCGAAAGCGAAAGAATTTCCGGCAAACAGGGGTTTTTCGTCA
>OKRW01001060.1_pt1 | contig 25033 bp, 18 predicted proteins | sample 1601151 | NCBI WGS metagenome assembly OKRW01 (sample SAMEA3541471, study PRJEB24748) | human gut metagenome | biome: human gut; feature: human-associated habitat; material: faeces | place: China | collected 2012 | reverse complement strand
AATCTTTGCGTCAGACCTACTTTTGCTTGTAAACAAGCAAAGTTAGGGCTAGATTCACTTCACTAATGACGTATAAGTAAATATTCTTCGTTTAATAGCTAGACGTTAAAAGTAGATAATCATCAAATATTATTAAAAAAATTTTATTTTAAAATTGCATAAAAAATAAAATAATTCACGTCATAGTAGTTAGCAAAGAAAAGCCCCCAACACGTCATCTTGAGCGGAACGTAGCATAGCGAAGTGTAGTCGAAAGATCTCATAAAGCCCTGTAATTGTTAATATAATATTTGTAGTATATTTTAATAGAATAATTTACAATATATTTAAGTTGAAAAATCATTGAATCTACTCAATAATTGTGCTATACTGACATTGATTATATTAATATAAAAGGAGAAAAATAATGAGTTTTTTTAAAAAAGTTGTTAACGGATTATTTAATGGTTCAAAGGAAAAGAAAGAAGAGTATTCTAATGACGAGTATTCTCCTACTTTGATTAAAGAAGCACATCTTACTTATTGGGAAGAATTTTCCTATATGTTGGCTTTAGCGCCTGAAAATTACAAAATTACAGAAGATATTTTTACTAATATTGAAGCTTTAGATGGAATTGAAATTAAAGAAAAAATTATGCCAAGTGAGGATTTACCCGGAAAACTTGTTATATCCTATGATGGAGTAGAATATGAAGTAGGATTTTATGTTGGAGATTTTTATACAGAAGAAATGTATCAATGGCAACTACAATATTTTACAGAAGAGGAAAAAGAACAGATTTTAAAAGTAAAGAATGCCTTAAATGTTTATATGAAGTTTGAAGGAAATCCTAAAAAATGTTATCATTTACAGCTAAAACTTGTCTATGCTATGATTCCTGAAATGGTGGCTCTTTGTGATGAAAGTGCTGAGAGATTATTAAATAAAAAATGGGTTGAATTAGCAGCTAAATCAAATGTACTTCCTTCTCCTACAAGTTTATATACTGTTCAAGCAGTTTATGATGAAAATGAAGTGTGGCTACATACACATGGATTGTGTAGATGTAATTTACATGAAATTGAGATTTTGGGTTCAAATAAGGATGACTCCAGAACACATTATGATTTAATTTCAAGTTATGCATGTAGATTGTTAGATGAAAACAATCCTGTTGAAGAGGATGATGGAAATGGAATTGGTGAAGAAACTATAAATATGGGAGTTTTTTATGATGACGAACCAATTGTTGCTACATCAAAAAAATGGATAAATGCCTTGAAATATTATCCTAAGGATATTCTCGGAGGTATTGAAGATAGAGAAGACTCTCATAACTCCAAAACAAATATACTTTTCCTTTATGGAAGCGAAGAAGAGTTTAATAAAAATTATTTAAGAAAGCCTTCAGAGTTCACAAAAAAACTGGAGAATAATCCTCTGTATTATATAAGTACTGAAGAAACTGCTAGAATGAGTTCTTTGGCGAGAGAAAGATTTTATTATGTTGAAAGAATGCTTAAGGAAAAACAAGAAGGGAAAGATGATATTGCTATTATAATAAAGCTAGGTCTTGAAACAATAGACGAAGATGGTAATTTGGATAGTAAAAATCGTGAGCATATTTGGTTTGAAGCTCTTTCTATGGAAGAAGATGGTTTTAAGGCAAGATTGACTCAAGAGCCTTATAACATTCCTAATTTACATGAAGGTGATGAGGGGACTTATTCTATAGATTATGTGAGTGATTGGAGAATTCATACTGAAAATGGTGTAATAACTCCTGAAACTGTATATTTGTTGGATTTATAAGGAGAATAATATTTAAAATAGTGAAAAAATCAACGAAAATTCGTTGATTTTTTTGTGGATAAATACGTAATTTAACTAATTTTATGTATCTACGATACATTTACTTATTCTTGTAAACAAGAATAAGTATGAGATTTCTGCAGTCGATTGTACTCAAATCAAAGATTTGAACAATCTTTGCGTCAGACCTACTATTGCTTGTAAACAAGCAAAGTTAGGGCTAGATTCCCTTCATTCGTTTCACTCATTTCGGTCGAAATGACGTGTAAGAAAAGTACCTTCGTTTAATAGCTAGACGTTAAAAGTTAATAAGCTTCGAAAATTGTATATTAACTTTTATAAAAACAATTTTACCCTTAAATATTGATTTATCCCTTAAAATATGGTATATTTTAAGGGATAAAATTATTTTAAGGAGAAATTCAATGAGAAATTTTAATTATTCCAAAATAAAAGATAAAAAATGGGATTCGCAAATTTTATCTTTAGTCACATCAATTTATAAATATAAAGGAAAACAGGAATTATATTTAAAACAAAGACCTGAAGAATTAAATAAACTTATTGAAGTTGCAAAAATTCAAAGTACAGAGGCTTCAAATGATATTGAAGGAATTGTTACGACAAGTGCAAGACTTAAAAAGTTAGTTGAAGAAAAGACGACTCCAAGAAATAGAAATGAAGAAGAAATTGTAGGGTATAGAGATGTTCTTAATCTTATTCACGAGAATTTTGATGTAATTTCAATTTCAAAGAATTATATTTTACAAATGCATAAAATTATGTTTAGATATATGGATAATCCACTTGCTGGAAAGACTAAAAATATTCAAAATTATATTACTATAAATTATCCAAATAAGAAATCAGAAATTTTATTTACACCACCTTCACCTTTTGAAACACCTGAAGCTTTGGAAAATATATGTAATGAATATAATAAGGTTATTGGAAATTTTGAGATAGATCCACTTCTTGTAATTCCTTATTTTATCCACGACTTTTTATGTATTCATCCATTTAATGACGGAAATGGCAGATTGAGCAGATTACTTACAACCCTTTTACTTTATAGGAGCGGTTTTTATGTAGGTAAATATATATCTTTGGAGGCTTTAATTGCAAAGAATAAATCGGCTTATTATGAGGCACTTCAAAAATCAGGATTGAATTGGTATGAAGAAAATGAGGATATTTTACCATTTATGAAATATTTATTAGGTATTATTCTTGCAGGATATAAAGATTTTGAAGATAGATTTTCTATAGTGGAAGAAAAGCTTCCTGCAATAGAGCTTGTAAGAAAGGCAATTTCTCAGAAAATGGGAAGATTTACAAAGCAGGACATTATAGAGCTTTGCCCAACTCTAAGTTTAAGTTCTATTGAGGGCTCATTAAGGAAATTGGTAGATGATGGAGAAATAAAAAGAGAGGGCATAGGCAGAGCTACAAAATATATAAGACTAAAATAGTGAAAAAATCAACGGGGTTCCGTTGATTTTTTGTGTGTAAATAAACAGTTTAAATAATTTTATAAAACGAAATATTTCACGTCACGATACTATGCGAATAAAGGCTCCCAATACGTCATCTCGACCGAAACGAAGCGAAGCTGAGTGCAGTGGAGAGATCTCAACTATTGCTTGTTTACAAGCAATAGTATTTCTGAAAGAAATCCTAATAAATAATTTTATGTATCTTCGATACATTTACTTTTGCTAAAGCAAAAATATGAGATTTTCAAGTCATTGTATCATTTGATATAATTATTGCAAGGCAACAAGGTTCCCAAGTATCCACCCAATGAAATTATAATTTTTTTGGTACATACATAATCAAAGGGAAGTTTTTTTAGAATTATATTTTTTTATATCCTTTGGATACATTCCTTTGTATTTTTTGAAACAAGTACTGAATTTACTATGAGAAGAATACCCTACTGCTTCAGCAATATCCTGAATTTTAAGGGAGGAGTTCAATAGAAGAACTTCTGCCATGTTCATTCGGCGCCTTTGAGTGTATTCGGTAATTGTACATTGATATTTTTGTTTAAATAATTTTTTAAGTTTTGTACCGCTCATAGTGGATATTTTTTCTAAAGTTTTTTGTGAAATTGAAGTTGCATAATGATCGTCTATATAATTAGCAACAATTTTTAAAGCTTCATTATCGGCGATGGATATTGGATTGTTATACTTATTTAGAAATGCGTCTATTGTTATACTAAGCCACTCCTTTGCCTTTGATTCAAAAAAGATTTCAGCAGCAGGAGATATCATCTTACAATTTAGTATATCTTTTGCAATTCTTTCCAAAGGTTTGTTTATAATTGTGTTAGTGTTGAAAAATAAATTTTCATAGTTACAAACTTTATTTTTGTATGAGGATAGACACTCTTATATCATAGATTGGTTGAAATTTATACCTATTCCTAGATAGGGAGAGTTTTTATGTAGTATAAATCTATAGTTTTTAGAATTTTTTGTATTTATAACATAGAGTGAGTTTGAAGAAAGATTTTGATAAGGATTAAAACTTTCTCCATTTGCTGTAACTAAATAAGATGAGTAAAGGGAATAGAAATTATCCAAACCGGCAAAACTTGTGTGGATAATTTCTTTTTTTATGAAAACATCGTGAATATCAATTGTAAAATTTTTACCTTCATAAAACCAATATATGCCTTCCGCATCGTCTGTATTGAAACAGAATGTATGTCCTGCAGAGGAGTATTTTGTATTATCAGTACATTCATTTGTAGAAAAAAAGTTTTTAACAAAGTTGTAAAAGTCGCTCATATATACCTCCATTGTAATTTTTATCCCAAATAGACATTATTCCGAATAGACATAGTTAGCTATCCCTAATTGATTGAATTTCTCATTTATTATATAATTTATTATATGATAGATAAATTATATAATAAATAGAAGATAAAAACAAGCAAACAGGTATATACTGTTAAAAATTTCTAAAATATCAATTTTTATAGTCAGTCTAAACAGGATATTTATAAAGCTTGTTGAATTTAAAGAAAAGGAGGAGTTATTCATTGAAGAATAAGAAAAAATCAATACTAAAAAGACTAATGCCTTATGCCGGTAAGAAAAGTATTTTGTTTTATATTGCTATGATTATGTCTGCAATTTCAGGTATTATGGTCTTGATACCTATGGTTTTTATTCATAGGATTATAAATAGTTTAATTTTAAATGAAACGGTAGATTTTGTCTATGTGAGGGAAAATTCAATTTATGCGGCGACATTTGCGGGATTAGGTTTATTTATATACCTTATGGGTCTCATTTTATCCCATGTTTTTGCGTTTGAAGTAGAAGATAATATTATTAAGAGCTCGGTAAAAAAACTAATTAATAAACCGCTTGGATATTTTGATGATAAAGAAAGTGGAAGAATAAGAAAAGTAATCATATCCGGAGCTTCTGAAACACATTCTTTCTTAGCACATCAACTTCCTGATATGGCAATGACAGTTATATCACCGATAGTTCTGTTTGTATTTTTCTTTATGTTTGATTGGAAATTGGGGCTTGTAAGTATGGTGCCGATAATTATTGGCATGATATTAATGTCATCAATGATGACATCCGAAACAAAGAAAATGAAAGAAGAATATTACGAAGATCTTTCCGATTTATCTTCTCAGACCGTAGAATATGTCAGGGGAATTCCGGTGGTAAAAACATTCGCACAAAGTATTGAAAGTTTTGATAAGTTATATTCGTTAATTATCAAAATAAAAGATCTTGTGCTCAAGCTTACTATGAGTTACACGAATAAAATGTCATGGTTTGGGACTATTTCTACATCGACAGCATTTTTCTTAGTGCCTGTAGCTTTATTGTTAATAAAATTTAATGGTAACTTAGCTAATGTGGTTGCAAATTCTGTTATTTATTTTCTGATAGGACCGATATTTGCCGTTTTTATTATGAGAACGGCGACAATTAAACAATTTAGTTATTTTGCGGAGCTTGCTCTGGATAAAATTGAAAATATACTTGAATATGATGATTTTATTTATGGAGATAAAACAAGCTCTGATGTGGGAATTGAGTTTAAAAATGTAAGTTTTTCTTATGATGAAGAAAATGTCTTGGATAATATTTCTTTTAAAGTAAAAAGAGGAGAACAAGTTGCTTTAGTTGGAATGTCGGGTAGTGGTAAAACCACTATAGCAAGGCTTGCTGCCAGATTTTATGATATTAAATCAGGTGAAATTTTAATTGGTGGGATTAATATAAAAGATTTTGAAAAAGAGGCTTTGATGAAAAAAATAGCCTTTGTTTTTCAAAATTCCAAACTGTTTAAGATGAGTTTAAGAGAGAATCTTCTAATTGCAAAACCCAACGCAACAGATGAAGAAATAGATAATGCTTTGATTAATTCAGGCTGTAAAGAGATAATTAAAGGCTTGAAAAATGGACTTGATACTGTTTATGGAACGAGGGGCACATATTTTTCAGGTGGTGAAGCTCAAAGACTTTCTATAGCAAGAGCTTTTCTTAAGGACGCAGATATTATTATTTTAGATGAAGGTACAGCTTTTGCAGACCCTGAAAATGAACATCTAATTCAGGAGTCTTTTAAAAAATTATCCAAAAACAAGACAACGCTAATGATTGCCCACAGATTATCTACTGTGGTAGATGTGGACAAGATACTTGTTATAGATAAAGGTAGAATTGTAGAAGAAGGTAAGCACTCAGATTTGATAAATATGAATGGGCATTATAAAAAGCTTTGGGATGAATATCAAAAATCTGTAAATTGGAAGATAGGAGGTTAAGATATGGTTTCTTATTTTATAAAACGATATGCTATGTCTGAAAAAGGAGCGATTAATTTAAAAAAAGCAATCATCTCACATACCTTTGTTAATTTAACAAAATTATTTGCACCAATGATTGCCTTTATGTTTTTGTTTCAGTATATAGGCATTTTAAAGGGAATTGAAAGTTATAATTTTACTTTATTTCATTATCTTATATTAATTATAGTAATGATGATATTAATGTTTTTAGTTGCAAGGTGGGATTATGTAAGACTTTACACAAATGTATATAACGAGAGTGCAAATTCGAGGATTGATTTAGCAGAAAGATTAAAAAAACTGCCTCTTTCTTATTTTGGAAAAAGAGATTTAGCAGATCTTGCAGAAACAATGATGAATGATATGAACTTATATGAAACTATATTTTCACATGCCGTTCCTCATATATATTCAACTGCTATTTCCACAGGTGTTATTGCTTTAATGCTTATTATCTATAATCCAAAATTGGCTTTTGCAGCATTGTGGGTGATTCCGATTTCACTTCTAATAATATTTTTATCAAAGAAAGGTCAGAAAAAAGTAGTACAAAACTGGATAGATGATAATCGCAAGGTTTTTGATGATTTGCAGGAAAAGATTGAGCAGATAGAGCAAATAAAATCTTATAATTTAGAAGAACAAATGCTAAAAGATTTTTTTAAAAAATTAAATATGTCTACAAAACAAAAAACTAAAGGTGAAATTGTTGCAGGAACACTTACAGGAATAGCGACTGCAATATTAAAGCTTGGTATTATAAGTGTTGCTGTTGTTGGTGTAAATATGCTTATTGCAGGGGAGATAAATATATTGGTTTATATTGCATTTTTAATGATGACAACAAGTATTTATCTACCAATAGAGGGAATAATTACTTTTATGTCTATGATAGTTATGCTTGATGCTGTGGTTGGAAGAATAAAGGAAATAAAAACTATGCCTATTCAAGAGGGCAAAAAGCAAATGGAAATTACAAATTATGACATTGAATTTAAAGATGTTTATTTTGGATATGATAATTATTCTGTAATAAATGGTATTAGTTTTATCGCAAAGCAAGGTGAAATCACAGCCTTAATCGGTTCAAGCGGAAGTGGAAAAACAACAGTTGCAAAACTTGCTGCAAGATTTTGGGATATAGATAGAGGAAAAATTTTGATAGGTGGAAAAGACATAAGTGAGGTTGATCCGGAAACTTTACTTAAAAATTTTTCCATAGTATTTCAAGATGTTATCCTCTTTAATACAAGCATAAAAGATAATATTAAAATCGGGAAAAAGAATGCTACAGATGAGGAAATAACAAGGGCAGCTAAAATAGCAAGATGTGATGATTTTATAAATAAAATGCCGGAAGGAATAGATACTATAATAGGAGAAAACGGACAAAGACTTTCCGGTGGAGAAAGACAAAGAATATCAATAGCAAGGGCTATTTTGAAAGATGCACCGATTATACTGCTTGATGAAGCTACAGCATCTCTTGATGTCGAAAATGAAAGTCTTATTCAGGAAGCTCTTTCTGAACTTATAAAAGAAAAAACAGTTATAGTAATTGCCCATAGACTTAGAACAATAAGAAATGCAGATAAAATTGTTTTGCTAAATGCCGGAAAAATAGAAGCAGTAGGGACAGACAGCGAACTTTGTAAAAGCTCGGAATTTTATAAAGCGATGCTTGAAAAGGCAAATATTCAATAAAAACTTATTTAGGAGGACATTATGGAAATTGAAAAATTAAAAATCAAGGATTTAGTTACAATAGGTGTATTTACGGTAATATATTTTGTGCTTATGTTTCTTTCAGGAATGATTGGCATGGTACCGATTTTATACTTGGCATATCCTGCTGTGGCAGGTATTATAACAGGCATAGTTATTATGCTTTTTATGGCAAAAGTTCAAAAACCATGGGGATTATTTATACTAGGTTTAATTTGTAGTTTTATCGTTATTGCAATGGGAAACACATATATAATATTAATACATGCACTAATCAGTATGGTAATTGCTGAATTTGTAAGAAAAATCGGGGGATATAAATCTTTTAAATACAATATGCTTTCATTTACCATATTCAACACTTGGATTTGTGGATTTCTTATGCAAATATTATTGGCTAAAGATAAGGTTATTGAAATGGCTGAAACAAGGGGAATGGGATATGATTATATAATGAAACTAATTGCACTTTTAAATTTCCGTAATATGATATTTGTATATATTGGTGCAATTGTCGGTGGAATTATCGGTGCTTATATCGGGAAAGTATTTTTGAAAAAGCATTTTGAAAAAGCAGGTATTATATAATGCCTGTTTTCTTGGATAATCCATATAATCCGAATCCGATTAGTAAACTTATGGTAACTTTTTTGCTCGGTTTTGCCGTATTTCATAAGGTAAATATTTATTTTGAATGGGCTATTATACTTCTCATTTCATTTCTTTTTTATAAGAATGGATTTAAAAAAGAAGCATTGAAAAATATATTGTTTTTTGGTATGTTTTCTTTGATAATACCTAGTCTTGAGGTAATTAGAAATATGAATGTAATTTTAATGATATTTTTTATGTTGTTTGCCGTATGCAGGATGTTTTATCTTCCATTTAGTTCCGGTAGTTTTTTTGTAAAAACATCAGATGTAGGAAGTATAATATCTTCAATGGATAAAATTAAATTACCTCATAGTATTTCCATACCAATTGCTGTAATTTTTAGATTTTTTCCGTCATTTAGAGAGGAAAGTCATAATATAAAGCTCGCTATGAAGATAAGAGGAATTACATTAAAAAATCCTATTTCGTATATTGAGTATGTAATGGTACCTTTACTCGTCATATCATCTAACATTTCTGATGACATTGCAAAGGCTGCAGAGACAAAATGTATTGAAAATCCTGTAAAAAAAACAAGATATATATCAGTCAAAATGAAAATAGTTGATTTTGGATATGTACTTTTGGTACTGATGATGGTTATAGGAGGGATTCTATGGTAGAAATCGAAAATTTATCTCTATCTTACGGAAATAATAAAAAAGTATTAAAAAATATTTCTTTAAATATAAAAAAAGGTGAATGTATATTACTGACCGGAAAAAGCGGAAGTGGAAAATCTTCAATTATAAATTCTATCAATGGATTGGCTGTAAGATATGATGGGGCCTCTATAGATGGAAGTATTAGAATAAGGAATAAAGATATAAAAAACCTTAAACTCTATGAAATATCAATGCTTGTATCAAGTGTTTTTCAAAATCCGAAGACTCATTTTTTTAATGTGAATACTACTCTGGAGTTGCTTTTTTATTTGGAAAACATAGGACTTTCAAGATACGAAATGGATAAAAGATTAACTGAAATGCTGAATTTGTTTCCCATAGAGCATCTTTTGAATAGAGATATTTTTAAATTATCGGGTGGAGAAAAACAGATTTTATGTATTGCTGCCAGTTATATATCCGGGACTGAAATAATTGTTTTAGACGAGCCGTCATCAAATCTTGATGAAGAAAATATTAAAGTTATAAAAGAAATGCTTGTACAACTTAAAGATAAAGGAAAAACTCTTATAATTTCAGAACATAGAATATTTTACCTTATGGATATTATAGATAAGATTTTTTTAATTAAGGATGGTGAAATACAAAGTGAGTATACTAAAATAGATTTTATGAAATTTTCCACAAAGAAACTTAATGAATTAGGTTTAAGAGATAAGATTAAAACAAAACTTACAGTACCTGAAATTAAAAATAGTGGGAATTTCAATGTGAAAAATATTGAATTTAAGTTTAATGGTGTAGATAACAAGTTGCTTTTGAAAAATATCTCATTTGAAATGGGTAAAATTTATGGCATAGTAGGAACAAATGGGCTCGGAAAATCCACATTGCTACGTTGTCTTATAGGTTGCGAACAAAAATCTAAAGATGAAATCTATTTAGATGGTAAAAGACTTTCGAAAACAGATAGGATTAAAATATCATCACTTGTAATGCAAGATGTTAATCATCAGCTTTTTACGGATTCTGTCATGAGTGAAGTAAGTCTTGGTATAAAAAATGTTGAGATTAGTTATGTTGAAGATATTCTAAAAAAACTTGACTTGTATGAATTAAAAGACTGTCATCCAATGAGTTTGTCAGGTGGACAAAAGCAAAGGGTAGCAATAGCATCCGTATTGTATAAAAATTCCAAACTCTTGTTTTTTGATGAACCAACAAGTGGAATGGATTATTACAATATGATGAATATATCTCACTTAATCAATGAATGCAAGAGCAATGAGAAAATAATATTTATTGTTTCGCATGATCAAGAATTTTTAAATTCAATAGCTGATTATGTTGTATATTTGTAGATATCAATGTCTTATTAAAAAATTAGTTTTAGTAACTAAGGAAGGGGAGTAAATTTTAAAAAATACTCCCTAATTTTTTATTGCTTTTTAAAAAATTTTTTAATTTTTACAAAATTAACCACAAAATTATCATTTTTTAAAAAATATTACTTTAAACGGTATATACAAAACAAAATAAATATGTTATACTGATAAAGTAGTATTCTTTATACTGCATAGGTTTATTTATTTTTATATTTAAGGAGGGTTTTTCTATGAGAAAAAGGTTTTTGACTCTGTTATTAACGTTTTCATTATTATTAGGTAGCACAAGTGTTGCTTTTGCTAATGAAAAAGTTAATACAGCTCCAAAAATTACAAAAACTGCAAATAAGATTAAAGCCGACGAAAATGAGGAAAAAACTTATATTGTAGTTTTGAAAGAGGATTCTAAAGCAGACTTTTCCAGTTTGAAAACTGCAGAAGGAAAAAAGGCTAGAGAAGCTAAAAGTAAGGCTTTAATCAATTCTTTTAAAGCTGAACTTGACAAAGCTGATATAAGTTATGAAACATATTATGAATATGACTTATTATTTGCCGGAGTTGCTTTAAAAACTAAGGTTAAAAACATTGAGAAAATTTCAAAAATGGCTTCTGTTGAATCCGTTGAAGTTTCAAATGAATTTTCAAAACCTACAGTTAAAGAATCCGAAAAGGAATTTAATCCTAAAAGAAAGAAAAGAAGTTTAGATTCAAACAATCTAATGAAAGTTACAGACGAACTTAGAAAGAAATATAATGGACAAGGTAGAGTTGTTTCCGTATTGGATACAGGTGTCGATGTAAATCACGACATCTTAAGAGTTTCTGATGTAACAAAAGGAAAATATCCAACTGAAGATTCTATGAATAAAAAGATGAAGGAAGCCGGAATTAACTACGGTAGTTGGAGAACTGACAAAGTTGTTTACGCTCATAATTACAGCACAAACGGAAAGAATGTAAAAGAAGAAATGAGAGAAGAATCTCACGGAATGCATGTTTCCGGTATTTCAGTAGGTAATCCTAAAATGGAAGCTGAATTTAACAAAGAAGACGGAACAACTAAAAAAGAAAAAATCATAGGAACCGCTCCTGAAGCACAACTTATTTTTATGGGAGTTTTCCAAGGACAATCAACATATACTCATATTTATGCAAAGGCTGTTGAAGACTCTGTAAAACTTGGTGCTGACAGTATTAACTTGAGTTTGGGTGCTCCCAACGGATCTATCGCATCTGTTGGTAGAGCTATGGAAAAAGCTATAGCTTATGCGAGAAAGATGGGCGTTATCGTAGCTATCGCAGCCGGTAATGATGGTCATTTCGGTGCGTTTAGTGATAAACCGCCTGTAACAAATCCGGACTATGGTACAGTTGGAAGTCCGGGTGTTGCAAAAGATGCTTTGACTGTTGCAGCTATGTATACTGATGTTGAAAGAGTTAGAACAATTAGCATTGAAGGAGTTAGTGGTGTATTAAAATCAGGAGATTATTTCCAAGGTTATGACGATGAGGGAGATCCTGACCCCGCTAAACAATTTATAGATGCAGATAAAAAAGAACAAAGTTATGATGTAGTTGAAGCGGGTCTTGGAAATGAAGAGTCCGACTATAAGGGCAAAAATGTTAAAGATAAAGTTGTTTTAGTAAAAAGAGGTGGAGCTACTTTTGCAGATAAGATTGCTTTAGCCGGTAAAAAAGGTGCAAAAGGTGTTATAATCTACAACCACGAGCAAGGTGGAGAAGAAATTATAAATATGGCATTTGGAGATCAAACAAAAGATGTTAAAATTCCATCTGTATTTATAGGAAACTCTGCAGGTAAAAAAATTATTGAAAATATAGATAAAAAAGTAAAGTTTACAAAACAATTAAGTGCGATTCCTTATGCAAATGGTGGACAGTTAACTGACTTTTCATCTTACGGTTGGGCATCTGACGGAACTTTCAAACCTGATATAACAGCTCCGGGCGGACTTATTTATTCTTCAATAAATAATAATAAATACACAACTATGAGTGGTACTTCAATGGCAACTCCTCATATTGCAGGTGCTGTAGCTCTTATAAGAGAAAGTTTAAATAAAAGACATTCTGAAATTAAGGGAGAACAAGAATACGATATTATAAAAGCGTTGATTATGAGTACAGCAGATCCTGTTAAGGAAAAGGGAACAGAAAATTATGTTTCTCCTAGAAAACAGGGTGCCGGTGCTATAAATGTTGAAAAAGCTACAAGTAGCGATATTTATGTGCTTGACAGTAATAATAATCCAAAAACTTGGTTAAATGATATTGACAGTAAATTTGAAATTAACTTAAAAGTTGTAAATATTGGAAATGAAGCAAAAACTTTAAAATATAAAACAGTTTTAGGTACTGATGAAACTGAAAAGGGAAAATTTGCTTTAAAGACAAAAACTTTAGAAACAATTCAAGGAAAAGAAATAACTGTACCTGCTAAGGGTTCAGTAGATGTTAAAATAACTGTTGATGCAAGTAAATTTGACGCTGAATTAAGCAAACAAATGCCTAATGGTTATTTCTTGGAAGGTTTTGTATTCTTTGAAGATGCGAAAGATAATACAAAAGAAGTTAGTATGGCGTTTAGTGGATTTAAAGGAAAATGGGCAAATGTACCACTTTGGGAAAAATCTGTTTACGACTTTGATCTTAGTAAAGAACTTCCAATGTATATGAAACAAAACGGTTCCTTTACACCGAACTTCACATCTCTTGTAACTGTCGAAAATAATCCTTATGTAAGAGGAAAACAATGGACAGATAATAAGGGAGTAAGATATAATTTTGTTGGAAATAAAGGTGAAATTCCTCTAGGCTTTGATGCAGGTAAGTTTGAATTTTCAAAAAATAATTTGGCAATTTCTCCAAATGGAGATAATAACAAAGACTTTGTGGCATTCAAAGGTATGTTCTTTAGAAATTCACAATATATTACAGCTAAGGTTTATGATAAAGACGGAAATCTTGTTTACCAAAGCGGTTCAGGTTATGCTTATAAAAATAGTAATAATTACAGTGATGGCGCTTCAAGATCTAATCTTATAGAACAAACTTACTGGGATGGAACATCAAATGGAAAATCTCTTCCTGAGGGTACGTACAAATATGTAGTAACTGCAAACTCTGAAGTGGCGGGAGCTGCTGTTGAAAATGAACAAAAAATGGAATTCGATGTAAAAATCGACAATACCGCTCCAAAAATTGCTAAGCCTAAGGTTGAAGGAAATATTTATAAACCTGAAATCACAGATAATTTAAGCGGTGTTGAAGAAACTGTTTTAAGATATATTGATAAAAACGGTGAAACAAAGTGGATAACAGCTAAAGAGGATGGAACTTTTGAAATTCCGGCAGATGTAGAACACAAAAATATCTATATTCACACTTTTGACCACGCAGGAAATATCGCATCACTTAATTTAGACGGCTCTGAATATTCTGCACCTCAAATAAAACCGAAAGATTTGGGAGCAAATGTTAAACCGATATTCAAAGTAACAAACTATAAAGACTTTGAAGGAAAACATATAGAAGGCTCTGAAAACTTAAATATGTTCCCGATTGAAATCAATTGGAGAGAAGATGTTTATGTTCATAATGGAACAGGTTGGAATCCAATGAGAAATTATAGATATTCTAACGAGTTAGTAAATATGGCTCCAGGAAATTATCAGTTCTATATCGATCAAATTCCGGAAATCTATGAACCGTTAAAAGAACAACAAAAAGGTGTTACTGCTGAAAAAGATAAAACAACAGATCTTGTCTTTGAAACAAAGCAAAAGGAAGAAAAGATTGAAGCAGGACATGGAGAAGTTAATATCAGATTACAAATAAATGATTATCCTGAAAACTATATGGGAGCAGGTGCAACTTATGTAATCAAAGATAAAGACGGAAAAGAAATTAACAGAGATAATTTGAAAACTTACACTAAAGTATATGAATCTCCAATAAAGGATGATAACGGAAAACTTACAGGAGTTAATTTCCACAGAGATTTAATGACTGTTCTACCTGTTGGAGAATATACTGTTGAAATAAAAACAAGTGATGATTCTTTAAAATTTGAAACAAAAACAATTAAATTTACAGTTGAAGAAAATAAACCGAAGAGAGTAATCTTTAAGGCACAAGAAACTATAAATGACGTTGTAAATATCGCTTTTGAAGGTTTGGATAAACTTCCTGACGGAATAAAAGTAACTCTTGAAAATGTTGAGTCAAAAGAAAAATTTGATCTTACACAAAGTAAGTTTAACAAAAAAGTATTTCACGGAGATATTCCAAACGGAAAATACAAAGTTACTATAGAAGTTCCTGAAGGTTACAAAGTTGACAGGGATTCATTTGACATTACAGTTAAGAATGATAAAGTTAAAGAGATTGTAAATATCAAGAAGTTAGTAACATTAACAGATAAAGATAAAAAAGTTACAGTTTCAAGTTATGATTTAAAAGAAGATTGGACTTTAGTTGCTGATGTTAAAGATAAAAATTCAGTTGATAAGTTAAAAGATTCTGAAGCGGATTTATACGACATTTACTTCCTTGATAAAAATGGTAAGAGAGTTGACGTTCCTAAGGGAGAATACAATGTTTCAATAGTAAAAGCTGAAGGAAAGACAGCAAAAGCTATTTACTTTGTAAATGACAAGGGTGAACTTGAAAATATCGAATTTAAACAAGACGATAAAAATGTAACATTTACAACAACTCACTTCTCAGGTTATGCAGTTGATTATGGTAAAGTCAATGAAGAACCGGAAAAACCAAAACCGGATCCACAAAAACCGGGCGAACCTGGACAACCTGGACAACCGGGTAAACCTGGACAACCGGGTAAACCAGGTCAAAAAACTCCTAAAAATAAAAAAGGACTTGTAAAGACAAATCTTGATTCAAATGTTTTAGGATTTGTTGTAGTAGCAATTGGTTCTTTAGGAATGGTAGTGGCTGTAGATAAAAAGAGAAGAGACAGATAAGAAAAGGTAATTTAAAAAGTGGTTACGATGTAGCCACTTTTTTATGTAATGAGTTTTTTAGAATTTTATGATTTATTAAAGCAGGTAAATAGTAGCTTTTATTGAGAAGACGGTTTTATTTTATACTTAAAATTTTATTGAAAAACTTAAAAAGAAATGTTATAATTATAAAAACGATATAGAATATCAATAAAAAGAGGTAGCATATGGAAATAAAAAAAGTTCTAAAAGAAGATTTAGAGAAACTTATTCCGAGTTTTAAAAAAGCATTTAATGAGAGTGAGTGGAATCAAAGATGGACAGATGAAAGTGTTAGAATTTCTTTAACCAATATTTTTGATTTTCCACATTTCTATGGGCTTATTGCCATAAAAGAAGGTGTTCCGGTTGGAGCCATATTAGGACATGTACAAACTTTTAATGATGGGAAAACATATTATATTGATGAACTGTTCGTTGATCCGATTTTTCAAAAACAGGGAATAGCAAAAGCGTTATATGGTGATGCTATAAGAGAATTGAAAAAATTGGGAGTTTCCGGAGCATTTTTTACAACTTTAACAAATTCTTCGGCATATGATTTTTATAAATCTCAAGGAGCTATTCATTTGGAGGATAGCGCTGTATTTTATCATCCTTTTTAATAAATAGTATTTAAGCGATTACAAAAAGTAGTCGCTTTTTATATAGTCTTTTATAAAAAAGTGACCTTTCGAGCACTTATTAAATTATTTACTTCCGATTAATTATCCCAATTTTTTCTTGAAAAATAAGGAAAGATTAAACCAATCAGTATAAAAATTACTCCTAATAGAGAAACTCCATTTGTATTTTTGATATACACAAAGAAAAATATAATCCCTAAAATCAAGGGCTCTCCGGATATAATATAATTTTCATAGTATTTTTCAAAAGATTTATTTCTAAATATTTTAAATTTTCCTACTTTGGTAAAAAACACCAAATAAGAGCTTATACAAATATAAGCTGTATCAACAATAGTAATATAAATATTATTCACATTTAGCAAACGTAAAAATGTAATTATAAAACCGGAAAACAATACAACTAAAAATAATTTGTATAAATCTCCTGTACTCATTCTTTTCATTTTTTATTCCTCTAATTTTCAATTAATAAATTTATTCGTTTTTATTTTCCTTTAAGTATTTATCTAAAGTTTTTGTGAGTTTAAATAAAACTAATTCACGTTATAGCAGTTAGCAAAGAGATATTTCCTAACACGTCATCTCGACCGTAGTGTAACGGAGTGGAGAGATCTCACACTATTATTTGTTTACAAATAATAGTAAGTCCTGTAAAGGACTTAGAAATAAAACAATTAGATAAAATTTGTAAATCACCTAAAGGCTAATTTAGTACGAAATTTGCATATTAAATGTATCTACGATACATTTACTTTTGATTGTTTACAATCAAAAGTATGAGATTTCTCCACTTCACTTCACTACGTTCCGTTTCGGTCGAAATGACGCATAAAGGAATAATCTTTGTTCTACAGCTAGACGTTAAAAGTAAATAATCATCAAACTATTATCCTATATTTATATCATAACACAAATCTCTCAAAAAGCAATAGTTTAATTTATTAAATTCAAACAGTTTTTCTTCAATATTATAACTTTATAATTATTTTATTGCTTATTTCTTGAATTTATATTAAAATATTGATAGTGAAAAGAGTTTTTAAGGAGTTATTATGATTTATTTAGATAATGCTGCGACTACAAGAGTTCGCGATGAAGTTATAGATATTATGGTCAAATATTTAAAAGAAAATTACGGAAATCCGTCATCCCTTTATGATTTTGGATATTCCGTTTCTAAAGATATAAATTCTTGCAGGGAAGTTATAGCAAAATATATAAATTGCAAGGCTGAAGAGGTGTTTTTTAATTCCTGCGCAACAGAGGGTAATAATACTGCAATTTTTGGAGCGATTTCAACTGCAAAGGGGAAAAATGTAGTTTCAACGGAGATTGAACACTCCTCTGTTTTTAATGTCTATAAATTTTTAAAAGAGAAAAAAGAAATTAGATTTTTAAAATTGGATGAATTTGGATATATCGACATTGAAAGTGTAAAAAATCTCGTTGATGAAAATACTGAAATAGTTTCAATAGCCTATGTTCATAATGAGCTTGGTATTATTCAAGATGTTGAAAGCATTGGAAAAGCTATTAAGGAGAAGAATAAGAAATGTATTTTTCATGTTGACTCTGCACAGGCTTTTGGCAAGGTTAATATTGATGTAAAAAAATCCAAGATTGATATTTTAACTTTGAGTGGGCATAAAATTCATGCTCAAAAGGGGATTGGAGCAATCTATGTAAATAAAAATATAAATTTAAGACCTTTTGTTTTGGGTGGAGGTCAGGAAAAAGACTTTAGATCAGGAACGGAAAATGTCGCAGGAATAATGGGTTTAAAAGTCGCTACCGAATTTATGTATGAAAATTTAGAGAATAGAAGAAAACATTTGGAAAATTTAAGAGATATACTGATTTCAGGCATTTCAAAAATAGAAAATCACAAATTTTTAACTACTAAAGACGGAGTTCCGAATATTGTAACAGTCGCTTTTGAAAATATCAGAAGTGAGGTGCTTTTACATTTATTGGAGAGTGAAAAGATTTATATTTCAACCGGTTCAGCTTGTAGTAAGGGTAAAAAGAGCAGAACTTTTGACGGGATAGGTCTTGACAACAAATATAATGACGGAGTTGTAAGGATTTCTCTTTCCGAGTTTAATACAGAAGAAGAAATTACAATTTTTATTGAAAAATTAGAAAAGTATGTAAATGAAATTAGAATGATTATGAAAAGAGGAAGATAATGGATTATTTAATTAGCGTAAGTTTCGGAGAGTTGACTTTAAAAGGAGATAATAGAAAAGATTTTGAAAATAGAATTATAAGAAAGATAAAAAAGGCGATAGCAGATTTTGAAGTAGAAGAATTTTACAAGGAACAGGGAAAAGTCTATATAAAGGCTGATAGAGAGCTTTTTGATGAAATGATTGAACAAATTAAAAAAGTTTTTGGAATTTTTTATATCTGTGAAGTTTTAAGAACTGAAAAAAAGCTTGAAAATATAAGAGAGGCGACAAGAGTTTTAGTAAGTGATTTAGGAATAAATGAAGAAAAGACTTTTAAAGTTTTTGTAAATAGAGTTGATAAGAAATTTACTCCAAAATCTCCTGAACTTTCAAGGGATCTTGGAGGAGTTGTACTTAAAAATTTCGGAAATCTTTTAAAGGTTGATGTTCATAATCCACAAATGCCAATTTATGTAGATGTTAAAGAATATGTTTATGTCTATGTAAAGAGATATAAGGGCTTTGGTGGGCTTCCAATAGGCTCAAGTGGAAGAGGACTTTTGCTTCTTTCAGGGGGAATTGACAGTCCCGTTGCTGGTTTTGTCATGGGCAAAAGAGGTATGGAAATCGGAGCAATACATTTTCATTCCTATCCCTTTACAAGTGAAAGAGGAGAGGAAAAAGTTAAAGACCTTGCAAAAATACTTTCAAATTATGTTGGAAAATTTACAATGACAAGCATAAATCTTTTACCGATTCAAAAGGAAATTGCAAGTAAATGCCCTGAAAAAGAAATTACTATTCTAGGCAGAATTTTTATGATGAAAATTGCAGAAAAACTTGCGATTAAACAAAATTATCACGCTTTAATTACAGGAGAAAGTCTTGGACAGGTTGCAAGTCAAACTATTCAAGGAATTACAGTTGTGGATAAATCTACTGAAATTTCAATTTTAAGACCTTTAATTGCAATGGATAAAACTGAAATCATTGATATTGCAAGAACGATAGACACTTATGAAACAAGTATCTTACCTTTTGAGGACTGTTGTACTGTGTTTTTACCAAAACATCCGGTAACAAAGCCAAAGATTGAAGATATAAATAACAGTTTAGCTCTTTTAGAAGTTGATAAACTTATTGACGAAGCATTGGCTAATAAGAAAGTGTATGAAATAAATGAACAATAAATTTTACACACAAATTTTGTTGTGATTTGTTGTATGTATTTACTTTTTATTGAAAAGGGATTAAAATATAAGTAGGCGTTTATTTAGGAGGTTTGAAATGAAAAGAATTAAAAGAATTTTAATGGCTCTTGCTATTTGCTCACTTTCTATTACAGCAGTAGGCTGCTCATCAAATGGAAAGATGAGTAATGAAGATATTGTTAAGAAGATTAGCGAGTCTTCAAAATCAGTAAAGAGTTCAAAAGCAAATATTGAAAGTAAAGTAGCTTTTAATCTTGGCGGTAAAGATATTGCTACATCTGTAACAATGGAAGCAGAGTCAATTTCAGAACCGTTGACTGTAAAAATTACCGGAAAAACACAAACTTTTGGAAAAAGTTTTGATATGAATATGTATATAACTGAAGGAAATATATATCTTCAAAATATTAATACTAAAGAGTGGATGAATGTTAAGGATGAAAATATTAAAAAAACATTGGAAAAACGTAAAAATTCAGCTAATTTCAATGATGTAGTAGAGCTTTTAAATATAATGCAAAAAAATGTAAAAGTAGAAGAAAAGGGTTCGAATTATGAAGCTACTTATTCAGGAGTTGACGATTCGGCTAAAGAAGCCTTGAAGAAAATGATAATTTCAAATCAGCCGGATGCAGAAAAAGTCCTTAAGAATATGGAAATAGAAAAGCTTGATATCAAATACGTAGTTGATAAAAATACATTTTATCCAACAGAATTTGAGATGAAGTCAGTAATGAAGATTTCAGAAGGTAATCAATCTGTATCATTTGATATGGAAATGAAAGTAAAATATTCTGATATAAACAAAGTTAAGGAAATAGTAATTCCTGATGAAGTTAAAAATGCAAAAGAAACAAAAGCAAAATAGAGGATGAATTACAAATATTTTATTTAATGCAGACATTAGAAGTTGTCTGCATTTTTTGTGAAACAATTTTAATGATAACTTAATTAAAAAAATATAAAATAGTTCAATCAATAAATGGATTATTTTTTGAATTTTCTTTATATTTACATTTTATTGCAAATATATTACAATTTAGTTGTCGGAGGTTTTATATGAAAAAGACACAAAAAATTTTAATGGTTTTAGTTATTTTTTTGCTTTTTTCTCTGGCAGGTTGTTCATCTAAGATTGATAATGCTGAAAATGAAAAATTAGTGAAGAAAGTTATTGAAGCCACAAAATCGGTAAAAAGTACAAATGTAAAAATTGAAACTATACAAAATTTTACAAATCCGGATCAAAATGTCCACTCAATTATACAATTAGACATGTCAATGACAACAAATCCATTCATTGTAAAAATTAATCGTAATGAAGAAAGAAACGGACAAAAAATTGAGAGTATGTTGTATATCACAGATGACACTGTTTATGTAGAAGACATTAAGAATAAAACTTGGAAGAGGGCTACTAACGAAAAGTTTAGAGAAGGATATAATGGTAAAAGAAAACTTGCAAATTTTGAAATTGTAACGGAATTTTTACATGCTATTCAAAATAAGATGAAGGTATCAGAAAATGACCTAAATTATGAATTTACTTACTCCGGAAGCGAGAATTCTGTTAATAAAGTCTTTTCGAAAATTCTGGACTCGGTTCAAACAGGAACTGAAGAATTAAGAAAGAAATTATTGGTAGAAAAAGTTGAAGTAAAATATATAATTGATAAAAAGACCTTTTTGCCGATAGAATGTGAAATAAAAGCTAAATTTGCATATTTTAAAGATGGACAGAGAGTTATTTCCGTATCTTTAGATGAAGAATTTACAGCAAAGTTTTCTGAAATTAATGAAGTTAAAGAAATAATAATACCTGAAGAAGCAAAAAATGGGAAATTAATAGAAGCGGATTTATCCTATAAGTAACAATAGGTCAATTTTAAAGGGAGTTGAAAGTTAATGTATATTTTAGATGGAATTGTAAAAGCCATAGCTTTAGTTGTTTTAGTAGTTATTTTGATTCTTTTAGCAAAAAAACCTACAGTTGAAAATAAATTTACAATGAGAAAATATATAAAATGGATTTTTACAATAGAAATTGTTTTGATTATTTACATAACAATAACGCGTTTGTATTTTGAATACAGTTTTCTTTCATATACATTTGTTATCGGAATAATTATATCAGCAACTACAGCCTATCGACTTATGGTTTATATTAGAGAGATGGCTTGGATATGGTTTTTTAAAAAGTATGGGGATTATAGTAAAGAAAAAACTTCTTTGTATTACTTTAAGTACAATTTATACAGTTTACTTTTTGGACAAAGAGATGGTGGTTTCCTTCTTTTTGGATTTGTTGAGATAATATTTATACTATTTCCAATGGTCATACTTTCTAATTTATTGGCCTTTCTAATATCAAATTTGATTTTAGGAAACGGCTGGAGTATTGTAATATAAATAGGAAAATGATGTATAAAAAAGTAGATATGAAAAAATATCTGCTTTTTTTGTGATAATTCTATGTTCGATGTATCTACGATACATTTACTTTTGCTAAAGCAAAAGTATGAGATCTCTCCGTTGCACTCAGCTTCGCTTCGTTACAGTCGAGATGACGTATAAGGGAAAAATCTTCGTTTTATGGCTGGACGTTAAAAGTAGATAAACTTCAAATTATCTTTATAAATATATTATGAAAAAATATAATAGAAAAAAACAAAAAATCATATAATTATATTTAAATATATTATATAAAACAAAATAATTTACGTTAAAGTTCTTTGCGAAGAAATGCCCCTAACACGTCATCTCGACTGTAGCGTTAGCGGAATGGAGAGATCTCATACTATTATTTGTTTGCAAATAATAGTGAGTCCTGCAAAGGACTAAAAAATAGTTGGATAAAATTACTATGCAAATCTAAAGCTCCATTATTATGAAAAAATCCACAAAATGTATCTACCATACATTTACATTTGATCGTATGTCCTACAAAGGGCTTGTATAAAATTATAGTTAAGTAAATAAGAACCCCACCCTTCCACGATGCTTCACATCGGTTGGGTACCCGGGAACCTTGTTGCTTCGCAATAAAAACCCCACCCTTCCGTGATGCTTCGCATCGGGTGGGTACTCGGGAACCTTGTTGTTTCACAATAAAAAAAGGAGTCCAAACTCCTTTTTTATTTACTATTTTATATCTTGTTTTTGGAAAAACAAGATACTTAAAACTGAACAAACTATAATCCAAACAAACATTGCAATAATAAAAATCGTAGTACTTTTTTGTGTTGCGCCTCCACCTGTTATATTTGAGATGAAAAAAGGAAAAAGTCTTGATAAGTTACCTGATTTAAAAAATATCGTTTCAAGTAGGCTAACAATTACATTTAAAACTAAACTTACAATTATTGAAATTGCAATGGCAGCTCCTGAACTCTTTACCATAAAACTGATTAGAGTGAAGATTGAAGCAAATGCACAAAGTGCAAGAATTGCAATAGCTGTCAATTTTATAATTTCTACTAAATCATCTGATTTTATTGAAGTTTTTGTAAATAAAATCACTGCAATTAGGCCTGAAAGTACTGAAAGAATCATAAAGGCTATTGCTAAAATAAAATTCCAAATTAATTTTGAAAGTACTATTTCATGTCTCTTAATTCCTTTGGATGCAACATTTTTAATCGTTCCTGTTTTAAAATCACTTCCGATAAATATACATACAATTATCAAAAATATAAAAGTTGTAGGATTTGTTATTATTCTATATTGAGAAAAAGAGAAAGCTTTTTGCCCTAGTTTTGACGAAAGAGCTGACGCTGAAAATATACTAAAGCAAGTCAAAGCCATTGTGATTAATGTACAAATCCACCAAAATTTTGATTTTTGCAGTTTAAAACCATCATATTTAAAAACTCTATTCATGTTTGCCTCCTATAAGTTCCATAAAATAGTCTTCCAAATCAACATTCTTAAAGCCATAAGCAGTTGGAATTACTCCTTTTGAAGTTATTTGTTTAAGAATTTCGTCGGAATTTTCTTCTTTAGAGATTATAAACTTAAGTTTTTCGCCATCAAATGTAAAATCTACATTATTTTCTTTAAAAAATTCTTCTGTATTTTGAACATCTGCCTCTTTAACTTTTATCTCAAAACCGTCCTCAGTTTTTTCATCAAGCTCTTTAGCAGTAAATTCTTTAATGAGTCTACCTTTATCTATAACTCCATATCTTGTCGCCAATTTATGAAGTTCTCCTAAAATATGGCTTGAAATTAAAACAGTAATATCTTTTTCTCTATTTAATTTTAAAATTAAGTTTCTAATATCTCTAATTCCTTCCGGATCCAGTCCGTTTGTAGGTTCATCAAGTACTAAAAATTCAGGATTTCCTACAAGTGCAAGGGCTATTGAAAGTCTTTGTTTCATACCAAGTGAAAAATCTTTCGCTTTCTTTTTCATTGAAAAATCCAATCCTACAGTTTCAAGTAAATTATTAATTTCTCCTTCACTAAGTTTAATTCCAACAACTTTGGATTGAGCAATTATATTATCCTTTGCAGTCATCTTTGGAAATATTGCAGGATTTTCTACAATACATCCAATTTTATCTCTTCCTTCAAATAAATTACTTGAACCGAAAAGTTCAATTTCTCCACTTCTTTTTTCACAAAGACCGAGTAAAATTCTTATTAAAGTAGTCTTACCGGCACCGTTTCTTCCGATAAATCCGTAAATATCTCCACGTTTGATATTCATATCAACGTTATCTACGGCTATTGTTTGACCGAAAATTTTAGTAAGACCTCTTATTTTTAAAATATCATCCATAAAAACCTCCTTATAAAGTTCTTGAACTATATTTTAACACAAAACAGTATCTATATCAATATTATTGTGAAGCAATAAGGTTAATCTTGTTCATGCAGTGTAGAGCACTTAGGAAGGGCGAGATTTTATTGTGAAACAACAAGGTTCCCGGGAACCCACCCGATGCGAAGCATCGTGG
>OKRW01001056.1_pt1 | contig 25102 bp, 24 predicted proteins | sample 1601151 | NCBI WGS metagenome assembly OKRW01 (sample SAMEA3541471, study PRJEB24748) | human gut metagenome | biome: human gut; feature: human-associated habitat; material: faeces | place: China | collected 2012 | reverse complement strand
AACCGTGTGCAATCTCATGCGGCAGTCCGATTGCCAGAAGTACATGGGACGGATCTAAGGATCCTGATGTACATGCGGATCCACTGGAACCACAGATTCCTTTCATATCCAATCTGATCAGAAGTGACTCTCCTTCGATGAACTGGAAGCTGAAGTTTGCGTTGTTCGGAAGTCTCTTTGTTGGATGTCCGTTCAGTCTTGTATACGGTATCTCCTCCAAAACACGTTTGATCAGATAATCACGTACTTCTGTTTCTTTCTTTGTACGTTCTTGCATCGTGCGGACCGCACGCTCAATTGCTGTTCCGATTCCCACGATTCCCGGTACATTTTCTGTTCCGGCACGACGTTTTCTCTCCTGAGCTCCGCCATGAACGAATGAGCGGATCTTAACCCCTTTACGGATGTAAAGGAATCCAATTCCCTTAGGTCCGTTTAATTTGTGACCACTGGCACTCAACATATCAATATGACATTCGTCAACATTGATTGGAACCTGTCCAAATGCCTGTACTGCATCTGTGTGGAATAGTATACCATGCTCATGAGCAATCTCACCAATCTCTTTGATTGGCTGGATCGTACCAATCTCGTTATTTGCAAACATCACAGAAATCAGGATTGTGTCTGGACGTATTGCTGCTTTGAGGTCATCTAATTTCACTACACCATATTCATCTACATCCAGATAAGTTACTTCGTATCCTCTCTTTTCAAGATACTCGGCACTATGAAGAATTGCATGGTGTTCAATCTTTGTTGTGATGATGTGTTTTCCTTTATTTCCATAAGCCTCTGCAGTTGCTTTCAATGCCCAGTTATCAGACTCTGAACCACCTGCTGTAAAGTAAATTTCTTCTGTTTTGGCACCGAGCGCATTTGCAATGATCTCTCTCTGCTGTGTGATCACTTCTTTATTCTGTGCTGCAAAGCTATATACGCTGGAAGGATTTCCATAGTATTCTGTAAAATAAGGAAGCATAGCCTCTACAACCTCTGGAGCTGTCTTTGTTGTTGCCGCATTATCAAGATAAATTAATTTAGACATCTTACATTACCCTTCTTTCTCTATTGTTGACTGCATTCTCCGTGGATAACACCTTCCGGATTCAGTTCTTTGCTTTCTTTTACAAGCTCATCCAGCTTGATTTCATTTACGGTTTTATTAATACTGTCGTTGATTTTCTGCCATACATACTTTGTGACACATTCATCGGAAGCCATACACCCTTCTTCTGAATAAAATGCTGCGCATCTTACCGGTTCCAGATTGCCTTCCAGGGCACGCAGTACATCACCTACCGATATTTCTGACGCATCACGGGCAAGCACATATCCTCCGGACGCTCCCCGGATACTTTTTACAAGCCCTGCTTTTTTCAGTAATGCAAAAAGCTGTTCCAGATATCGCTCAGACAATTTTTGTCTCGTGGCTATGCAGCCGATGGATACCGGTTCTTTCTCGCTAAATCTCGCCAAATCGATAATGGCTCGCAGACCATACTTTCCTTTTGTCGACAGTTTCAATATTATCACCTTCTTTTCCAATCCCTAGCAAAATACTGGGGATTTACTTTAAGTAGAATATCACCCATTTTCCGTTCTGTCAAGCTTTTCCTACGAATATAATAAAGAAATAAAGGCATCTTTTGAGGTACTTTCATGGAGTTACACAATCCACTTATCAAAGGGACATTTATTTTAACCGTTACAGGGCTGCTCACCAGATTTATGGGTTTTTTTTATCGCATTTTCCTAAGCCATACATTTGGAGCGGTTCAGGTCGGACTTTACCAGCTTATTTTTCCCATTTATGCTCTTGGCTATTCCGCAACTTGTGCCGGAATCCAGACGATTCTCTCCCGCAGTGTTGCCAGCCGTCTTGTTCAGGGCAGAAAAAAAGAAGCCCGCCAGCTTCTCTATACCGGGCTTCTCATCACGTTGTCCGTCTCCTGCTGTTTTACAATTTTTCTGCAAAAATTCGCGCCATTTTTGGCTGGCTCTGTACTTGGCGACCGAAGATGTGAACATCTTCTGATCCTGCTTTCTTACGTTTTTCCTTTCGGTGCTATACATAGCTGTATTACCGGATACTGCCTCGGCCTAAAAGACACCAAAATTCCTTCATCCTCTCAATTATTAGAACAAACTGTACGTATTTTCAGTGTTCTCGTTATTTGTCAGTTTTTAAACCACACCGAAGGATCTTCCGGCATCTGGATTGCTGTTCTGGGGTTGATATTCGGTGAAATATCTTCTGCCCTTTATAGTCTAAAATGCGTTCGTAATAAACCTGGGCTTCATTTTCTTATTCCGTCTTCCCTTTCCTTACAGCAAATGTTTTCCGATGCAAAAGAGCTTATAAAACTGTCTCTTCCCCTTACCGGTAATCGTATACTTTTAAATATACTGCAAAGTATCGAAGCAGTCTCTATCCCTGCTTCTTTACTAATTTATGGGCTTTCCACCTCAGATGCCCTGAGTACTTATGGTGTCCTGACAGGCATGGCTCTTCCTTGTATCCTGTTTCCATCCGCTCTTACTACTTCTGCTTCCACAATGCTCTTACCTGCTATCACAGAAGCCCAGACTCTAAAAAACGTACAACGCATAAAGAAAATGATCCGAAGTTCCCTCTGTGGTTGTATTTTTCTTGGAACTGGATGCCTGGCCGGATTCTTTCTACTTGGTCCCGCATTAGGAAGACTGCTCTTCCATAGCTCTCTTGCCGGAGAGTTCATACGTACCCTTTCCTGGATGTGTCCATTTTTATACGCCAACAGTGTACTCATCAGCATTATCCATGGTCTCGGAAAAACCGGCATTTCTTTCTTGCTAAATACGCTAAGTCTTTTCATTCGGATCATTGGTGTCTTATATTTTACAGCATATTGGGGAATCCCGGGATACTTGCATTGCCTTCTGGCAAGCCAGATATTCCTTTTCGTAACTGGGATTTTGTATATAAGCTATCATTTACGCCAGATGCTTTTGAGCTCTCATTACAACACATAAAAGAATGTTAGTTTTTATAATGTTCTCAAAAACATTTTCAACAATACCGGATTGACCAGACACTCTAATGCAATTCCCATAGTAAGAAATAATACAAAACTTAACGTCTTCGTAGAATTCCATTCGCTCACCGGATATCGGAATAAATATAGTAAAAGCATTGCATAAGCCGGTATATAGCACAAAAAATGTGGAAGCATACTTATAACGCATAATATCAATCCTTTGACTCCCAGCATAAGAAGTGCCGATGTCAGAATCATGCCACTTGCCAGTCCAGCCCATAAAAGAAACAGATAAGCTGCTATTTTCCGGAACTTTGTCCCACCAAGTATTGCAAGTCCGCCTGCCGGAAGCAGGCGGATCTGCGCTACATACCACATATAATCAAAAGATTTCAAATCATAGCCAAGATACTGGCTTCTGAACCACTCGCTCCAGATTCCCACATCTACAACATACCTGGTCGAAGCAACATTCAAATATATGATTCCAAGAAAAAAGCCCAGCATATAAATCAGAATAGGATACCTTTGCCTTTTTTGTATCTTCACACACGTAACCTCCTGTTCAGATACTTTTGCATGTAGTCTCCCTCTATTTATATGCCTGGACTTTCTAGATATTCTTATTTACTTGTTGTGATTCTTCTTTGTTCAAAAATCTGCTTTTCCATCTCATGTAAACACTGATGTCTGCAGATTGCTATTTTCCATATTTGTCCGCATATGCGAGAAGTGCTGCCACCGTCTTGGAATCTTCAATCTCACCGGAATAAATCTTTTTTCTCAATTCATCAATGGTGTAAGCTCCCACATTGATAAATTCATCCTCGTCCAGATGCTGGTGTGACGGAATCAGATTTTTCGCAACGTAAATATCAATCTTCTCATCGCAAAATGCCACTGTTGTCCGAAGCGTAATCAGCCATTCAAGATCCTCTGAACGATATCCCGTCTCCTCCTCCAGTTCTCTGGAAGCGCATTCAATTCCAGGCTCTCCCGGCGCATCCAGTTTTCCTGCCGGGATTTCAAGCGTATCTCGCTCCAACGCATTACGGTACTGTGTGACCATAAGTATTTTTCCGTCGTCTATGACCGGTACAACCGCAGCCGCACCGTCATGATGAATAAAATCCCAGTCTGCCGTGTTACCATTTGCAAATTTCATATGGTCTTTATAAACTTTTATGACTGTTCCTTCGTATGCCAGATCTCTTCCGACACGCTTCACTTCTTCGCTCATAATTTACTCGTCCTTTCTTAAATAACATGATATCTCTATATAGATGATACAAATGCTTCCATCATATTCATTTTCTTCTTGAGAGCTTTTTCTGTCATACCTTCATAAGTGAACCACAGCAGCTGGTCTTTTTCTGCGTCCGGTGTCACAGTCGTCATATATTCCTCTGTCAGAATCTTCGCAGCATTTGCCGCATTTCCAATCAGAACTCCATTGTACATCTTCACACACACTTTTGTAAAATCGATGCAGACTGCTCCATCTTTTTTCTCCGTTGCCAGCGTCACAAGCGGCATCTCTTCGATTCTCTGTACGATATATTCTTTGAAATCCATCACATACATCTCCTTTTATTTACTATCAACCATAATTGTAGCATTTTAGGACTATTATAGCAATTTCTTATTATACAAAAAAGGAACCATCACCATAAGCTTTTATGCTTTATATGTGATGATTCCTTATCATTTATCTTCTACTTGGCATAATCTGTAACTCTTGATTCACGAATTACATTTACCTTAATCTGACCTGGATATTCAAGTTCAAATTCAACCTGTTTCGCAATATCTCTAGCCAGCAATACCATGTCTGCATCAGATACTTGTTCTGGAACTACCATGATACGAATCTCTCTACCTGCTTGAATTGCAAAAGATTTCTCAACGCCTTTAAACTGATTGGCGATATCTTCTAATTGTTTTAACCTGTTTGTGTATGTTTCTAATGTTTCTCTTCTTGCACCCGGTCTTGCTGCGGAAATCGTATCAGCAGCCTGTACAACACATGCAATCAGGGATTCCGGCTCTACATCGCCGTGATGGGCTTCAACCGCATTGATAACGGTTGCTGACTCTTTGTATTTTCTGCAAAGGTCAACACCAATCTGGATATGTGATCCTTCCACATCATGATCGATTGATTTACCGATATCATGTAAAAGTCCGGCTCTCTTAGCCACTCTGACATCGAGACCGATTTCTCCAGCAAGAAGTCCGGATAACTGTGCCACTTCAATAGAATGCTTCAATGCATTCTGTCCATAGCTTGTTCTGAACTTCATTCTACCAAGAAGCTTGATAAGTTCTGGATGAATTCCATGAACACCAACTTCAAGTGCAGCTGACTCTCCTTCCTCGCGAATCATAGAATCGACTTCTTTCTGCGCTTTTTCTACCATCTCCTCAATTCTTGCCGGATGAATACGTCCGTCAACGATCAGCTTCTCAAGCGCAATTCTTGCGACTTCACGTCTGATTGGATCAAAGCCTGATAATACAACAGCTTCCGGGGTATCATCGATAATCAGTTCCACACCTGTCAGTGTCTCCAAAGTACGGATATTACGTCCTTCTCTACCAATAATTCTTCCCTTCATCTCATCATTCGGAAGCTGAACTACAGAAATCGTAGTTTCAGCTACATGATCTGCTGCACATCTCTGGATAGCAGTGACAACACATTCCTTTGCCTTCTTATCTGCTTCTTCCTTTGCCTGCGCTTCCATCTCTTTGATCATCTTCGCAGTATCATGTTTCACATCTTCTTCAACAGTTTTTAACAAATATTCTTTTGCCTGTTCGGAGGTAAGTCCTGAGATTCTTTCTAGTTCCTGTACACGTTGTTGACTCAGCTCGTCAACTTTCTTCTCACGCTGCTTCAACTGTTCTTCTTTTGCTGTAAAGCTTGCTTCGCGCTTCTCAATTGCCTCAGACCGTTTATCCAAAGCTTCTTCCTTGGAAAGTACACGCTTCTCATATCTCTGTAATTCAGATCTGCGTTCCTTTGACTCTCTCTCAAGTTCATTCTTATTCTTGATTGATTCCTCTTTAATTTCCAAGAGAGACTCCTTCTTCTTAGCCTCGGCTGTCTTCACTGCATCATCGATAATCTCACGCGCTTTGTTCTCCGCATTACCAATCTTAGATTCCGCATTCTTCTTCAGATTAGAAACGGTTACAAAGTGACTGATGACTGCTGACACAATGACAAGCACTACTGCAACAGCAATTACTATTCCTACCGGCACAGGAGCACCTCCTTATTTAGTTTTCATTGTACAAATACAACAGTTAAATTCTATACTGTTTTGTGAAAGATGTCAAGCTTAACCATTGGAAACTTCTATAATTTAAATATGTTTTCTTTATATCAACTGTACATCTCACACTCATATATCTGCATGGTTCTTCTGATATCATCATAGCCAAAACCTTTTCTGACAAGGTAAGCCATTATTTTTTTCTTTTCCTCCGGCGTCGTATTTTCCCGATCATAATGCTTTTTCTCTAGCAGTCTGCGAATTGCCTCCGTAGAATCTTCACGCTCATAGCTCTCTTCAAATGCTTCATCAATTAGTTCTCTGGGCACTCCTTTTCCCACAAGCTGCATATAAATCTCCCGCCTGCTTTTTCGTTCTTTCCTTGATTCAATAAAACTTCTTGCATATTCATAATCATTGATATAACCAAAAGATTTTACATAACTGATTGCAGCCTCCACGATATCTGCCGGATATTCATTACGCGTAAGTTTCTCCCTAAGCTGCGCCTCTGTACGCCACATATCATTCAAAAGATGCATTGCCCGAAGCTTTGCTCTTTTTAATATAACCTCTGTTAGAATCTTCTCATAGCTTTCCTGCGACAATTCCTGATCTTCGGCTATATGAAAACGGGACAGTTCACCCTTATACAATATAAAAGCAAACTGTCCATCTACATATACCTTATACTTTGTCTTTGTCACAGCTTCAACTCTTGTGACAACCATCTGTTAGTCCTCTTTCTCTGCCTCTGCTGCTACTTTGACTGCACTGTCAGCTTTACTGCTTTTTCCTTCCTTTGTATCCGCTTCCTCTGATGCTGATCCGTCAAAATTATAGTGTGCACGAATCTGCTTATCCAAAGACTCCATAAGTTCCGGATGCTCTGTGAGATAAATCTTAGCATTCTCACGTCCCTGGCCGATCTTATCTCCATTACAGGAGAACCATGCACCACTCTTGTTGACAAGTCCAAGATTTACTGCAAGATCCAGAATATCTCCTTCTTTTGAAATACCTTTTCCGAACATAATATCAAATTCTGCTTCTTTGAACGGAGGTGCGATCTTATTCTTCACAATCTTCACACGGGTTCTGTTACCAATCATCTCTCCGCCCTGCTTGAGCGTCTCGATTCTTCTGACGTCCATGCGGACAGATGCATAGAACTTCAATGCACGTCCACCGGTCGTAGTCTCCGGATTACCGAACATAATACCAACCTTCTCACGAAGCTGGTTGATAAAGATTACCACACAGTTAGACTTGCTGATAACAGGAGTCAGCTTACGTAGTGCCTGGGACATCAGTCTTGCCTGAAGTCCTACATGGGAATCTCCCATATCTCCTTCAATCTCCTGCTTCGGTACAAGCGCTGCAACAGAGTCAATGACAATAATATCCATCGCGCCGGAACGCGCCATTGTCTCAGCAATCTCAAGCGCCTGATCTCCACTGTCAGGCTGTGAAATGTAAAGTTCATCAATATCTACTCCAATGTTACGCGCATAAACCGGATCAAGGGCATGTTCAGCATCAATAAACCCTGCAATCCCGCCTCTTTTCTGAACTTCCGAAATCATATGCAGTGCAACTGTTGTCTTACCACTGGACTCCGGTCCGTAGATCTCAACCACACGTCCTCTTGGAACACCTCCGAGTCCCAGTGCAATATCCAGACTTAAAGAGCCTGTCGGAATTGTCTCCACTGATACCTGGGCTGCCGGGTCTCCAAGCTTCATGACTGTACCTTTACCAAAATCCTTCTCTAACTTTGCAATAGCCGCATCTAAGGCTTTCTTCTTATCTTCATTATTCGCCATAATTAAATCTCCTTGATATTCTCCGAACGAATGTTCGGTATCTGATTAATATAGTATTATAACCGCCGCAAATTGTCAATAGAAAAAACAAGAAAAAGTGTGTAAGAATTGTTTCCCCTGACAATGTTAACTGTATCATGGTTTTCAATCTCCGTCAACGCAAATCCACGAAGAATGTATTCCATCTTGTATAGCAGAAAAAGCGCTCCATACATCTTTTCAGGCACCAGGAAAATGTCCGTTTTTTAAGCCCGCTTCTTGTCAAAACATCGTATTTTCCAATAATATTTTTATCTATTATGTACCGCACTTCTCCCACTTTCTGCCCTTTTTCTACCGGTGCAGACAAAGCTTTTTCCATCTGCACGGAAATCTCTACATTTTCATCAGTTCTTAATAATACTTTTAATACTTCCGGCTTCTGTTGAATTTCAACCTCAGCCACGCTGTTTTTCTGATAAATGTTCTGGTCGTTACCACTATCTTTTACAACAATCTCCTGCTTTGGAAGCTCCTGCCATACGTTCCGGTACTCATAATTCGAAAGTCCATATTCCATAAGTTTCTTCGTGTCACTCCATTTATATCCTTTATGATTCGGCCAGCCACAGGCAAGTAATGCCACGATAAATGTCCGTTCATCACGTCTGAGTGCACCGACATAGCAATATCCTGCATCTGCCGTAAAACCGGTCTTGCCAGAAATCGCCCCGTCCATCATAGTCAGAAAAGCATTGTGATTCGTGCATGTATAAGAAGAAGTTCCTTTAAGATCCCGGAAATGGTATTCTTTCGTACCGGTAATATCCAGAAACATTTCCTTTTCCGGAGAATCCATAATACAATATTTCATAATTTTCGCCAGTTCCATGGCTGTTGTGGCGTGCACGCCACCTTCATCCTCTCCGTCCAGTCCGTTTGGCGTTACAAAATGTGTCTTAGTAAGCCCCAGTTCTTCTGCTTTTTCATTCATCATTTTTACAAATGCTTCCACGCTTCCGGCTATCTCTTCTGCAATCATAACTGCGCTGTCATTGTGCGATTCCAGCATAAGCGAGAATAAAATATCCCTCAGATAGAACTGCTGTCCTTCCCGGACACCCAGATGAACTTTCGGCTGACTGGCAGCATATGCAGACGCTGTGACTATCTCATTATCTGTCATATGCTCCAGTGCTATGATGCAGGTCATAATCTTTGTGGTGCTTGCCATAGGCCTTATGGCTTCCTCTTCTTTTCCAAATAAAACACGCCCACTGTCAGCATCCATAAGGACTGCCGATTGGGCGTACAGATTTTGTGGCTCGTCTGTATTTTGTTTCATTTTGTCAGCCATCTGACCCGATAGATTCTGACCCGATTCTTGAATTTCATATCTTTCCAGCCAGGCGGCAGATATGCATAACAAAAGTAAGACTGCGATAATTTTTATTTTGTTCTGATTCATATCCAGTACCCTGAAGCACCGTTATCTTTACAGATTATGATACTCTGCGCACAAATATGTATCTCTTCTTTACTTTATCTGTTTCATTTACTATATCTGTTTATACATTTAATTTAAGCTGTACTTCTTCCTCTGCCTCTTCTTTAAATGTTTCTACCTGTTCCGGCTGCATGCTCGGAAGATCTTCGATAGACTGAATACTGAATCTTCGCAAGAATTCTTCTGTTGTACCAAATAAAATCGGCCGTCCCGGTGCATCCAGTCTTCCCACTTCACAGGCAAGATTATATTCTACCAGTTTATTTACCGCGTGATCTGATTTGACTCCACGAATTTTTTCGATTTCAAGCTTTGTCACCGGCTGACGATATGCAATGATTGATAATGTCTCCAGCAGAACATCTGTCAGAACACATTTCTTCGGCTGTTTTGCAATACGAATCAGATAGTCATACATCTCCCGCTTCGTGCACAACTGAAAGGAGTCTTCCAGCTCAATAATACGAAGGCCTCTGTCCTCTGCTTCATATTTGTCCTGCAGCCGATGAATGATCTTTCTTGTAGTCGCTTCATCGTGCTCAATCGCCGCTGCGATCTTCTTAAGTTCCACTGATTCGCCCATTGTAAATAAAATGGCCTCTATCACAGCTTCCATCTTACCTATCTCCGTTTTTTTACCCATATAATTTCTTAGTCACTCCATCTATCTAAATCTGTCGGCTTTTCTTAAGGGAACCACTTTTACTTCTGTCAAAACCATCCAGACGGTTCTCCAACGAATACTACACTTCGTTAAAGATTTGCAGTAATCATAATATCATCAAATGCATGTTCCTGCTGTACGATCAAGATTCCTTCCTTGATCAACTGCAACACTGCCAGAAATGTTACGACGGTCTGCATCTTTGACTTCTGGCTGCCCAAAAGTGTGCGGAAACTGAAATGCTTGTGTTCCCTCGCATAATCTGTCACAGTCTCCAGCTTTTCCTCAACCGTAACTTCTTCTTTCTCTAATTTGCCAAATTTGCTTCTTACCGGATCGATTTTATCTTCCTGACGCCTGATCACGTCCTGAAAAACACGGTTCAGTGTTGCCAATGTCAAATCCCCTAAAAGTTCGTCCAAATCTACCGGCTCCACATAATTCATGACTTCCTCCGGGATAGTCGGATCTTTGTACATCGTCCGTCCACCATCCAGCTCCCGGTCACGAAGCTCATAGGACATATACTTGTACATCTTATATTGAAGAAGTTGTTCTACCAGTTCCTGTCTTGGATCTTCCTCTTCTCCGTCTTCTGTTACTTCCTTTGGGAGCAGCATCTTACACTTGATATCCAAAAGCGTCGCAGCCATAACAAGAAATTCACTCATCACATTGAGATCTTCTCTTTCCATAGCTTTGATATATTCCATGTACTGATTCGTAATCTCCACAATAGGAATATCGTAAATGTCTATTTTATTTTTATCGATCAAATGTAACAACAGGTCAAGTGGTCCTTCGAATACCTGTAGTTTTACCGGAATCCCCATGTCTCATTACTCTCCATAAATTTCCATGACTTTTAGGTCTGACAATCTATTATACTTGATTCTCTCACATTTCTCAACAATTATTTAAACTCAGAACAACAACCTCTGCCGGATTAAAGAGCCTGATATGAATGGTGTGGGTTCCAAGCCCTTTACTTACAATGACAGTCTGGCCGCCCACGCGCCGCATTTCTCCTGAATACTTTGGAAATAATACAAAATCCGGCCCGATCACACCGCCGATTCCCGGAATTCTCACCATACCTCCATGTAGATGCCCACTTAGAATCAGATCTGCTCCCCAGGCAAGGTATTCTTTCATATAAGAAGGATTATGTGCAAGGAGCACCTGAAATGCTTCCGGATCCCGATTTCCAATCCGTTCTTTTATTACGCCCTCCGGCATCTTTCGTCTTTTTAAATGTGTATAACATTCCAGCGGAATTTCCAGTCCCGTCAGACGGACTTTTTCTTCACTTCCAGTACTTACAAGAATAACCGAGTCATTTTCCAGCATATGCACACCCAGTTTCAGTAATCTTTCCCTGTATGCAGAATAAGACTGGTCATATTTTTCCGGCTTGAGTTTCATACGTTCTTCGTGATTTCCGTTGGCATAATAGACGGGTGCGATTTTTACCAGTTCTTCTACGCAGGCAAGAGCCGGTGCATAAGAATGACCATTTTTTCCCACCAACATATCCCCGCCGATTAAAATCAGATCCGGGCGCTCCTCTTTCACTGCATGAATCAGCTTTTCATTGTTCACACCATATACCTGATTATGAAGATCGCTTAAAAAAATCCACGTTTTCTCTCCTGCAAGTTTAGCAGAATTCACTCGATAATGAGTGACCCGAAATGTATGAAGTTCCCGGTACATTTCTGCCAGCACAAGAATCGCTGCCACCAGAACGCTACCAATGATTATCCCTGCTCTTGTCATATAGCTTCCTTTCTATCGCCCCTTATGTTCTTGTTGAAATGCTTCCAAAAGCGCCTGGATATTTTCAAATGTATAATCCGGCATAAATTCTGTCGCCACCAAATCCTCCGGCTTAGCCTCTCCGGTATATACAAGCGCCGTCTCAACTTTGGCATTGATCCCACATGCAATATCTGTATAGAGTCTGTCACCGACAACCAGTACTTCCTCCGGCTTGGCCCCGACCTGATCCATACACATTTTTACAATCTGTGCATTCGGCTTTCCTGCATAATATGGTGTACGGTCTGTCGTTACCTTAAGCATCTCACAGATACCACCGCAGTCCGGCACAAATCCAAACGCAGTCGGGCAGCGGTAATCCGGATTCGTCCCCACAAAATCTACCTCTGGTCTGAACAATGCCTTACATGCCTCTTCCACCTTTTCATACACAAGCGTCCGGTCAAATCCGACTACCACACACGCCACATCTTCTTCTGCCTCATGTGTCAGTTTCAGTCCAAAACTTTTCAACTCCTCTTCGAAAGATGGAGTTCCAACTACAAGTAATTTCTGATTATTATAACGCTCTTTTAAATACCTGCAAGTCGCATAAGAGGCCGTTACAAATTGATTCTCCTGCGTGACAATATTCCATTTTCTGAACTTTTTTATATAATCCTTCCGGCTCTTCACCGAATTATTGGTAATATAAAAAGCCCGTCCTCCAATCTCTTCAATATAAGACAATAATTCCAGGCTTCCGTCATAAAGCGTATCATCAATTGCCAGAGTTCCGTCTATATCAAATAAAAAATACTTTTTACTGCCTAAATTCTTTTCACTTCGCATCTTCTATTTCTCCTCACTGGATTTTTACTATGAATCATTATATAATTGTTGTATCAAATTTGTAAACCATATCGAGGAGGTTTTTCGTTATGACAGTGACAGAACGTATCAGCGCACTTCGAGAACTTATGAAAGAACGCAGCTACGATATCTATATTGTTCCAACAGATGATTTTCATCAAAGTGAAAATGTCGGAACATATTTTCAGACAAGAAATTTTATTACAGGATTTACCGGTTCAGCCGGAACCGCAGTCATTACCTTAGACCATGCCGGTCTCTGGACAGACGGACGGTACTTTTTGCAGGCAGAGCAACAATTAAAAGACACACCGGTAACACTTTACCGTATGATGGAGCCAGATGTTCCGACCATATCCGAATTTTTAGAGGCAAATCTCCCGGAGAATGGAACACTTGGCTTTGACGGGCGGGTTGTATCTATGAAAAATGGACAGGCCTATCAGGAAATCGCCGAAAAAAAGCATGCACATATTGCCGACTCCGAAGATCTGATCGATCTGATCTGGAAGGACCGTCCACCACTTTCTACTGAACCGGCTTTTGCTCTTGATATTTCCTACACTGGTGCTTCTACAAAAGAAAAACTTGCACGCATCCGCGAAGCTATGAAAGATGCGCATGCAACCATGCACATTCTTGCCGCTCTAGATGACATCTGCTGGATTACCAATCTGCGCGGACGGGACATTGCATATTTCCCGCTGCTGCTTTCCTACGCAGTCATTACACCGGACGAGATGAAATTATATATAGATAAGCAAAAACTGACGGAAGAAATGTGTGACACACTTGAAGACGCAGGCATTACATTCCATCCATACAATGATATTTATGAGGACTTAAAAAAGATAAATGAAAACGACACCGTTCTTCTGGATCCGTCCAGAATAAACTTTGCACTTCGCAATTGCATTCCAGAGGAAGTAACCATAGTCGAAAAAGAGAATCCATCCGTCTTAATGAAGTCTGTAAAAAATGAAACCGAGCTTCGCAACATAGAGCAGGCTCACATCAAAGACGGCGTTGCTGTCACACGTTTTATGTACTGGCTAAAAACACATATCGGAAAAGATTCTCCAGAAGGTTCCATCACAGAACTTAGCGCTGCTGCCAAGCTGGAAGACTTCCGAAAAGGGCAGGATGGGTATCTCTGGCAGAGCTTTGGTCCAATCTGTGCTTCCGGTGAACATGCAGCAATCGTTCACTACAGTGCAACCGAAGAAAGCAATGTTCCTGTCACAGAGAACGGCCTCTTTCTAACCGACACAGGTGGTGGTTATCTGGAAGGTTCTACCGACATTACAAGAACCTTTGCCTTTGGAAATGTCCCACAGAATATGAAGGAAGATTTCACCTCCGTTCTTCTGTGTAATCTCCACCTCGCAAATACAGTGTTTCCATATGGTACCACTGGCGGAAGTCTTGATGTTGTCGGACGTTTGCCCCTTTGGAGACGCGGTCTGGACTTTAATCATGGCACCGGACACGGCGTTGGTTACCTGATGAATATCCATGAAGAACCGGCACGATTCCGCCGTTATCTTGGCAACAAAGCGCCTATTCAGGATGTTCCATTGGAAGCCGGTATGATCATCACCGACGAACCAGGCGTCTATATCGCCGGTTCACACGGAATCCGTACTGAAAATGAGCTGATGATCTGTGAGGGCGACTCTACCTCCTATGGAAGGTTTTTGCACTTTAAACCAATCACACTTGTGCCGATCGACCTGGACGCAGTTGTGCCAGAGATGATGACCCCAGAAGATAAAGAACTTCTGAACAACTATCACAGGCATGTCTATGAAACAATCGCACCACATCTGAACGAAGAAGAACGTACCTGGTTAAAAGAATATACAAGAGCGATTTAACTTACGTATGATATACAAGGAGTCCGTCAAAGCAACATTCACCTTGACGGACTTCTTTTTTTGCGCAAACATCCTACAACTGTCCGGATTTATTTTCATTTATGGCACATAGATAAATACTGCAATTCCAATACATACAAGAATCGGTATGCATCCTATAATTCCAAAAACAATCGTTAAGATTTTAAAAACCTTATTATCATATCCTGGTATGTACGATTGCTTCGGCTTCATCGGATTATACATGACCGGAATTCTCGTACCCACCGCAGGAACATGATGCTGGATCGATGCTCCTTCGTTCGTATATTGTATTCCATTCACATAATATTCATACACCGGGTAAAAGCTCAATCCACTGTCCCCTGATGATTTGCTGTTAATTCGAATCACCTGGCCTGTCGTATTCATGGTACAATTTTTCTTTTTGCCATGTGAAATAAAAGCAATAATCCAAGCTGGAATCCAGAAAGCGACTCCCAGGCCACATAAAGTCAGTACTAAACCAAGTTCCATTGTAGTTTCTCCATCTCTTTTTCTCTGTCAGAAATATTTACAGAATTTCTATTTGTCATCATCATAGCATCTACACGATAAAGTGTAAATATATTTTATCTGTCAGGCAATCTTTATCCTTCATCACAGCATCCAGCCTCTCGCAGCTTCTTTCATGGCACTGCCATAGCTAATTTCTGCTACATCTTCTACTGCCAGTATATCTATTTTTCCAATTTCTTTTCCATTCAAAGAATATTTAAGTTCTCCTACTTTGTCTCCTTGTTTCACGGGTGCTGCAATATCTGCATTTATTTTCACAGTCCGTTTGATTCCAGACAAATCTGCTCCGGTTGTATCCACATAGGAAAATGTTTCTTTTTGAGCCACACGGAATTTCTTTTCCACGCCACGTTTAACATCAATATCTGGAATTTTATGAACTTTGTCTTCCTGGTATTTCTGACATTTTCCAAATCCATAATTTAATAATCCTATTGCGTCCCGCATTCTTGCTTTGCTGTCATCTGCTGCCATAATTACTGCAATAAGATCCATGTCATCTTTTCTTGCCGTCGCAGAGATGCAGAATTTTGCCTGACTGGTGGAGCCGGTTTTTAAGCCGGTCGCATATTCATATTGACGGATCATTTTATTCGTGTTCGTAAGTCCGAACTGAGTGGAGCCTTTCTTTGTTGTATGCGTAATATCCTCCATCCAGATATTGCAATAATCAAAAATCTGCGGATATGTACGGATCAGTTCTCTCGACATCAGTGCAATATCCCTTGCTGTTGTCACATGTCCTTCTGCATCCAGGCCATTACAATTAATGAAATGGGTGTTATTCATTCCAAGCCCTTTTGCCCGTTCATTCATCTGATTTACAAATTCCTGTTCATTTCCGCTGATATACTCGGCCATACAGACGCAAGCGTCGTTCGCGCTGGCTACGGAAATGCATTTAATCAGGGTATCTACCGTCTGCACCTCCCCTGGTTCAAGGAATACCTGTGACCCGCCCATAGATGCCGCATATTCGGAAGTCGTTACTTCATCATCCAGATGTATCTTGCCATTTTTCAATGCATCGAATATCAATAATAATGTCATAACCTTTGTAACGCTTGCCGGAGGCCTTTTGGAGTCTGCATCTTTTTCATAAATCACCTGGCCCGTAGACGCTTCCATTAAAAGAGCAGACGGTGCGGATATGTCCACATTTCCCGTCTGCTGCGCATTCTTAGATTTTATATCTTCTGTTGTATCTGCTGTACCAGCGCCCGTATTCGTATTGAGAATAAATGTCTTCTGTGCAAATACCGGCTGTGTCAACAGCATTATGCAAAGGAACCACGATATAATTTTTTTCATGATTTCTGCCTCAATACATGCTTTTGTAGTAAGTATATGAGGAAAAAACCATTTCATTCCCGTTGCATTAACGATTTACTACATATTTGTGAAGTGTTCTTCGAACAGCTCCTTTTCCCGCAAATAACTCTGCTGCCATACTCTCGATTCTTTCTTCTAATCCAATTTCAATCAAATCGACTCCAAAGATGTCCTTTCGGCTGTAAAGTTCTTTTAAGCAGGAAAAGTCTTGCTCTCCTTCTCTTACTTCAAGGCCTGCAACTATTTTCTGCAGTTCATCCAGCAATGGATCTGGTGATGGCTCAAACTCATTTCCTTCATCATCAATTCCCTTTAAATATCTTGCATAGCCTGCCAAGACTAATGGAATTAATACCAGATCATCTAAATTCAATCCATTCTTGACATATCCTTTGATTGTCTCTCCAAAACGGATTGGTAATTTCTGTGATGTATCCGTTGTAATTCTCTGTGGTGCATCCGGCATAAATGGATTTGGAAGTCTGCGCTCTAACACTGCTCCAATAAAGTCCTTTGGTTTTAATACACCCGGATCTACTACAACTGGCATTGCTTCAACATACCCGATTTTTGTAATCAGACCGCAAATATCTTCATCCTTCATCTCTGCTGAAATCAGCTCATATCCCAGAAGACATCCGAAAATAGACATTGCCGTATGAAGTGGGTTCAGACATGTACACACTTTCATCTTTTCCACTTTATCAACCGTTTCCTGATCGGTATAAATCACTCCGCCAAGCTCAAGTGGTGGATGACCATTTGCATAATGATCCTCAATGACAAGATACTCTGTCTCTTCTGCATTTACGAATGGTGCTGTATAAGTGTGGCGTTCTGTAATAATTGTTTCTACATCTTCAAATCCATCTTTTTTAAGCATCTCCTGAACTTTTGCATCCGGTCTTGGCGTAATCTTATCAATCATACTCCATGGATATGTAATCTTCTCTTCATCCTGGACATATGCAAGGAACTCTGCAGGTGCAATTCCTTTCTCTACCCATTTTTCTGCATAGGAAACAACCGCCTGTTTCACTTTATCGCCATTATGGCTGCAATTATCCATGCTCTGTACAGTCAGAGGGTAAGCACCGGCCTGATATCTTTCCAGTAAAAGTGCAGTTACCTTTCCCATGATCAAGGATGGCTGTAAACCTTTTTCAAGATCTTGGTCTGTTACAGAATATCCTTTTTCAGTAATCGTGAAACTAATCATCTGCAAAGAAGGATTTTTCATGATCTCAGATAATCTTTCCCAGTCTGTTTCAAACTGTGGATCTGCTTTTAAGCTTTCTGTCACAGATGCGATTACTTTTTTCCGAATACTTCCATCGGATTGAAGTAAAACTAAAAGGCTCAGATTCTCATATGGCGCATAAGCTTTATCAATGATTTCATAATCAAAACCTTCTGCCACAATGACACCTCGATCATATTTTCCGGAGTCCAGGGTATCCTGAAGAATTGCTGCAGGAAAAGCACGGAAAATATTTCCGGCACCAAAGTGTACCCATGTAGGTTCCTGATGTGTCTTTTCCCGTACAGCTTCTATATCAAATTTCGGAAGCTCATATCCTGCTGCTTTCCATTCTTCTAATTTGCCATTTTTGATATCTGTTAACTTCATTTTTATTTGTCACCTCTTTCTGCTTTTTCTTTTTCAAGCATATCCCAAATACCGAGAATATACATAATTCCAAGTGCCCGGTCATAAAGTCCATAACCAGGACGTACATTTCCCGGTCCTTCTGTCCAAAGATGACGTCCGTGATCTGGGCGGATGTAACCTTCAAAGCCACCGTCATGGTAAGCTTTTACGATATCCAGAACACCAGTCTCACCATCACAGTCTCTGTGACTTGTCTCAATGAAATCTCCGTTCGGGAAATGATGTACATTTCTGATATGTGCAAATGCAATGCGGTCACAATGTTTTCTCACAATATCCGCTACATTGTTCTTTGGATTGGAGCTTAAGCTTCCAGAACACAGCGTAAGGCAATTGTGCGGATCATCTACCATCGCAAGGAAACGGTCAATAGACTCTGCATCTACCAGCAATCTTGGAAGTCCGAAAATATCCCACGGCGGATCATCCTGATGGATTGCCATCTTAATTCCCGTTTCTCTGCACACCGGCATAAGCGCTTCCAGGAAATATTTCAGATTATCCCACAGCTTTTCTTTTGTCACTGGACGATATGCTTCAAACAACTCGTCTAATTTTGCCATACGCTCCGGCTCCCAGCCTGGAAACGTAAGTCCATTTAAGTTGTTCAGAATATAATCGGCCATTTCTTTCGGATCATCCTGTATCTTGCTCACCTCGTAATACATTGCGGTTGAACCGTCTCCCGTTGGATGAAACAGATCTGTTCTTGTCCAGTCAAATACCGGCATAAAATTATAGCAAATTACCTTTACACCGAATTCAGACAGATTGCGGATTGTCTGAATATAGTTTTCAATGTATTTATCTCTGCTTGGCAGACCAATTTTGATATCATCATGTACATTTACAGATTCTACTACATCCATATTAAATCCATATGGTTCTAACTGCTTCTGTACTTCTGCAATTTCTTCTTTCTCCCAGATTTCACCTGGCTGTTTATCGTGAAGTGCCCAGACAATGCTTGTTACTCCAGGAATCTGTTTTATGTCTGACAATTTTATATGATCATTTCCTTCACCATACCAGCGGAAGCCCATTTGCATTGGCATATATCTTTCCTCCTCTTTTTCCGAAATTCTTATTTATCAAATGTAAGTACAATCTTTCGAATGGACGGATCATGTGTATCGTTAAAATCAAATGCTTTTTGAGCATCTTCAAAATAAAAACGATGACTGATGCTGTCACTTAAATCCACTTTGCCTTTATTGACCATATCAATGACCGTCTGGAATTTTCTGTTCTGCAGACGGCTTCCGCGAACATCTAATTCTTTGGATGTAATCACAAACTGATTGATTTCATCTGGATCTACTCCAAATCCCATTGTAATGACACGTCCTGCATTTCCGGCACATTTGCAAGCTGTTAAAAAGCTTCCGTGGAAACATGCTGCATCGATCACAACGGTCGGTCCATATCCATCTGTCAGTTCATGTGCCTTTGCAACAACATCTTCATTTTTGCTGTTAATCACATCCGTAGCCCCGTTTTCAAGACTTTCCTTCAATTTATCATCCTCGATATCTACCATGATGATCTTATGCGGATTATATAAACGGGCAATTCTTAAAATACTGCTTCCCAGTGCACCGGCACCGATAATCATAAGATTATCCTCAAATACAAGCTCCGCACGGCTGCATGCCTGAACAGCGATTGTGGTAGGCTCGATCATAACTGCATCTTCATAGGACAGATCCTCTGGCAAAAGATAGCAGTCGCTTTCAGGAACAGCCATATATTCACGATATCCACCATCAATATGCACGCCTCTTACCTGAAGATTTGCACATACGTTCGGTCTTCCTTTTCTGCAGGCATAGCAATGTCCACAAGCAGTAACCTGATCAATAATAACTCTTTCACCGACTTTTCGCTTTGTTACGTTTTCACCTGTTTCTACAATTTCACCTACCATTTCGTGACCGATTACACGCGGGTAAGTTGCCGCAGCATTTTTTCCATGGTAAATTCCAACATCAGATCCACAGATACCAGCCGCTTTGATTTTTACCAGTACATTATTCTTCTCATCAATGACTGGTTTTTCCATATCAATAATTCTTAACTCATTTGGCTTGTTAATTCGAACTGCCTTCATCGTATTTCTTTCCTCCTAATCAACCTTCACTTTACAGATAATTTTACGAACAGATTTCTTCTTATCTTCAGCATTGCACAATGGACAATGTGGTTCCATTGGCCATACTGCATAAAACTCTCCTTCTCGTATCAATACATCATAAGTATCCTTGCAATCCCAGAATCCATTATCTGTTTCATCACTGTAATCTATCTTAGATATATCAGGAAGCGGAGCGATTCCACATCGCTCTGCCCCATCTATCATATAGTGAATATCCATAAATTTTTTATGAATTTCCATCTTTGCACTTTCACGTGCATGAGATTCTTTACTTAATACATAAACAATCACTTCATCTGGTACAACTGTGTACACCCCATCCTCAAGTTCCTGATCGTCTTTATGCTCTTCAATAAACGCAAGCGCTTTCTCAATATTAGGATGGACACCCTGATAACGTTTTCTGTTATTTATAGTATCAATAATCATACCAAGTCTCCTGTTCTTATGATATCCGCTTCAAATTTATAAAGCTTTAATTTCAGCCCATACACTATCATCAACGAAGATACCATTTTCATCATGATCTTTATTAAACTGAACATAGTCCTCGCCTGGTGCCATGATTCCATTACTATGTTCTGCCAGTTCAGCACTCTTTAAATACTCAATTGCACGACGGATTGTCTCACTCATTTTATCTCCATCTGTAATCTTCTTAGGATCAATTACAATCATAACCTGTGAGCATCCACCACAAGATCCTTTTGTCTCAGCATTCAGATCAACTGCTCCTACACCATCTGAAAGAATAGAACCAAGTACATCCAGCATAAAACTAAAACTTGATCCTTTCCAATATCCGATTGGCATAATACGCATGGACTCTTCGATTGCTCCCGGATCATCTGTGATATTACCATCTTTATCAAATCCTCCCGGGAATGGCAATTTTTTACCAGCCAGTCTTGTCACCTGAAGCTTTCCGTAAGCATACTGACTGATTGCCATGTCAAGCTGTAAAGCCGGACCTCCATCTGCTCCCGGGCAAGCCATTACAAACGGGTTATTACCAAGACGGCATTCTTTTGCTCCCCAAGGCGGCATACAAGCTTCTGTATTGGTCCACATAATTCCCACGTAGCCTTTTCTTGCAACATATAATCCGTATGTGCCTCCGCGCATCCAGTGTGTTGTATTCTTAAGTCCGACCATTCCAATTCCGTATTTATCAGCCATCTCCATTGCCTGATCTGCGCCGTATAAAGCATTTAAGATACCAGGACCCATGTTACCATTTATAACTTTAATAGCTCCACAATCTTTCTCAATAGTCGGATCAGCGTTTACATCTACCCATCCTTTTTGAATGTAATCAACAAATCTTGCAACTCGGTTTGTTCCATGAGAATAAATACCATCGTATGTAGACTCTGTATGAATTCTCGCACATGTATCAGCTTTTTCTTCTGATAAACCATACTTCATAAATACTCGTTTAATTTCACTCTGAATTTCCTCAAAAGATAATCTCATAATTCTTCTCCTTTTCTTGACTCATTTTTATTTTTACGCTGCACCGTACACCAGATTCGGAAGGAACAAACACAAATCCGGGAATGCAGCAAGTAATATCAGCAATGCAACAATACCTACAATAAACGGAACTGCTTCTTTTGTATAAGTTTCCACCGGACAATCCAGGATGGAACATGTGGTATACATGGTAACTCCGATCGGCGGTGTCATACCTCCCATAGTAATCAGGATCATATAAATAATACCGAAGTGAACCGGATCAAATCCATATGAAAGAATGATTGGAAGGAAAATAGGTGTCAGCAGCAATACGTTTGCTGTTGCTTCCATAAACATACCAACAATAAATACAAACAGCATAACAATCGCTAAAATTACATATTTATTATCAGAAAGTTTTACAATAAATGAAGCAAGGCTCTGTGGTAACTGTCCAGTTACAATTGCATATCCAAATGCATTGGAACAAATGATGATAAACATAATAACTGATAAGTCTACTGCTGTTGTTGCCAGACATTCCAAAAGCTTCTTAATTGTAAGTTCTTTATATACGAACATACCTACAAATAAGGCATAAACAACTGCAAATGCTCCTGCTTCTGATGGCGTAAATACACCAAAACGAATTCCTACGATCAAAATAATCGGAAACATTAATGCCCAGATATTGTCTACCAGACCTTTTAAAAGTTCCGGTAATGTCGCTATTTTTTCACGTTCCGGAGCATAATCACGTTTCTTTGAAATACGGCTGACTGCAAACATCAGGATAACTGTCATTAAAATTCCAGGTACGATTCCTGCAAGGAAAAGTCTTCCGATGGATACCTCTCCTGTTACTCCGTATAAGATAAGTCCAAGTGACGGAGGAATTGTAGATGTGATCAGACCTCCCATTGCAAGGATTGCTGCTGTAAATCCTTTTGAGTACCCTTTCTTTTCCATGTCTGGTCCAAGAATACGGCTCTCCATAGCTGCATCCGCTGTTGCTGATCCGGAAATACCACCCATCAGGCAGGACAACAATACAGATACCTGCGCCAGTCCTCCGCGCATATGTCCGGTAGCAAGATTACAAAACTTAATCAGTCTGGATGTAATTCCTGTCTCGTTCATCAAATTTCCAGCCAGTACGAAAAAAGGAACTGCTAACAAAGAGAAAGACTGCGTACTGGATACCATTTTCTGAACGACGATTTCCATCGGGATTCCATTTGTCATAAAGAAAGAAACCGCGGAAATTCCTACTGTAAATGCGATTGGCACCGCAAGAAGCAACAATACAACAAAGATAATTCCTAAAACAATCATGCTTTCACCTCTTCCTTAGCAAAATAGCTATAGTCGTTATTTTTAAAGCGTTTGATACACTCTACAATTCGTTTTGCTGCTGTCAGACTCATAAGCGCACATCCAGTCGGACAGCTTGCTGTTGCAAAGGAATAACTGATATAAAGTGTATTATACTTTCTGTCTGGGTTGATCAGGCAAAGAGAAATTCCATAATAGACACATGCAAGAAGGAAAGCAAGTATCACAACATAGGTAACCAGACGTATTGTGTTCTGCAAACGAACTGGCAGTTTTCCTGTCAGCATATCCACTCCCATATGTTTGTCCTTACGCATTGCAAGATCCGCGCCTATAAAACTAACCCATGCAAAGGTCAGCTGTGCAAGGTCTGTAGACCATGACATGTCAATTCCAAAAAATCGAAGTACCGCCGCTACAAAAACTGTCGCGATCAAAACCAATAATCCAATACATACAAATCCAGTTTCTACTTTTGATAAGGCATCTTCAAACTTTTTATACATTTTCTTTTCACCTCTTTTCCTTAACGACCTAATTCTTTATCCAGTTTTGCTTTAATTTCGGTATATCCCAGTTCATCGTAAACGACTTCGCATGCCTGTTTAAATGCATCCACATCACAATCAACTACTTCAATACCTCCATCAATTAATGTCTGTAAGTATTCATCATTCTTTTCAATTACCGCTTCCGAACCTGCAACACCAGCTTCATAACTTGCTTCTGTTACAATCTTTTGATATTCTTCCGGTAAATTCTGAAACCATTTTTCAGAAATTACTAAAGCTGTCAGAAGCTGCTGATGACCGGTAAATGAAAGATAATCGGTTACTTCCTGTATGGAAGATCCTACCGCCGCTGATAAATGCACTTCAACGCCATCGATTACTTTTTGCTGTAATGCCTGATAAGATTCTGACCATGCCAGCACATTCGTGTTTGCTCCCATTGCTTCCAATGTATCTGTAACGACCTGTGCTCCGGAGGAACGAATACGCTGTCCAGATAGATCAGATGGTTCAGAAACTGGTTTTTTCGTAAACAATTCTCTCTCGCCCTGATAATAGTTAAATGATAATATATGGAATCCTTTATCCTCTAACTGACCACAAAGATCATTGTATGTATCTGTTTCAAATAATTTCTGTGCTTCTTCATAATCTGAAGCAATATAAGGAGCAAGAAGAACGCCAAAGTCATATACATAATTGGATAATCTACCTGCTTCTGTAATTACGCCAACTCCAGAGCCAACCAGCGCCTGTTCCAGAACATCTTCATCTGTACCAAGCTGTCCACCTGAATACAATTGTACATCAATCGCTCCGTTTGTTTTTTCTTCCACCTGTTTTTCAAAAACGTCTGTCAATGCAACATATAGTGGATCCGTTTCATTCAAAACAGTACTGATCTGCAAAATGTATTTATCTTGCTTTTCGCCTGTTTTAGCACATCCGACAAGAGATGCCATCAATGCCCCTATGAGACAAATTGAAACGAGTTTTTTCATTTTGTTTCCTCCTAAAGTAATGGATGGATAAAATCAGACCGTTGTACCCACGGCCTGCGAAGAATCCTGTTTTACCGGAGGACTGAGCATGTTGAAAGGCTACAACAAATAAAGCCATTGCAGAAAAACTGCAATGGCAGAAGGCGTTTGCTTCCAACAGGCACAACTCACCTGTAGTTCAGACATCCTTTTCTGCCGAAAGGACAACATTGTCTGTAATTACAGCAGATATTCTGGCTTGGTTTCGTCCTACTCCCTCGCCTTCCCAAGCAAACAGCCCAGTGACATTAT
>OKRW01001051.1_pt1 | contig 25169 bp, 25 predicted proteins | sample 1601151 | NCBI WGS metagenome assembly OKRW01 (sample SAMEA3541471, study PRJEB24748) | human gut metagenome | biome: human gut; feature: human-associated habitat; material: faeces | place: China | collected 2012 | reverse complement strand
TATGTTTGTTGACGACAGATATGGTCAAAAGCATTACTGGTCGTCAATGGATAATTGAATGTTTTTAGATTGAGAATAGTATTAGTCAGCTCAGGGAGCGTTTTTTCCTTCATCAGCCAGATGGCAGGCGACAAGGTGACTGACGCCGTTGACAGCATACTCCTTCAGCTCTGGGCGTTCCCTCCGGCAGCGTTCGGTGCAGCGGGGACACCTTGGATGGAAGGCGCACCCTTTGGGTGGCTTGGCCGGCGACGGGACGTCGCCCTGCAGGGGAACGCGCTTTTTCTTTTTCCGCACATCTGCCACAGGGATGGCGCTAAGCAGCGCCTGAGTATAGGGATGCAGCGTGTTGCCGAACAGCTCCTCCGACGTTGTCAGCTCCACGATCCGCCCAAGATACATCACGGCGATCCGGTCGGCCAGATACTCCACCACCGACAGATCGTGGGTGATGAAAATGTAGGTCAGCCCATGTTCTTCCTTGAGCTTATTGAGCAGTTTGAGTACCTGCGCCTGAATGGAAACGTCCAGCGCGGAGACCGCCTCGTCGCAGATAATCAGCTCCGGATTGACCGAGAGCGCCCGCGCGATGCCGATGCGCTGGCGCTGCCCGCCCGAGAATTCATTGGGATAGCGGGTCATGTATTCCCGCGGCAGGTTGACGTCCTCCAGCAGCCCGGCAATCCGCTCAATCCGCTCCTGACGGTTCTTCATGCCGAACTTGATCAGCGGGTCCTCCAGAGAGCCGTAAATGGTGAACGCGGGGTTCAGGGAGGAGTAGGGATCCTGGAACACGATCTGGATCTTCTGGCGCGCGCTGTCCATCTCTCGCCGGGAAAGCCCGCGCAAATCCTTCCATCCGTCCGCAAACCGGTATTCCATGCTCCCGTCCGTCACGGGGACCAGCTGAAGAATGGATTTTCCCAGCGTGGTTTTGCCGCAGCCGGATTCGCCCACCAGCCCCAGCGTTTCGCCCCGGTAAACATCCAGATCAATGCCATCCACCGCTCGAACGTGGCCGACCGTCCGCTTGATGATGCCCTTGCGGATGGGAAAATAGGTCTTGGCGTTTCTGACCCGCAGCAATACCTCTTTATTTTCCATTTACGCTTCCCTCCCCGATATGAAAGCAGCGTGCGTAGTGTCCCGAGGAGAGCCACTCCTCCTGCGGCATCTCCTCCTCGCAGCGCTTGGTCGCAAAGTCGCAGCGCGGGCAGAACTGACAGCCCCTGGGCCTGTGGAAGGGATCAGGCGTCATGCCGCGGATCGGCTCCAACTGCTGCTGCCGTCCCTTACCCAGCACGGGGATGGAGTGAAGCAGCGCGCGGGTATAGGGATGGACGGGATTGGTAAAGATGTCCTCCACGCTCCCGTACTCCACAATATTGCCCATATACATGACGGCCACATCATCCGCCATCTCGGCGACAACACCCATATTGTGGGTAATCATCATGATGGCCGTCCCGTTCTCTCGCTTTAGGTCGTTCATCAATTCAAAAATCTGCGCGCTGATGGTGACGTCCAGCGCGGTGGTCGGCTCGTCCGCCAGCAGAATCCTGGGGTTGCAGGACATGGCCATCGCGATCATCGCGCGCTGGCGCATGCCGCCGGAAAACTGATGCGGGTATTCGCCGTCCCGGATATCGGCCGCGGGAATGCCCATCGCCGCGAGACCCCGGACCGACTCCCGTTTGAGTTCCCGCCTGCTCATGCCGCGCCTGTGCTGGCGGATCATCTCGCGGATCTGCCTGCCCACGGTGTACACCGGGTTCAGCGCCGTCATGGGATCTTGAAAGATGATGGCGATATCCTTCCCGCGCAGAGCGCGCATCTCCCGTCCGTTCTTTTTCAGCTGATCCAGGCGAATCTCTTGTCCGCCCTCCTGCCAATAGGAGACAGAACCCTGCTCGATGCGCGAGAGCTCCGGCAGCAGCCGCAGGATAGCGTTGGCTGTGACGGACTTCCCGCAGCCGGACTCGCCGACGACGCAGAGCGTCCTGCCGCGCCGGATGTCGAAGCTGACGCCCCGAAGCACCTTGTTGCAGCGGCGGTTGGTATAAAAGCTGACGTGCAAATTCTTGACGCTCAGCACGACGTCGCTCGTTCTTTCTGACATAGCGCCCCTCCTCAGCCGATCTGCGTCGGATCGCTCGCGTCGCGCAGTCCGTCGCCGATGAAGTTAATGGCCAGCACAAACAGCACCAGCACGGCGGCGCAGGGCAGCCACATCCACCAGTAGCCCAGCCAGTCGTAACGGATGCTTCCTGCATTGGTGATCACGTTGATAATGTTTCCCCACGTGGCAATCTCTTGCGGCACGCCGTAGCCCAGAACAGAGAGCGACGCCTCCTGCAGGATGAACATGGCGGTGGAAAGGGTGATGTTCACCACGATCGGCCCCACGGTGTTGGGCAGGAGGTGCTTGAAGGCGATCTTCACCGAAGAGATACCAAAGGCATTCAGCGCCTGCACGAACTCCGCTTCCTTCAAGGAGAGCACCTTGCTGCGGGCCATGCGGTACATGCTCGGCCAGCCGGTCAGAATAAAGATCAGAATCATGTTCCGCAGGCTCTGCCCCACCAGCGCAACCATGATGATGATCAGCACCATCTGCGGAAAGGCAAGGAACACATCCGAAATTTTGAGGATCAGCCTGTCCGCCCAACCGCCCTTGTAGCCGACGAACATGCCCAGCGTCACGCCGATGACCGCCGCGCCCAGCGCGCTGCCCAGCCCGACGACGATGCTGACCCTGCCGCCGTAAAGGATGCGCGCCCAAATGTCGCGGCCCATCTGATCGGTTCCGAACAGGTGCGCTCCGGAGGGCTTCGCCATACGGTCGCTCAGGGCGATGGCTCCCGGCTGCCAGCGCGTAAAGAGCGGCGCCGCAAAGCAGAGGATGCAGATGATCAGAAACAGAGCCGCCCCCAGAACCGCCAGCTTATTGGACAGAATCTTTCGCGCCGTGCGGCTGGTCAGCTTTGTCGCCAGACGTCCGCTCTCCTCCAGCGCGCGAATCCTGTCCATTCTGCGCTCCAGCGCAGTTTTTCTGATTTTGTTCTTCATGACAGTTTCACCCTCGGATCCAGAATCGCGGTCATCATATCGACCAGCAGCGATGAGAGCAGCACCAACAGCACCATGAACAGCCCGACGGACATGATAATGGGCGTGTTCTGCGTCTTGACAGCATCCGTAAACCACCGGCCGACGCCCGGCCACTGGAAGATGTTTTCGATGACGATAGATCCGCTGATGAGCATCGGCAGGCGGAATCCGATCAGCACCATTACGGGCGTACAGGCCACCCGGAAGCCGTGAAACAGGTTCACCTTCCACTCCGGCAACCCCTTGGCGCGAGCCGTCTTGACATAATCGCAGTTCATGGAGTCGAGCATGCTCGACCGGGCGTAACGCATGACGCCGGCCGTCATGGAAATGCCAAGGACAAACGCCGGAAGAAACAGATGGTGCAGCTCGTCCAGCAGTCCCGCCGTTCCCCGCTGTCCCACGGGAAACCACTCAAGGTTCAGGCAGAACAGAATGATGCAGAATACGCCGAACAGGAACTGCGGGATGGCGACGCCGATCATGCCAGCGACGGTCAGCACGTTATCCGCCAGCTTGCCCCTGCGGATGGCCGAGATCAACCCCAGCGTGATGCCCAGAACCGAGGAGATCACCAGCGCCGCCAGCGACAGCTCGATGGTGGCGGGCAGCTTTTGCAGCATCAACATGCCCACGGGCATGTTGTTTTGCAGCGAATAGCCCAGATCGCCCGTGCATACGCCCCGGAGCCAGCTGAAGTAGCGCGCAATCATGGGGCCATCCAGCCCCTTGGCCGCCTTGAACGCGGCGACCTGCTCGGGCGTCATCTCGGCCAGCTGATCCATCGGGATCAGAAAATCGATCACGTCGCCGGGCATCAGCTCGATCCCCGCGTAGATGAGCAGGGTGATGATCAGCAGCATGGGGATCATGCCTAGGAGCTTTCGGATGATAAAGTTCAGCACAGGCGTCCCTCCTTCGATTGTTTTTTGCCGCCAGCAGGATGAAAAGCAGGGAGCCGGCTGTCCGCCAGCCCCCTGTCATCCAGGCGTAAAACGCCGCTCAGCGTTCGAACATGTTCACGAAGATATAGCGCGGGAAGGTCACATTGACGGTGTACACCGTGTAATCTGCCATCTCCATCAGCTGCTGCACCTGCGTGGAATCCTTGCAGAACGCATAGTCGATCTTTCCGGCCTTCGCGTTGGTGATCAGGTTCTCATCGCCCGCGTCAGTGGAGGGGTACAGGTAGAGCTTTTCGATGTTGCCCGTTCCGGGCACGAAATAATCCGCATTCCGGGACAGAATCGTGTACTCGCCCAGCTTGACGGTCTCCACCTTGAAGGGGCCTGTGCCGATGGGCGCCTGCCAGAAGGTGTCGGCGCTGAAGTTCTCTGGCGCGACGTTTTCCAGCTTATGTTTGGGCAGCACGGGCCACTGGGAGAAGATGGTCAGGGCGTTGGGCTGCGCGTTGTTGAATTCAAAGGTAACAGTATCGCCGTCTACAGTGACGGCCTTGGCGTCGTTGACCACGTCGGTCATCACGGTGTTCGCGCCGGGAACGGTAGGATAGTAGCGGAAGGTCCAAGCTACGTCCTCAGCGGTGAAGGGTGTTCCGTCATGCCACTTGACGCCCTCGCGGATCTTAAAGGAAATGGTCTTGCCGTCCTCAGAGACCATATAGCTCTCCGCCAGAGACCCATCGGTGGGCGCCAGACTTTCATCCGCGTTGAGCAGACGGTCGAACACGATTTCCTGATGCCAGAAGAGTCCGGGATTGGTGGCGGGATGCTCCAGCGCGTTGATGGCGCCGGTGTTGGTGTAAAGCGTGCGGTCTTCGCGGTCAATGGTCCAGTCCAGCATGTTTTTCCTGTAGGAGAACTGGTCGTTGCCCACGGGGTTCCCCTGCATATCCAGGTGCTTGGAGGTCACAACCCAGGAGGGGATATAGAACATGGGGATGACCGGAACCTGCTCGTTTTCGTATACCTGAATGGCGTCGTAGGCCGCCTTCTGATCATCCTTGGTCACAGCGACGCGAGCCGCCTCGATGAGCTTATCCAGCTCTGCGTCCGGCTTCACGGTGGAGTTGTTGACAGCCGTGCTGTGATGGCGGTTGTAGAACTCGCCCAGCGTCAGCGCGTTGGTACCGGCAAAACACAGATCCCAGTCCACGGCGGAGTGTACGCCGTCCGCGGAGGGCGTCCACAGCAGCGCGGTCAGATTGTCGGTGAGCAACTGGAACTCCATCTTCACGCCCACGTCGCCCCAGTACGCCTGAATGGCCGTGATGGTATCCAGCAGGTTGCCCGTGTAGTAAACGGCCTTGAGCGTGCGGCTGCCGTCCCAGCCGGCCTCGGCCAACAGCTCCCTTGCCTTTTCCGGGTTATAGGCGTACTCGGTCAGGCCGTCCGCCTGCCAAAAGCCCTCCGGCACCAGCGACTTGTGGGCAGCGGTCACGGTGCCGTTCCACAGCGCGTCCACAATGGCATCCATATCGATGGCGTACCACAGCGCCTGACGGACGCGGACGTCCTGCAGGGGATTGGGGTACATGGTGCCGCCCGCGCCCTCGGCGGCTGCGGAGGTGGCCGCGATGGAGAAGATCAGGCTTACTGCCAGCAGTAGGGTGAATAGTTTCTTCATGGTTTTGCCTCCTTTTGATATGATGGTTTCCTTTATCTTTACCGGCTCAGGCCGGCAAAGCGCGATGTACGCCGCGCCGCATGCGCGCGGCGCTCTTGCCCTGGACGGGTATTCGCAATGGAAACGCGTCAGCGCATTCCCTCCCGTTCCAGAAAAAACCGGACCGCGCCGATCATGCCCGCGTCGTTGCCGAGCGTAGCGGCTTCCACCCGAAGGCTTTCGGCAAAGCGCGGCATGACGCCTTGAAGCACCCGGCGGCGCAGGGGCGCCATCAGCAGCTCCTCCTGTGTGCTCACACCGCCGCCCACGAGCACGGCTTCCGGATTGAATATATGAACCAGCCCGGTGATCCCGGCGGCGACGTCGCCGATCCACTCGTCCAACACGCGCAGCATCACGGCGTCGCCCTGCGCGGCATGCGCAAAGATCCTGCGCCCGTTCCATTCGGTTCCCGGCGCGGCCGCATGTGCGCGGCGAATGAGCGCGGTCACGGACGCATAGTGCTCAAAACAGCCGCGTTTCCCGCAGGGGCACTCGGGGCCGTCCTGATAGAGTGTAAAGTGTCCCAGCTCCCCAGCAATCTCCCGCGCGCCGCCGTACAGCTTCCCGTCCAGCACCAGCCCGCCGCCCACGCCCGTCCCCAGCGTGATGAGCACGGCGTTGCGGCAGCCGCGTCCGCGGCCAGTGAAGCATTCGCCCAGCGCAGCGGCGTTGGCGTCGTTGAGCGCCCAGACCGGCACGCCAAGCGCCCGCTCCAGCTTCTCCTTGATGGGCGTTCCCTCATAATGAGGGATCTTACCGTTGGTGCCGATGACCACGCCGCTTCGGCCGTCGATCTGTCCGGTCGCGGATATGCCCGCCCCACAAACGGAAGCGTTGTGCCGCGCAAGAAACTCAACGGCGCTTTGGACGACCGTATCGATGACTGGCGTTTGGTAGCCGTCAAAGCTGACGTCCGCCTCTGCCCTTTCGTGCAGGACGCCCTGCTCGTCCGCAAGGCCCATTTTAACGGAAGTCCCACCGATATCCAAAGCAAGGATCATACCCTTCCTCCCGGAAAATCGTGGACGGCGGCCATGAAACGGGACGCGATCTCCAAAGGACGCGTGATCGCGCCGCCCACCACCACGGCCCACGCACCCTGCTCCAGCATCCTGCGCGCCTGCTCCGGCGTGTGGACGCGCCCCTCCGCGATGACCGGGCAGGGAAGCGCCCTAGCCAGTTGCTCCACAAGGGCAAAATTCGGTTCGCCTGTCTCTCCGGCCGTCTGCGGGGTGTAGCCGTTCATGGTGGTGCCCACCAGATCGGCTCCTGCCGCGTGGGCAGCAACCGCCTCCTCAAAGGCGGCGCAGTCGGCCATGATGATGATGTTGGGATATTTTTGCCGAACCGCCTTCAAAAATTCCGTCGACGTTAGTCCGTCGCCGCGCGCGCAGTCCGTGCAGTCGATGGACACGATGTCCGCACCCGCAGCCACACACTCGTCCACCTCCCGCATGGTCATGGTGATGCGCCCCTGAAAGCCGGAATATTCCCGCTTAATCAACCCGATCACCGGCAGGCCGGTTTCTTCTTTAATTTCAACAATATCCCTGACCGAGCTGGTGCGGATCATCTTCGCGCCCGCCAGTTTGGCCGCGCGGGCCATCAGCGGCATGACGGAGCGCTCCCGGTCATAGAGCGGTTCGCCCGGCGTTGCCTGACAGGAGACGATCACCGTGCCCTTCATCAGCGCAAACAACGTTTCCTTTGTCATTTTCTCATCTCCCTTACAGCGTTTGCAAAAACAGCCCGAGCTTTCTGGCCAGCAACGCATGCCCTTCGTCGCTGGGATGAAGGCCGTCGGGCAAGAGCAGCGCCCGGCAGCGTGCATTTTCCGGCTGGATGCCGCTGACGGCGTACAGATCCAGCACCGGCAGAGCGTAATGCTGCGCCGTTTCCAGCAGGATGTCCCGATAGACGGACAGCGGCGCGACGCTCAGCGGCTTGCGCCCGTCCCCGCGGGGATCGTTCTCGTTGTCCCGGTGCAGGGGCGACAGGATCACAACGGGCTTGCCCGCATAGCGCGTCAGAAGCCCGTCCATCAGCCAGTGGCACGCCCCCCAGAAGGTGAAGGGGGTCCGGTCAGAGGGCACGCCCAACGGCGCATCTCCGTGGCCATAGTCGTTCGTTCCGCCAAAGACCACCACCGCATCGGCGTTCTCATCCATCTCGGCCATGCGCATGCAGAAATCCCGGTCGTGGGGTTCGTTGGTCATCACGGTCTGTCGAGCGATCCGCGATCCGCTCACGCCGTAATTATTGGCGCGCGCAAGCCCGAATTCACGCGCCAGAACGTCAGTATAACGGTTGCCCTCGCAGCTTGCGCCTACGCCTTCCGTGATGCTGTCGCCCAGAAAATTGACAATCGCTCCGTTCAGTTTCATTTTGTCACCTCAGGTAAATTTTTTGATCGCATCGTCGATCATTTGAGCGCAGGCGCGTACCTGAACCATGTCCTCCGGCTCCAGATTGGGCATCGGGGGGCGCACGCCGCCCAAGGACAGCCCCTCGCGCAGCTCGATAATTTTCTTGATCACCGCGTACAGGTTGCCGCGGCAGGCGCACATCGCCTCGATGAGCGCGTTCACCGAATGCTGGATGGGCGCGGCGGCGGCAAAATCATTTTCCCTGCACAGTGCATCCATTTTCAGGAACAGCTCCGGCATCACCGCGTAAGTGCCGCCGATCCCGCCATCCGCGCCGATGGCGCGCCCCGCCACAAACTGCTCGTCCGGCCCGTTGAAGAGGATGCACTCGCGCTCAAAGACACGCTTGAAAATATCAATATCATACGCGGGCATGGAGGAATTCTTAATGCCGACGACCCGGGGATTTTCCTGCATCAGCCTGGCCAGCTTGGGCGAGAGAGCAACACCCGCCAGCTGCGGGATATTATAAATGAAAAAATCCGTGTTGGGAGCCGCACTGGAAATGTCGTTCCAGTACCGGGCGATGGCTGCGTCCGGCAGGTGAAAATAGATGGGCGGAATGCTGGCGATAGCGTCCACGCCCAGAGTCTCGGCGTGTCTGGCCAACTGGCAGCTCTCCTGCGTGTTATTGCAGGCCACATGGGCGATAATCGTACACTGGCCACCTACCTCCTGCATCACAGTCTCCAGCGTGCGCATCCTTTCCTCCTTTTCCAGATAGATGCACTCCCCGGAGGAGCCCCCTACGTACAATCCCTTCACGCCCTTATCCACCAGATGCCGGGCCAGACGGCGCGTACGCGTTTCGCTCACGCCCCCCTGATCGTCGTAGCAGGCGTAAAACGCCGGGAAGACGCCCTTGTACTTGTCTAAGCTGCCCATGATGAAGTCCTCCTCGTTCATGATCGATAATTGAAAACAGCGGTTCTCCTCAGCCCTTGACCGCGCCCATGGTGATGCCGCGGGTGAAGTATTTCTGGAAGGCGAGGAACACGGCGATGATCGGCACGCTGGCCAGCGTCGCGCCCGCCATGATCAGGCCAAAATCGGTGCTGGCCTCGCCCTGCATCTTGGCAATGCCCAGAGAAATGGTGAGCTTACGCTGGGAGTTGAGCATGATCAGCTGCAGGAAATAGTCGTTCCAGGCGGTGATGAAGGTAAAGATCGCCAGCGCACCCACGCCTGGCCTGATCATGGGAAACACAACGTCGATAAACGTGCGTATCTCTCCCGCCCCGTCGATGCGCGCGGCCTCCAGCATTTCGTTGGGGATGTTCTCAGAGAACTGCTTCATCAGGAACACGCCGAAGGGCCAGCCCACAGTGGGGAAGATCACCGCCCACAGGGTGTTGTGCAGGTTCAGCCATGCCATCTCCCGAAGCAGCGGGATCATGATGACCTGCTTGGGTAGCGCCATGGCGCAGACAAACAGGCTGAAGATGAACCCGCGCCCGACAAAGCGCTTCTTGGCCAACGCATAGCCTCCCATCGCGCCGCACAGGCAGGTCAGCAGCATGGTCATGCCGCAGGCGAACACCGTGTTGAGCAGCCACGTCCACGCAGGCTTAGCGAACAGCTTGACATAGTTATCCGACGTTGGACTGACAGGAAAAAAAGAAGGCACGCGGGCGTTGATTTCTTTCGCTCCCTTCACGGAGCCCGTGATGATCCAGTACAGCGGGAAAAGCATGAGTATCGCCAGCGTAATCAGAAGCGCGACGCTCACGACCCGGTAAACCGTAGTTTTATGTACGCTGTGATCCATGATTGTCTTCGCCTCCTCAGTTGCCGGATTTTGCTAGGCAAAACTGCGCCGCGCTGAACAGCGCGATGATCGCCGCCAGAATGATGCCCATGGCGCAGCCATAACCGAAGTTGTTGAGCTTGACCGCGTTATGGTAGATGTAATACATGATGGTTAACGTCGAGTCCTGCGGCCCGCCGGAGGTCAAAAGGTCGATGAGCGCGAAGCACTGGAAGGAGTTGATAGTGGTGATGATCAGAATGTAGAGCGTGGTGGGCATAACCTGCGGCCACTTGATGCGCCAAAAGGTCTGCAGATTCGTAGCTCCGTCCACCTGCGCCGCTTCCACCAGCGAATGATCCACATTATTCAGCGCCGCCACATACAGCACGATGGGCTGGCCGATAGAGGTGGTGAGAAGGATCGTGATGATGCAGCCCAGCGCCGTATTTGCGCTACCCAGCCAGTTCATGTTTCTGCTGATGAAGCCGAGCGCCATGAACACATAGTTGAGCAGTCCGTAGTAGGGGTTGAACATCCATTTCCACACCACCGTCACCGCCACCGATCCCGTGACCACCGGCAGATAAAACACGCAGCGAAAAAAGGATGTATGAAACTGCCGCATCTGATAAATCGCCGAAGCGACCCACAGCGAAAACAGGCATGTGAAGGGTACGCTGACCAGCACAATGACCAGCGTGTTAACAAGCGACTTGCCGAATTTCACATCCTGGAACATACGAACGTAGTTGCCAAAACCGACAAAGGAGAACTCGGAGAGCGTATAATGAAACGCGCTGTTGAACAGGCACATGAACATGGGAAAGACGACGAACCCAAAGAAAAAAACAAGCGCCGGCGCCATAAACAGATACCCGGAAATATTCTCATGCCTGCGTGTGGTACGCAGACTGCGGTTGATGCGGGCGGTATTTTGCATGCGGTTTTTCTCCCCTTTTTTTGAAAAAGGGGCGCTCTACCCTCAGGAAAAGCGCCCCTTCCAGCCAGACGGTTGGACTTATTGATTTACGTTCTGGATATACACGGCAACTTCGTCCGCTACGTTTCCGCCCGCGCCGATGCGCTGGAGCAGGTTCCACCACTCGTAGCGCTGAGCGGTCCAGTTCGGAGCAACCTGATAGTAGTCGCCCAAATACTGCACGAACGGTGCATAGGCGTCCAGATATTCCTTCTCGGTGCCGGCATACAGGCCGGTCACGGAGGATCGCACGGAGAAGTAGCCGGACATGTACACGCTCTTGCGTACCTGCACGGGATCGTCGCACACAAAGCGGATGAAGGTCTTGGCAGCCTCGACCTTTTCGGCATTGCCGTTGTCAAAAACACCGAAGCCCCAGATGCCGCCGCACAACTCGGGATCTCCCTTGTCGGTGGGGAAAGTCATGGGGAACAGTTCGATGCCGTCTGCCAGCTTGTCGCGGTTCAGACCCTCGATGGCAGCGTTCCAACAGAAGGCCATCTTGGAGGTGCCGTTGACGAACAGTGCCAGTTCTTCGCCGCCGTTGATGGAAGGATCGAAAGTGATGAGGCCTTCCTCCGCCCACCTTTGGAGCATGGTCAGCGCCTTAAGGTTCTCCTCGCTGTCCATGGTGTACTTGGTGAAATCCGTGGAGGTAAACTTGCCGCTGTAGAGGTTGTTCACCAGAGCGCGGGTGCCCTGATCGCCGCCCTGACCGGAGCAGAAGATCAGGCCGGTGGGGCTGTAACCGGCCTTGACCAGCGCGCGCAGCGCCATCTCAAAGCCCTCAGTGGTCCAGGTGTGCTTTTCCATGTCGATGTACTGCATGGCGTCCGCCTTTTCAAAGGCGGCCTTGTCGATGACCATGCAGTGCGCAGTGGAGCACAGGGGATATTCATAGTAGACGCCGTTTGCGTCCCTGCAGGCGGCGGTCACGCCGGCGCTGATGTCAGCCATGGCTTCGTCCGTCCACAGATCGTCCAGCGGCACAAGCGCCTTGGCCGCCGCGTACACAGCAACCAGACGTTCGGGACCTTCGAAGATGATGTCCGGAGTGGTCTTGGCTTCCATGGCGGTGGTGACCTGCACGTCGCCGTTGGTGTAGTCCAGATACTCGACGTTCACCTTGATATTGGGATAGACCGCGTTGAAGTCCGCGATCAGCGTCTGAACCTGTTCGTCGTCGCCAAATCCGCCAACAGGGAAGGTCCACATGGTGATCTCGGTCGTCATGTCGTCGGCCAGCGCCGCCGCTACGGGCAGAACCAGCATCAGGCACAGGAATAGGGCAATCAGTTTCTTCATCTCGGAAAGACCTCCTTGCTATATTGTTCAACCCCTTTCAGGGTTCAGGGGGGACGAAGCGAAAGGAAGAACGGGACGGGTCGTTGCAAGGTGAACGCTGTTTCTTTTGCGACTCAAATGTACTACAAACTGAGAACGGTGTCAATAGTTTTTTTGTTCCCAAGCCCATAATATTTTTTTCATGCCGGTTTTTATGCCATATTTTCTATCGCGATTGACTTTTTTATAAGGCCGGTTTATAATAAACCATGCATTTGTTCTACAAACTCTGTAAGGGGTGAAACATCGTGCAAAACACGAACCGAGATGACAAGCTTTACATCCGAACCTATCGGGAAATTCGGAAATATATCGTCCAGAACAACCTGCAGCCGGGCGATCTGCTGCCCACCGAGCAGAAGCTATGCGAGACGCTGGGCGTTAGTCGCAATGTGCTGCGGGAAGCTATCAAGAGCATGGAGCTGATGGGCATGGTGCGAGCCTGCCCCGGAAAGGGCACGGAGGTGCAGGCGTTCAATTTGGATTTCATTCTGCAGAACGTGCTGTTTTTTCAGATGGGTCCGCAGGAGGAGCATTCCATCCGGGAAATGTTCGGCGTGCGCAAGGTGCTGGAGCTGGCGTACATGCGGCAGGCCTTCCATGCGATGACCGAGGAGGACGTCCGGACCCTGCGAAGCCTGGCCGACGCCATGCGCGACAACTGGTCCAGGGGCGTCTTCTTTATTCAGGAGGACAAGGACTTTCACCTGACGCTGTTCCGCTCCCTGCACAACAACGTGTTGCTTTCCCTGCTGGAGGCCATCTGGGCTGTGGACGACGGCTTCGAGCTGGAGAAAAAGCTGCCCCATCTGGAGCAGACGGTCACCAAGCACGAGGCCATTGTGGCCGCCCTGGAAAACCACAGCTTTCTCGCCTTTGCCCGGGCCATGGAGGCGCATTTTTCCTCCGGCAAGTATACCGGCATGACGTCCTACGAAGAATTCTAAGGAAGTCATTCTTCCTCTGCGGCGTTACGAACGCAGATCGGATAAAGTGAAAGAGAAGTGAAGGGTTGCTCCGCTGTCGCAGGCACAGGCTTTGGAGCGAATAGCATCCGATCCTCCCGCCAAATAGGTCAAGAGGTTCGGATCAGGCTTCAAAAAGCAGCGAACAAATTTATGGGATGCAATAAAGTGAGCAAATCCGAAATTATGCACAAAACGGGTGCTCCCCCGTTTTGTGCAGATTTTGCTTTTTGCTCAATTATTGAAACAAATAAAATGCATCCGGTGAAATGAGGCTTCTGCGCTGAACAAACGATAACACAGTGGGCATATCCAAAGAAAAAAGGACCATACCGAGTTTGATTCTCGTTATAGTCCTTCTCTTCTTGCTTCATGCCATTATCTTAATGACATTGTGATCCACTCTGTCTTTATGCTCGGATATAAGGGGAAAGTCGTCAATGCCGATTTTTTCAGCGCAAAACACAGAACAACGGTTGCACATTTTCTGAATAACGAAGTGCCGGCTTCGCAGGAAACAAGGTATTGCGAGGATGTGGCTAATTCTTTCACTTATCCACTTTCTGTGCTGCACAGTTTCCGGGTGGGTCGGCTCATTCGATGAAGGATACAATTATTTCAGGAATTGTGTTTTACAAGAGATTTTTGCTCAAAATGCTCTCTCTGTGTAAATAGGGGCATTTGTGCACTTTCCGGAATTTGCTCATTTACTGGAAGATAAAAAAACAGCGGCACAGAGAGTTTGCTCTGTGCCGCTGTATGCTTTATACATTGTATAAAAACCTTACATGCTATCTGCTCTTTTGCCCTGTTTAAGTGAACGGCAGACGACATACCCTGCCGGAGCGATCATAATCAGAATAAAAATGCTGATCAGTTCATTCACTTCGGATGACGCAAAGCCCTGCAGCATAGTAATGAGGTTGTTTGCGAAATGCACGAGGATGGGAAACAGCAGGTTCCTTTTCTTCTCGTAAAGGATTCCTGCGGCAATGCCCATAAGGGTGGCATAGACAGCCTGCACGATATTCAGGTGATAAACGCCGAAGAGTACAGATGATATTAGAATCGCGGCCCAAGCGGGGGTGAATTTCCGCATGGAGCGAAGCACAATGCCGCGGAATAGAATTTCTTCTACAACAGGTGCAGCAATCACCGCAATCATAAATGTTCCAAATGCATTTCCGCCGGCAATATTTTCAGCACCGGCGTTCATTGCCTCAACGCTTTTTTGAAGCGAGGGAAGCTGTTTTGCCAGCATGATCCAAAGACCGAGGATGCCGCAAATGCCAAATCCCACGACCAGACTGCCGAGCACGTCTTTGAAATTTGTCGCTGTGCGCGGTTCACTTATCTCTTTCCTCCAAAGCAGCTTATAGAGTGTGAAGAATACGAGGATAAGAACAGCGTAGATCAAAATCTCGCCCCAATATGAGTAGTTCATAAATTGCTGCGGGGAGATATGAAAAACATCCAAAACGAGCCTTTCCACAAGGAAATACAACAGATTGGACAGCAAAAAATGCAGTGCGATTGCAAGAATGGGAATAGCGAAATATCTTTTTTTCATCATACGGTCAATTTTTTCTCCTGTCTGTATTTTTGAGGGGACTGCAGCAGTATAACAGATTTAACTTAAAGTCTTCGTTAAAGGGCGAAGCTGCAATCTTTCGGAAGCGGCATCGCAAAAGGACACTGTTTATCTTCCCTTCCGAATCATTTGAGTTTTGACCTTTCTCTAAAGGATGTTTTCCTCATAGTTGGTGACATACTGAATTTGGCATTAGGCTCCTTGAGCTCTGCTAAGCTTTTGGAGTTCAAACAGATCATACCCACAGCCAAAGCGATTGTGGGTATGATCAAATCAGATTGTACGAGCTGACGCTACCTTGTCAATCTCTGCAGGTTCGTAGTTGCGCTCTCCTTCTGTAAAAGCCCAACATTCTGCCCGGTGTATCCGCACTTGCCAATACGCCCAAAGGGGGCTTGAAGGGGAGATTCTTAACGCGCAGAAGGAGGAAGGCCGTCCGTCTCTGGCGCCTTGAGAAGAAAGTGGTTTTTATGAAAGTCAAGCAGGCCCTCATCCCGCATTTTTCCAAGCTCCAGCGACAGTCCGCTGCGCTCCACACCGAGGTAATCCGCAAGCTGCTGCCTTGAAAACGGAATGTCGAACTCATAGACCCCGCGCCGCAGGGCCTCGGCGGAAAAATAGGACATCAGCTTTGCACGCGTCGTGCGCTGGCCCATGTGGGTGAGCTTTTCGTTGAGCCGCAGGTTCTTCTCTGCCAGTTCGCCCAGCAGGTTGCGGATGATCCGGCTATGGTGGGAGCAGGCGGAGGGGCACACGCTCAAAACGAGCCTTATATGCAGAAACATCACCGTCACCGCGCTCTCCGCCTCCACGCTCACATTCAGCACCGCCCCCGGCGCGCAGGCGAACACCTCCGCGAAGGTCTGCCCCGGCCCGGTCTTGGAGAGGATGTTGCGGTTTCCCCAGATATCCTCCTGCACGATGAGGGCACTGCCCGCCAACACAAGGCCCACCTCCTCCACCGACTCCCCGGCGCGGAGCAGGCGGGAGCCTTTGGGGAAGGTGTCGATCCTCGCCCCAAGGCAGGAGAGCATGGCGGCAAGTTCATCGTCGGAAATGCCGGAGAAAAGCGCCGCGGTGTGGAGTACCGGAAAAAATTCTTTCATAAAAATCCTCACGCCGGCGCGGCGACCGGCACAAATAGGGATGAAAACGAGTGCCGCAGGATTTCTCGTTTTCGTGTATACTGTGATTGAGAGAGACACACTACAAAGCACGGTAGGAGGAGTTGCACGCAACTCTTCGGTTGCAAAGGCAGTATAAAAATCAGTGTGAGTGTCACCCTTCAAGCACAAATAAGTGAGTCGTTCGAGTCCGTACACTAAGAATTGTATAAACTCTTGGGTTTATTGTGTGGTGGCGCAGTCACTGTCTCTCTCTTTCACATTCAGAAAGGAGGATGAACATGCGTCTGGTTTACCCTGTATGCTGTGGCGTCGATGTGCACAAAACCTTTCTCGTCGCCACAATCATCACTACGACCAACAGTATCTTGCCTAAATACCAACAGAAGCGCTTCTCCACGTATTACAGTGGCCTGCTCGACTTCAAGCAGTGGCTCCTTGCCAACAACTGCAAGGACGTCTGTATGGAGAGCACCGGCAAGTACTGGGTTCCTGTTTGGAATGTCCTTGAGGCCGCTTCCATCAATGTCGTCATTGCCAATCCCAAGTGGGTTTCCGCTGTCAAGGGCAATAAAGATGACAAGAAGGACTCCAAGTGGATCGGCGACCTGTTCCGTATGGGGCTGGTTCCTCCAAGCTACATCCCTGTCAGGGATATCCGTATCCTCCGAGAGTTTACCCGCTATCGGAGTAAGCTCGTGTCCATGCGTTCCAGTGAAAAGAATCGCTTTCAAAACGCTTTCACTGTGTGCAACCTGACGCTGGACGCCGTCGTCTCCGATATGTTTGGCGTGTCAGCCACGGCAATCGAAAACTATCTGCTGGATACGGATGACGTCGATCCCAACCATTGCGTTTATTTGCTCCGCGGTTCTCTGAAGAAGAAAGCTTCAGACGTTGTTGAGGCCGTCAAAGGCTTCAATATGACCGCCGAGCAGAAGGAGCGTGTCCGCATTATTCAAGGGCACTTCGACGATATCGATAAGCGCATTGTGCAAATCGATCATGTCATCTTGCGACTCACTGCCGATTACGAAGCCCAGATTTCCCTGCTGTGTACCATCCCTGGCATTGACCGCCGTCTCGCCATCACAATCATCTCGGAAATCGGTACGGATATGTCCGTATTCGGCTCTTCCAAGCGTTTGTGTCGTTGGGCAGGTCTGACTCCCGGCAACAATGAGTCTGCCGGAAAGAAGAAGTCGGTCAGGATATCTCGTGCAGGCGTCTACCTCAAGCCGGCTCTGGTCGAGGCTGCCCACGCTGCCGTCAAGGCTACCCAGAAAAGCCCCTACTTCAGAATCAAGTACGAACGCATTATGAAGCGCCGTGGTAAGAAACGTGCCATCATCGCCACTGCCCGCATGATGCTGACTGCCATCTTCGCCATGCTGCAATCCGGCGAGGTTTTTCATCCCTGCGACCTTCTCAAGTTCGATATGCCTGATGAACTGAAACGAAAGCAAACCTTGTCCTCTGCCAAGGACGCCGTTAAACTCCTCGTTTCTCTCGGTCTTGTCCCTGAAGGCTCTATCTCTTTGGATCCTTTAGCTGGGTAGCCTCTCTCTTCTTTGGCTCGCTTCTCGCGGGCTTGTTTGCTGTGCCATTCGGACTGCCTCTGCTCGTGGTAGATATTTTCACACTAAGCCCTCTTTCGTTGAAAATTCAACCGACTTATTGCTTTTAGTATAGTACAATGAGCGCACAAAAGCAACAGGAGGACCGAACATGAAACGACGGATCATCGAGATCGACGAAAATAAGTGCAACGGCTGCGGCGCCTGCGCCGCCGCCTGTCACGAGGGCGCCATCGCCATGGTGGACGGCAAGGCGCGGCTCATGCGGGACGATTACTGCGACGGCTTGGGCGACTGCCTGCCCGCCTGCCCCACCGGGGCCATCACCTTTGTGGAGCGGGAGGCGGCGGCCTATGACGAGCAGGCCGTCATGGAGAACAAGCAGCGGAAAATGCAGAAAGAGGGCATGACCCTGCCCTGCGGCTGCCCCGGCAGCCAGTCCCGGAATATTCAGCGCCAGGACGCACCTGCCGTGGAAACGCGGCAAGCCCAGCAGACGAGCCGCCTTTCCCAATGGCCGGTGCAGATCAAGTTAGTGCCGGTAAACGCCCCATATTTTGACGGCGCGCGGCTCCTCATCGCCGCCGACTGCACCGCCTATGCCTACGCCGCCTTCCACGAGCGGTTCATCAAGGGACACATCACCCTGGTGGGCTGTCCTAAGCTGGACGGCGTGGACTATTCCGAAAAGCTGACCGAAATCATCCGGGAGAACGACATCAAGAGCGTCACCGTCGTCCGCATGGAGGTACCCTGCTGCGGCGGGCTGGAGATGGCGGCGAAAAAGGCGCTCCAGCAGAGCAGGAAATTCATTCCGTGGCAGGTTGTTACAATCTCCGTTGACGGAAAAATTCTGGACTGAAACAACACAAACAACAAATACCTGCTGAAATAATAAGCAATAAGCATTGCCAATTTTGACAGAATCCCTTATAATGTGACATAGGAAATGACATTTTTTATGGAGGGATTTCAATGGGAAAGACCGTGACGATCTGTTTTACCAATAACAAAGGCGGAAGTGGCAAATCTACCACCTGTTCAAACCTTGGTGCAGCTATGGCGCGTGCCGGAAAGAAAGTTTTGCTGGTGGATGGAGATATGCAGCTGAATCTGTCGCTGGCATTCTTCCCGGAAGACTGGGTGCTGGAGCATGCACAGGGAGAGAAGAACCTTTATCATGCGATTGGGAAACAGGAAGATCTGACTGATTATATCGTGCATACACCGTACGAGAATCTGGATCTGGTTCCGTCCTCTACCCTGATGAGTTCGATTGAATACGAACTTTTTACTAAATGGCAGAGAGAGTTTATCCTTCGGAAATGCCTGCAGAAGGTCAAAGATTCAGAAGTTTATGATTACATCCTGATCGATGCACCGCCGACACTTGGCGGTTGGGTCATGAACATTCTGTGCGTTTCGGACAAGGTGATCATCCCAGTAGAAGCGAGCCCGTGGGGGATGTTTGGCCTTGCAAATATGTTCGAATTTCTGAATGAAGTAAAGCAGATTTCGCCGGATCTTGAGGTTGCCGGAATTGCAGTGACCAAGGTGGATACCCGCAAGAATTACTTCAAACAGACAATGGAAACATTGCATCAGCTGGAGAGTATTTATGTATTTGAGCATGTGATCCGTGTAGACAGTTCTGTGGAATGGTCTCAGGATAACAGCATCCCGGTTGTAGAATACAGGAAATCCAGCAGAAGTGCAAAAGAATATACAGAGTTGGCAGAGGAGGTAATGAATCGTGTCAGTAGGTAAGGACAGCATCCTGCGTGCAGCAAACGCAGATGCCAAAAAAACAGAAGTAAAGGTAGAAACAAAACCAGCAGAGGAAGTAAAGGCAGCGGCTAAAGCCGAAGCAGCTCCGGCGGCTAAGAAGGCTCCGACAAAGAAAACAGCGGCAAAGAAGACAACTGCAGCCAGAAAAACAACAAGAAAGGCTCCGGCAAAGAAAGCAGTGAAGACATCCGTTCTCACACCACAGAATTCCGAAGAGCTGGAGAAAGCATTTGTGAAGGGCGAGCAGCCGGAAACAGTGAATGGTCCGGTTCATATCAAAGACGAACTTCCGATTTATCTTCTGTAATCAGAAGTACCTTTTTATCGGAATTTGCTGGATGGATATTCTGAATAAGTACAAACAAAAATCTGGTCATACAGGAAATCTTTTGTGATTCCTGCAGACCAGATTTTTTGTGCAGTTTTCCTTTTATAATAACTGGCTTATTCAGCAGAAACAGCTGCATCCTGTACTCGTTCATTTTCTCTGAAGATATGTCTGAAGATAAAACGAACGATTGGTCCGGCATAGATGAGCTGCCAGAAAAATGCCGCCGGGAAATTCATAGCTGTCGTCTGAATCCATACAGCGATGAACTGACTTCCTGCATTCTTAAACAGGATTGTGGCAGCAAGGCTCATCAGTGGGCACATAAATGCCACAGATGGTACAGAAATAGCAAGAATCTTACTGAATGGATGACAATTTCTGAAATCTACCATACGTGCTGCACACATAAATGCAAGTTTAGATACGATGAAAAAGTCAAGAATGAAAGCAATCGGTCCCATGATGATAAGTTCATGGAATGCAGAAAGGAATACTTCGTTTGACATTCCGCCGATGTTCAGTGAGATGTTGTAGCAGATCATGGCATAAACCATGAAAAATACCATAATAATTGTAAAAATTACTTCCTGAAATTTGTTTTTGGGCATAAAAAAAATTCTCCTTGTTCTAATTAATGATAACTACAGGTTACTGTTTACGTAAGTTACAAGAGCATGTGTTGTTCGTTAATCATTCCAAGGGGAATGTACGTTTCCAATTAAACCATATTCAATTTTTTGCGTTGATTATATTATCATAGAGATTTTAGAATGTCAACTGTAAATTTTGTTCTGCTTTATATAAAAAGTCTGTCCACAAATTGTGCCACATCTTGTATTCTGCAAATAATAAATTATATAATATTAATGGTTAAATGATCCGGCGCGTATGAGAATGAAAAAGCACCCATATGATTGCTGACTTTGATGGTCAACAATTATATGGGTGTTTTCGTTTGTTCAGATATAGGTAAAAATCAGATTCTGTTATTTTGCAGGTCATTAATGATCTGATCAACCAGTTCTGTTGCTTTTTCAGTAGAACAGTAACTGGCTGGATTCATATGCTCCAGATAGTCACGAAAAATACTGACCAGGAAGGTTTCCTCTATGTTCAGTACAATGATCTGCCCGGTGTTATTTCTGAAAACCATACTTCCCATAGTCCCGCGAATACAGAAGTGAAGGTTGTGGGGCAGATGGCTTAAAGGTTTCTGAAGAAATCGATAGACACCGGTTTCGCAGCATTGTCGAACGCCCTTCAAAACCTCAATACGTTGTTCCACAGTTAAAGGGTGATAGAAAATCTCAGGGATTTCATCTGTGAGTCCGGTTTTTGCAAACTGCAGAAGTCCTTCCCGAGTAGAATAGATCAGAAACTGCTCATTCTGGATTTTAACCATATTCATCTGAAAAGCCTGCTCTGCTGCCGCAAGGATAGCATCTGCCTGCGGAAGATCATAATTAAATATTTCATGTAAGAGGTTTCCGGTAAAAAAAGGTGTCAGACATGGTTCAGGCTGAATACCGATCAAATCATTCTGGTCATAGAAGGTATCAAACATGCTGTCAATAACTGCCTTGTGATTTTCGGGAGTAAGAGGAGCAGGTCTGAAAAAAAGACTGCACTGTTCTTTGTAGGATATAAACTGATTCCATAAAAGCTGTACGACATCAGGAGATTTGATGAATATGCCATTCTGATAATCGGAACTGCAGAGGATAGCAGCATCAGATGTCAGAATCATACAAGGAAAAAGATTAAAATTGTAATAATGTGACTGAATTCTGTCGTAATAATACCAGAGGGAATAATTCAGTCCAGCCATATATAAAGGAAAAATTTCACGAAGATATTTCAAATTGATCAGCTGGTGATCTTTGGTAAAGGCATATTCGGTTCCAACACAGAAGATGTGGTCAATCTTCAGCGATGCAGATGCATGCAGACTGGCGAGGAGACTGAAAAGAAATTTATAATCCGGTTGAATGAACATGGCAATTTTGCCATCTGCATGAACGGATTCAGAAAGTATCATCTGATGTACATAATAGTCGATATGTTGCTGAGAGACCAGTGAAATACAGTCAGTCTGGCACTGCTCAGATACAGGATCCGGTGAGAAAGAACTTCCTGTGATATCGGTGGCAGGCTGATCCGGAAACTGACAGATAAAATTTTCCACACTCTTTCGAGTGTAATATGTATCGGGTCCAACCTGAGTGATCTCCAGTGTTTCTTTCAGAAAGTTGTATTCTATAGGTGTAAGATGCATGAACTGTGTCATCTTTTCAAAAACTTCAGAAGATGGCGGGTTCCGTTTTCCATTGAGGATTTTGTACATGGTAGAACGATCCAGATCACAATATTTTGCCAGAGAAAAGACTTTTATATTTTTGTGTTCGATATAACGGGTAAGTGTATCAGAAAAAACAGACATATAAACTCCTTACAACAAATTTCATATATTTTAGAAAGAGAAAGGCAGGAATGATCACTCATCCCAGCCTTCGTAGAATCTGATATTTACGGAAATATTTCGTACAATATCTCCATCTTCCAGTTCCAGATCATCTTCATCAGAAACCGGAGGCAGCTGACAGTCATCTTCATCAAGCTCCAGAGAAATCCAGTTATAAGCAGCTTCGTTGGCTTCTTCTATAGCTTCATCCAGAGTTTCACCTTCACCGTAGCATTCAGCCAGATCCGGGAAAAAGCCTTTGTAAGTTCCCCTGTCTGTTTTGCGGAAAACCGCAGGATAAATAAATTTCATAATCTATATACTCCTTTGTATACACTGTTTGAGTAACAGCTGTAATCTTTCTAGTTCTTTAGTATACCATATTCTGCAAAGTTTAAAAGAGGAAATCCTGCATTCTGAGTGGAAAAAAGTATGCAATTTTTATATAATAGAGGATAACAGAAAAAGATTTCACAGCCTGCGAAAAACAGGCCTGTACATACAGAGGAGAAAAAATTGAGCATCAGATTAATTGCAAGTGATCTTGACGGGACTTTGTTGACAGATTGTAAGGAATTATCACCAAAAACAAGAGAGGTACTGGATCTGGCAGTACAGCATGGAATATATATTGTACCGGCAACGGGCAGATCTTTTCATTCCATACCGGAAATGATCCGAAATTATCCGGGAGTGGAGTATGTGATCACGGCTAATGGAGGTGCTGTTTATTCGGTAAGAGAAGGAAAAAGAGTCTATCAGTGTCTCCTGGAAAAAGAGTCGGTGGAAGCTGCTATTGCAGTGCGAAAAAGAGAAAATATGGTCCTGGAAGTGGTGATTGACGGAGTGCCTTATGCAGAAGAGGCATATGTTAAAGATCCGATACAATATCTGGCGACAGAGTATGGTGCGAAATACATTAAAGCTACCAGAAAGCCAGTAAAAGATATCTGCAGATTTGCACAGAAACATGCAGAAGAGCTGGACAGTATTTCTTTTGTTTGTCGTTATGAGGACAAAGAACGACTGTATACTTCGTTGGACAAAGAAATCCCCAATATCTATGTAACTTCATCTGTGCCAAATCTGATGGAAGTCGGACATATAGATTCAGGAAAGGGAAAGACGCTTCTGTGGCTTTTGAAAAAATTGGAGATTTCAACAGAGGAAGCAATGGCTTTTGGAGATGCGGATAATGATATCAGTATGCTGACGTCTGTAAAATATGGAATGGCGATGGGAAATGGCACAGAAAACTGCAGAAAAGCAGCCCCTTATGTGACAGATACGAATGAAAAGGATGGTGTGGCGAAGGGAATTTTGAGGTTTCTATCAGAAGTAGAATAGACTTTGCAGGCGGAGAATAGTGATGAAAATGTAAAATTTGTCTGACACTATTGACAATGACAAAAAAACATGATATTTTATAAAAAATTTAATTTAGCTAATTAAACCGTTGAAGCGGAGATAAAAGCAGTTATGCGCGCACAGAGAGTCCGGGAGGGTGAGAGCCGGGTGGAAATGCAGGTTGCTAAATGGACCGCTGAGGGCACAGGGAAAGGCTTTTGCTTAGTATTCTGTGACGTAAGGCATACGTCAGTTGCCGGGAATATGCAGGTATTCCGCAAAGTGCACGGGTCGTTCCGTGAATCAGGGTGGCACCGCGGGTGAATTTTAACGCTCGTCCTTGACAGAAGCAGGATTCTGTCATGGGCGGGCTTTTTTATTATGACAGTTAAGGGAGTGCCTTTGGCACGGAACAACTGTCTTTCATTTTTTCAGAATCAGAAAAGGAGGTAAGATCCATGTATCCTACGATAGAAGACATCAGAAAAATTGCAGCAAAAGGACAGTACAAAAGAGTTCCGGTCTGCCGCGAGGTATATGCAGACAGATACACTCCGGTAGAGGCTATGAGAATCTTAAGAAAAGCAAGCAGACATTGTTATCTGCTTGAGAGTGCCAGCCAGACAGAAGTATGGGGAAGATATTCTTTCCTGGGATATGAACCAACAATGGAGATTACCTGTACGGATGGGCTTATGAAAATCCGGCATACAGAAGTGGCAGACAAAGAAGAAACTGTAAAAAAGGTAATGCATCCGGGTGATACATTAAGAGAAATCTTACGAGAGTATAAAAGTCCGGTGATAGAGGAGATGCCTCCATTTACGGGCGGACTTGTTGGATATTTTTCATACGATTATATCAAATACAGCGAACCCAAACTGAAGCTCGGAGAACACGAAGATCCGGATTTCAGAGACATGGATCTGATGCTTTTTGATCAGGTGATCGCGTTTGATCATTACAGACAAAAGGTACTTCTGATCACAGGTGTTATGTTGGATGATTTGGAAAACTCTTACCAGAAAGCAGAAAAAAAGCTTGCAGAAATGGCAGATCTGATTCGAAATGGAGAAAAAGAAGAGTTTCGGCCATTGCAACTTGGCTCAACGATCAGTCCTCAGTTTCCTAAAGAAAAATATTGCAAAATGGTAGAAAAGGCAAAGCATTATATTCATGAAGGGGATATTTTTCAGGTGGTGCTTTCCAACCCGATGAGAGCAAAAGCCGAGGGTAGCCTGTTTGATACTTACAGGGTTCTGAGGGCAACCAATCCGTCTCCGTATATGTTCTATTTTTCCAGTGATGATATCGAAATTGCAGGTGCTTCCCCGGAAACACTTGTCAAGCTGGAAGACAAAAAACTGACTACTTTTCCACTGGCAGGAACAAGACCGAGAGGCAAGACAAAGCAGGAAGATCAGGAACTGGAAGAGGGACTTCTGAAAGACGAAAAGGAACTTGCAGAACACAATATGCTGGTGGATCTTGGGCGAAATGACATCGGAAGAATCAGCAGGATCGGAACGGTAGAAGTAGAAAAATATATGAGTGTGGAACACTTTTCACAGGTAATGCATATTGGTTCTACGGTTGCCGGAGAGCTTCGAGAAGATAAAGATGCGGTAGATGCCGTGGACTCTATTTTACCGGCAGGAACGCTTTCCGGAGCACCGAAATTCAGGGCATGTCATGCGGGATAAAAGCCGGAAAGTACTGGAGATAACAGAAATCTGTGGATTCGAAG
>OKRW01001050.1_pt1 | contig 25183 bp, 21 predicted proteins | sample 1601151 | NCBI WGS metagenome assembly OKRW01 (sample SAMEA3541471, study PRJEB24748) | human gut metagenome | biome: human gut; feature: human-associated habitat; material: faeces | place: China | collected 2012 | reverse complement strand
TGCGGGGTGGAGCAGTCTGGTAGCTCGTCGGGCTCATAACCCGAAGGTCGTAGGTTCAAATCCTGCCCCCGCGACCAAATGTTCAAGGCCATCGACTTAGTCGATGGCCTTTTTCGTGTCTCGATGCTGTTTCCGCGCTCAACGGCTCGGTGGCCTGCTCCGCTTGGGGCACTTGGGCTCATAGGGCAAATGCGTGCTCGGTTCCAGAGCGCCTACGCAGGTTGATGCCCCTAAGTTCTGGTCGAGCCGTCGCCCTGCAAAACGGCCGTCGAGCACTCGTCGGTTAGCTGCTCGATGTCTTTCTGCGGGCCCTGTCGTTCATGGCGTCTCCAGTTTTGTGACCATGCGGGCTGCTAATGGCCTCAGAGTGCGCCCTGGCGCGCGACAAAAGCGTGGCTGGCTGGGCCAACCTTGCCTTTGGATTAATGTCCGCGTTGAGCGATACATTTGGGATGCCCAGATGAATCGGGACAAGTCAAAAGGACCGAGCCGAAGGCCGTGACGCGTCATGACAGTACTGCTTACCAGGATGTTTCTTGTCACCCTGTGCACCTTGCTTGTCGATTTGGGAATCGACCTCTTGGACAGGCACCGTGCCAAAGCGGCGGTGCATGCCGAGATTGAGCCGATGCGCAGCCTACTGCCCGAGCCCTGCTTAAGGCGGTGCTGGCCGGAATCATCTACGGCATCCTGCTTTTGATTCTTGGCCGTACGCTGTGATGCGTTGCCCACGCTCCGCCCATCATAGCTCTCCGCTAAAGTGCAAGGATCGCGGAGGGCTATGCTGGAGCAAGTGACAGGTTCGCCCGAACAGGGGAGTGCGTATGGGCAAGAAGATCACCGTCGTTCACAAGAAGCGGGGCTGCCTGTGGTACTGCGCGGCATTCGTGCTGCTGTGCCTGGCCATTTACGCGCTGGCCTTCGTGGCGTGCATCGTCGCGGGCGTGGGCCTGTGGTTCCTCGTCCGTTACTGCTGGCGCAAGCTTGCCCAGCAGGCGCCCGACTCCAAGTTCGTGAGGCGCGTGGGCTCGTGGCCTCCCGTCGTGCGGCAGGTGCTCGCGGGCGTCGCATGCGCCTTCGTATCGCTGCTGCTCATGGGGTCGCTCGCGCCCAGCAAGTCCCCGCAGCAGCAGGCGGCCCCGGCGGTCGCCACCGCCGCAGCCTCGACTGCCGCAGCGACCACGGCCCCCGCAACGACCGAGGCCCCCGCGGCCACGCCCGCGCTCGACAACCTCGTCGTGCGCTTCGTTGACGCGGGCCAGGGCGACGCGAGCATCATTGAGTTTCCCGATGGCAAAACCATGCTCATCGACACGCCCACGGGCGAGGCCGGTACGGTAAAGTCCCAGCTTGCGGCCGATGGACGCAACACGATCGACTGGCTCGTGGCTACCCATCCTGACGCCGACCACATCGGTGGGCTCGACACGATCATCTCGACCATGGACGTGCGCAGCGTCTGGGCGCCCGAGGTCAACAGCTCGACCAAGACCTACACGCGCTTCCTCACGGCCATTGCCGACAAGGGTCTGTCGATTGAGCCGTGCTATGCCGGCCGCACCGTCGCGAGCGGGGAGAACTATACCGCCGAGCTCCTGTGGCCCGAGCAGGGCGCGAGCTATTCCGAGGACAACGCCTACTCGGCCATCATCAAGGTGACCTACGGCAACAGCACGTTCCTCTTTACGGGAGACGCGCCGGCCGAGGCCCAGAAGCTGTGCGGGGCAGGCCATGTTGACGTGCTCAAGGTGGCCCACCACGGCAGCGCTTCGGGCATGGACACCGAGCTCGCGAGCAAGCTGACCCCAAGCGCGGCCGTCATCTCCTACGGCCAGAACAACTACGGCCACCCCACCCAGGTGGTGCTTGATGCGCTCGCGGGCGTGGGCACGCACGTGTACGGCACGCGCGTCAACGGCACCGTCACGGCCGCCTCGGATGGCACTACGGTGAGCGTCACGAGCGAGCGCGAGGGTAGCGTCGAGGCGGCGAGCCAGGACGCGGGCAAGAGCGGTCGCTCCATCGGACGCGGCTCTGGCACCAGCTCGGGAGGTGGTTCCAGCGGCAGTTCGAGCGGCTCGGGCGAGTCGTCGGGCGCGGCGGCTGGTGGCGGCCAGAGCGTGAGCGGCGACGAGCAGGTGGGCGACGTGGTGTACGTGACGGCCTCGGGCAAGGGCAAGCGCTACCATCGCAAGGGCTGCTCGAGCCTGAACAACTCGAGCGGCCTCGTGGCGATGCCGCGCTCCGAGGCGGAGTCGCAGGGGTATACCCCGTGCAAGAGGTGCAACCCGTAGGGTGCCTGTGGGCGCCGGCGTGGTGCGCGAGAAGCGAGGAGGAGACATGCAGGCAATTATCGACCGCATCGAGGGCAACATCGCGGTGCTCGAGGTCGATGGCACGCGCTTCATGGACGTGCCGCTGGCCGAGCTGCCGGCGGGCTGCGGCAAGGGCGACGTGCTGCGCGGCATGCCCGGCGCCTGGGCCAAGGACGATGCCGAGAAGGCCGCGCGTCTCAAGCTCAACGCCGACCTCATGGCCAAGTTGTTCAAGCACTAAGGGCGGCGCGCGAAGGCAGTGAGGGGCGCCGGCGATATCTGTTTGGGCTGGGCGCGCGAAGGCTGCGGAGCGAAAGCGCGCCAGAGACGCCCACCCTGGCATGGTGGTGCGCGAGCCATGCCGGGCGCTGCGAGATGCGAAAGCTTGGCTCCCGCTAGGCTTCCTATGCCCTCTTCCTCGCGAGGTGGCTGACCAGGTAGCCGGTGGCCTCCTTGAGCACGGCACCGTGGAAGCCATGGCCGGCACCGTCGATGAGGTGCAGATCAGCGTGGTCGTAGACCGCGGCCGCCCTCTGCGAGTAGCGTGGGTCTACCAGCTCGTCTGCCGTGCCGTGGGCGATGAGCACGGGTCGCCCGTAGACACCAATCTCCGCATAGGGGTCGAGGTTCCAGGCGTCCAGCGCAAACACGCGGCCCACGTCCATGCTGAGCGAGTAGAACGTCTCGGGCACGTCGCCGGGCGTGGCAAAGTCCGCGTGCACCACGTCCGGGATGCAAAAGCCCGGGTAGTGGAGCACCAGGCCGCGGATCTTCTCGGCGGGCATCCGCGCCGCCACGAGGGCGGACACGAGGCCGCCGAAGCTTGCCCCAAACAGGAAGACGTTGCGTTCGTCGAAGCGCGAATCTGCCGCCATGGTGCCTACGACCTCGGCGAGGTCCGCGCACTCGGTCTCGACCGACATCTCAAGCGGGTTGCCCTCGCTGCGGCTCTCGATAGCGCCGCCGCGAAAGTCGAATCCGTAGAGGGCAAAGCCGGCCCGCGTGACGGCCTCGGCAAAGCGAAGGCCGCGGCTGCCGCTCGAGTTGAACCCATGCGAGAAGATCACGAGGGGAGCGGGGCGTCTGCCAGCGAGTTGTTGGTTGATGGTGCGGCCGGGGCCGGCGCCCCGCTCGTCTCGGCCGCGAACTGAACGGGCGCATTCGCGCCCCCCGCATTGAGCGCATCGCCGCCCGTCTCGGCCATGCCGTGGGTCGCCGCATCCGCCACCCCGCTCTTCTCGGCCAATGTCGACGCTGCCGTTCCGCCCGTCTCGGCCGCGAAGTCTGGCAGGGCGAGGTCACCCACGATGCGGCCCTTCTCGGACTCGATCACGTGCTCGACGACGTGCGCGGCCCCTCCTTGGTTGCGCCTCTTCTGCCACTCATGCTACTCGTTATCACCATTTATCGATAACGCTTCAACTTCTGATATTAAGGACTGAAGAAATGGTTAAAACAATGATGCGCGCCATCGAGCGCGAGGCAGGCCCGTAGGCGCGGGGGCGCGGCTGCGGGCGCAACCCATGGAGGGGGAAACATGGATCTGAAGCTCAAGGACAAGGTCGTTCTCATCACCGGCGCCACGGGCGGCATTGGCTCGGCCATCACCCGCGCGTTCGCGGCCGAGGGCGCCAAGCTCGCCATCTCGTCCACGCGCCAGGAGAAGCTCGATGCCCTTATCCCCACGCTGGGCCTCGACGAGGACCACGTGAAGGGATTTGTGGTCGACGCCACTAAGGAAGACCAGGTCAAGGCCTTTGTCGAGGGCGCGGCCGAGTACTTTGGCACCGTTGACGTCGCCATTCCCAACGCCGGCTACGAGGGCAAGTGCGTGCCCATCCAGGACGTTGACATGGACGAGGTCAACAAGGTCTACGCGCTCAACGTCTTTAGCCCGATGTATGTCATGAAGTACGCCGTGCCCTACATGCTCAAGCAGCAGTCGGGCTCGATCGTGGTCATTGCCTCGGCCGGTTCCTACACCCCGGCCGCGACGATGAGCACCTATTGCTCGAGCAAGTATGCGGTGGCCGGCCTCACCAAGTGCGTGGCCAACGAGGTGGGCGCCGCGGGCGTGCACGTCAACTACATCTGCCCGGGTCCGGTCGACACCGACATGATGCGCCGCATCGAGTTCGACACGTTTGGCGACACGATGAGCCACGAGGAGGCCGAGAAGATCTTTGCCGGCACCGCGCTCGACAAGCGCTACTGCCAGCCCGAGGAGGTTGCCTTCGCGGCCCTCTACCTGGCCAGCGAGGTCTCTGCGCACACGACGGGCATGCCGCTGCACCTCGATTCAATCGTGATGGGCTAGCTGGGGTTTTATAGCTTGCGTTTATGGGGGCCGTCCCTCTGGGCGGCCCCTTTTGCGTGGCTGGGGTTTGAGTGTCTGGTAGTTTTGCGGCAAACGGGACGGGTGAGGGGCCAAGCCTACTCGCAGAACAGGGCGCGAAGCCAGTTTTGCTTCGAATTGAGAACGCGGTCGATGTAGATGGCGCCTTCATGGCGGTAGAAGATGAGATAGCTTCCCGAGCGAACGAACCTATAGGTGCCGCCAGCGTATGCCGCGACGGACGAAAGGGGCGTGCCCGAATCGGGGAAGGTGGCAAGGAGCGCGACTCGCTTGAGTATGGCTTTGACCGTCTTGTTCGTCGCGTTGGGCGAGGCGAGGTCCTCGGCGATGCACCCCCAGATGTCATCGAGGTCGTCTCGAGCGAGGGGAGAGTAGCGGATGCCGCTAGGCGCGGGACGCGCCTTCGCTTGCCTTGCTGGCGAAGTGCGCGATGAGGTTGTCTTGGGAGACCCAGCCGTCCTTCTCGCCAGAGTGACGACCGGCCTCAAGTTGCTCCGCGAGCTTGAGCTCGGCCTGCATGCGATCATAGTCGCGCATGTCCATGATCACGTAGCTGCCTCGGCCATTGCGCGTGAGAAAAACGGGGGTTCCCTCGGCTACGTCACTCAGTACCTCGTTGTAGCTGCGAAGATCCGAAACGGGCTTGATTGATGGCATGGGCGCTCCTCGTTTGATGCATAATCTTACGAAAAGTTTAGCAGCAATAGTGGCTGCAGTTTTACCGGAAGGGAGTCTGGATGGATCGTCTTGAGGACGTGGACGTCGAGCGTGCCGTTTGGCTTCTATCTCCGGCCGATGGGCTGGTCGCGGCCCTGGCCGATGTGCCTGACCCGGTCTTTTCTGTGGGCATGCTGGGCGCGGGCTGTTGCGTCTGGCCCGGCGAGGGAGTGGTCTGCGCGCCCGCTGCCGGGGTGGTTGGCGCCGCGATGCCGCATGCCGTTGGCATCTCAACGGGGGACGTCGAGGTGCTCGTGCACATTGGCGTTGACACCGTCGAGATGGGCGGCAAGGGCTTTGAGCTGCTGGTTCGCCAAGGGCAGCGCGTAGAGGCGGGTCAGGCGCTCGTGCGCTTTGACCGCGAGGCCGTTGCCGCTGCGGGTCATTCCGACTGCGTGGTCGTCACGGTTACGAACTCGGCGGACATGGCGGCGGTGGAGCTGGCGGCAGAACCTGGGGCCGAGATCTGGTCTGGCGAGCCCCTGCTGAGGGTCATCGAAGAATAACGATAAGAAAGGGCCCGGCAGGCCGCCGAGCCCCGCGTGCCTCTAGGTGTGGTCGCGCATCTACTGCGCGGTGTAGCCGCCGTCGATGTAGAGGTTGTGACCCGTGGTGAACTCGTTCTCAACCAGGAAGACGACGTCGTGGGCAATCTCCTCGGAGCGGCCGAGGCGTCCCAGCGGGTGCAGGCTCTTGAGGTGCTCAATGCCCTCCTTGCCCAAGGTGGCCTCGTTGACCATGCCCGTCTCGATGTAGCCGGGGTTCACGGTGTTCACGCGGATGCCGTACTTGGCGAGCGCCAGCGCACTCGACTTCGTGAGCAGGTTGACGCCGCCCTTGGCCGCGTTGTAGTGCGGCAGCATCGGGTCGCCCACACAGCCCTCGATGGACGAGGTGCTCACGATGGCGCCGCCGTTGCCCTGCTTCTCCATCTGCAGCGCCGTGTACTTGATGCCGTAGAACCCGCCCGTGAGGTTGATGTCGATGAGTTTGCGGAACTCCTCGCCACTCATCTGGTCGACGGGTGCCATGCCGCCGATGCCGGCGTTGTTGAACATGATATCGACCGAGCCAAAGGTCTCGACCGCGAAGTTGATGAGCGCCTTGACGTCGTCCTCATCGATGGTGTCGGTCTGGCGGAAGACGACGTCGGGTGCTACCCGCTTGAGCTGGGCCTCGGCGTCGGCGCCACGCTGGGCGTTGCGGCCGGCGATGACGACCTTGGCGCCCTTTTTGAGGAAGGCCTCGGCGGTGGCCAGGCCAATGCCCGAGGTACCGCCCGTGATCACAGCTGTCTTGCCGTTGATGTCAAACATGTCATGCCCCTTTCGCTGATTGAACGCAACGGTCTCGTTATGTCTAGCGGGGCGATATGAGTTAACAATTGATGTGTGAACGGTGGGTTCACGGGCTTGAACGAGCGCCATATGGGTTCCGAGGGATTCGTGCGTCTGGATTTGTCACTGTAACCGGTTTCTGGTGCAGCGGGTGGGGCGCCAGGAGGTGGCTGGCCCCCCATTTAGTACGGAAGCCGTACTAAATGGGGGCGCATAGGACCGCTGGGGCCTTCTAGGCTGTCCCCTAAAGGTGTGCGTGAGCGTTTGGGCTGTCCGCTAAATCGGGGGCGGTGCACCGGAAGCCGGTTTCACTGACAGTTTGGTCCATCCGAACATGTTTGTGCGCTCCGGACTGTCAGTGAAACCGGTTACACGTGCGGTCGATGCAGCGCTTGGGACCGTATCGACCGCCATTTAGTCCGAGATTCGTACAAAATGACGGTTGCTGGTGCTTCGAATGTGGCTCGACAGGACCGCGGAGGGCTCTGGGACTTGCACGGCCTGTCTGCTAATTAGCCGCCGTCGCACGTGTAACCGTTTACACTGACAGTTTCGTCAGCACGAACTGCTCGGGATGGCCGTGACGGTGCCATTGGGGCCGGTCGACTGTTCGGGGTGGCTGTGACGGTGCCATTGGGGCCAACTGTCTGCAGGCAAGCTGGGCGGGGAGATTGTTAACTCGATTGCGCAGCAAGCTGATGCTTGCATGCGTGGCCCGTGAGAGTTTGGCTGCGTAGCCCATGGCCATCTGGCCGGCTGCGAGCCTGGCTGCGTAGCCTATGGCCATTCGGCTTGCTGCGCGGATGACCGCGAGCCCGTTCGCGCAGCAGGTACCGCCCCACGTGGCCCTGCGCCTATCCCATCACGCCGCTGGCGATTACGATTCCCGTCATCACGACCACCGCGACGATCACGCTGATAGCGTTGGCAAACCCCGCCAGGCCGTGGTCGCCCTTGCACCACATCGTGAAGACGGGCCCCATGGCGCCAATGGGTGCCCAGATCGCCATGCAGACAATGATCTTCACGGCGGAGGCAAACGGCAAAAACGCCAGCGCGGTTACCGTAAAGGCAACGTTGCAGACCAAGCGGGCGCCAAGCAGGCGAACGAGCCTGCCAACCTTCTGGGCGTCGACGTGCAGGTTGGTCACGAGGCCAAGCATGAACATCGCGAGAAACGCGTTGGCGTTCGCCATGGGCTCGGTGAACTGCACGATCGCGCCGGGAACGGGGATGCCCAGCAGGGCCAGCGCCACCAGCACGAGGTAGGCGTCGATGGTGACGGAGGAGAAGAGGCGCTTGGCCACGAGGCGCATGGGGTGCTCGGGCTTCTCCTCGCCGGCGATGACGCTGGTGAGGGCATAGGTTCCGCCGCTCATCATGAGCGAGTTGCCGGCGTCGAAGAGACAGACGGCAACCGCCTGAGAGGCCGGGAAAAAGGCCTGGACAAACGGCAGTGCGAAGCAGCCCAGGTTGTAGCCGCTTATGTTGCAGAGGTAGAAGACGCGGTTGGCCCGCTCGCTGCGCGGGGTGAGGGCGAGCATCGCAAAGTAGGCCACGAAGTTAAACACGAGGGAGACGAGGATGAGCCAGAGGAGGTCGGGCGTGAACTCGGCCGCGCCAAAGGCGTGGATGACCGCACAGGGGAGGGTGAGGTTGAAGACGATCTTCGACAGGACGTTGCCGGTGCCTCGGCCAAGCTTGCCTGTGCGGCCGGCGATGTAGCCGGCGACGATGATGCTGACGAACGCCCCGACCTTGATGAAGACGACTTCCAAGACTGCTCCTCGTGCGTGCTCCCATGATGGTCGCGGGTGGGCAAACCGCCTGGCCGCCCACCCGCGACGTTGCTAGTCTACGCGCTCTGATCCCGATGGGCCTTGAGCCCGCAGCCTAGTGAATCTTGCGGGTCGAGTAGTTGTCGAGGTGCGGGCCGCAGCTCGAGACGACGATCTTGCCGCTCGTGCGGTCGAATGCAAAGTAGACGCGGATGTCGCCTCGGTCCTTGCTGTGGCCATTGCCCTTGCCGATGTGCGCCTCGCAGTTGAGCTCGCGACCCTGGTAGACGTCGCGATACTGGGCCATGAGCCAGGGGTCCTTGCGCGTCATCATCCCGGCGTTGGATGCAAACTCGAAGGTCGACCGCGCGCGGAACTCGCCCTCGATGTCGCGCGCGCCGCTCGCGTACAGCCCGTGCGCCACGCACGCGAGGTCGCGCAGGGCGTTCCAGACCAGCTCGGTGCTCGCCTTGCATTCCTTGCGAAGAGACTTCCAGCCGCGTTCGGTAAAGTCGAGCCTCTCGGGATACGCATCCACCATGAGCTGCCCCACGGCCTCGGGGGTCTTGGGCCAGCTGGGCAGCTCAACGGTCTCGCCCGCCCCAGCACCGCCGTCCGTCCCCAGCGTCCACGAGCTGCTGAGCTGTGCCGTGAGCTGTCGATTCTCCTCCTCGAGCTGCAGCGACAGGTCGAGCGCCTCATCGATCTGACGCTGGGCGTCCGCCTTGCTCAGGGTCTCGACGCGCCGGGCCTCACGTATCACGCGCGTCACGCGCAGCTCGCTGCGAATCTCGGCAATGCCTAGGGGCTGACCCGTGCGCACGGGCTGCTGGGCCAGCGCCCGGTGGAGAATGGCCAGCAGCTGCTCCTCGCCCAGCTCCTGCGCGCGGGCAAACGAGAAGAAGCGGTGCCGCCTTGCGTCCTCCGGGCGCTCAAAGCGCGGCAGGGGAGCGTAGACGCGTACTGTGCCTCCGTCGCAGCGCAGGTCGAGGTTGGGAAGCCCCGCGTCCATCTCGGCGCAAAAGTCCTGGTCAATGGAGTAATAGACGCGAGCGCTCGTGCCCAGCATGGCGGCGAGCGCCCGAACGTCGAGCGCGTGACGCACCACGGTCCCATCGAACTTGGGGCTTACGAGAACGGCCGGCGTCGTGCGCCCCGGCTTGCTCGCAAACCGCCAGAACGCATCAAAGTCGCCGGCCCCAAGGCCAACCGCGTGCAGCGACGCGGGCAGCCCCGACGTCGTGGCCTCGAGCCAGTCGCACTCGACGATGCCCCTCACGAGTCCCGGCACGCTTGCCTGCGGTTCGTCCAGGATGGGGCCGAGAAACCCGGAATAGTCAGCGTACGAGACGGCGACGGAGACGGTGCCGCTCGCGAGGCCCTCGCGCGCCGCAAAGCCAACCGAGGTGCGCCACTCGCGCGGGGCGCACTCGCCCTCGCGAAAGGTTTCGCGAATGGTGCCCGCCCAGCTCACGCTGCCGTCCTCGCGCTGAACGAGGGCCGACTCAAAGGCCACGCCTGGCACGTCGAGCTCGGCGCGCGTGCCCACCTTGAACCTGCTCCAGCGCTCGATGTCGCGCGGGACCTCGGGCCACTTGCGGCATATCCAGCCGCGGACGCACTGGATGAGGCCCCAGAGCGCGTCGGCGCCATCGACCGCGGCAACCTCGAAGGTGGTGGAGTAGAACGGCACGTGCTCAAGGTCGCTGGCGCGCATGGGCTATCCCTCTAGTAGCTCGGTAATCTCTCTCACGATGTTATCGCAGGTCATGCCGCATGCGGCGAGAAGCTCCGCGGGTTCGTAGCGGTCGGGGAAGCCATGGGGCAGGCCAAAGCAGCGCACGCGCGTGCCGTCTGCACCCAGTAGGCAGGCGATGCGGCTGCCAAACCCGCCGTCGAGCACGCCGTCCTCGAGCGTCGCGACGAGGCGCGCGGTGCGTCCCAGGCGCACCACCCAATCGCGGTCGATCCCGCAGGCGTAGCGCGGGTTCACCAGGGTGACGTCGATGCCCGTGGCGGCAAGGCGCTCGACCACCTGCTGACCCAGCGGCATCGTGGCACCGAGGGCGAGAAGCGCCACCTCTCCTGACCCCTCGCGCACGATCTCGGGCTCGGCGGCGGCAAAGCCGTTGGTCGGCAGCGCAACGTCGGCGCGGCTCACGACGCCCGCGCCCGGCACGCGAATGGCGACCGGGCTGCCCTCGTAGCCGCAGGCCCAGTCGAGCATGGAGAGGTACTCCTCGCGGCAGGTGGGCGCCAGGTAGGTGAGGCCTGGCATGTCGCCCAGCATTGCGATGTCATAAAAGCCCAGGTGAGTGGCATCGGTCGTGCCAAAGGCGCTCGAGCCAAACACAAGGATCGTGGCGGGCGAGGCGTTGAGGCAGATGTCGTGCCACAGCTGGTCGTAGGTGCGTTGCAGAAACGTGCCGTAGACGCCCCAGACGGGGTGCGCGCCGCCAGCGGCGAGGCCCGCGCAGAGCGTGGCCGCGTGCTCCTCGGCAATGCCAACGTCAACAAACTGCTGGCCAGCGGCCTCGCGGCGGTCTGCCGTGAAGCCCATCATGTAGGGCGTGGCGCTCGAGACGGCAACGAGGTCGCGGTCGGTGCGCATGCGGCCCAGCAGGTACTCGCCCGTGAGGTCGGCGTAGGTGGCGGGCGGCGCTTCGACGATGCCGCCGCTTGCGCGCCCACCGCCCAGCTTGGCGCCCGTCTCGGGGTTAAAGGGACCCACGTGGTGCCAGCTCTCCTCGTTGGCCTCGGCGGGCGCAAAGCCCAGGCCCTTGCGGGTGTGCACGTGCACCACGATGGGGTGCGCGCAGCCCTTTACCTGCCGCAATGCCGCCTCGACGGCAGCCTCGTCATTGCCGTTCTCGACATAGCGGTAGTCGAGGCCCAGCGCGCGGAAGGGGTTGTCGGTCGCGGTGCCGCCCGTCTCGCGCAGGTGGGCGAGGCTCGCGTACAGGCCGCCATGGTTGGGACAGATCGACCATTCGTTGTCATTCACCACGATGACGAGGCCGCTGGCGAGCGTCGCCGCGTCGTCGAGGCCCTCGAAGGCGAGGCCGCCCGAGAGCGACCCGTCGCCAATCACGGCAACGACTTCGTGGCTCTGGCCGGCGAGGTCGCGGGCGCGGGCGAGGCCCACCGCGAGGCTCACCGAGGTGGAGGTGTGGCCCATCGAGAAGTGGTCGTGCTCGCTCTCGACCGGGCTCGCGAAGCCCGAGAGGGTGCCCATGCGCTTGGGGTCGAGGTAGTTCCACGCGCGGCCGGTGAGCATCTTGTGGGCGTAGGTCTGGTGCGAGACGTCGAAGACGAGCTTGTCAGTGGGGGAGTCGAACACGCGGTGGAGCGCCACCGTGAGCTCGACGATGCCGAGGTTGGGGCCGAGGTGGCCACCGATCTTGGCGCAGCTGTCGATGATGGCGTGGCGAATCTCGGCGCAGAGGACGGGCATGGCCTCGCGGGGCAGCGCCCGCACGTCGGCGGGGGAGTCGATGCCCTCAAGATACATGTGCCCTCCTTAGTTGCTGCCTGGCGCCGCGCGCGTTCGTGACCTTATAGATTGGCACACTTACCCGCTTAAGTTGTGGCGGGCTCGTGCGGGCGCAGAGTTTGGGGAGTGAGCGGCGCGCGTGACAAAGGGGCCAGAGCCCTTTGTCACCTTTTCTGAAAAGAGGGGGCGGCCGGCGGTCGTGGCGCGTGGGCGCGGGGGTGGCTGGGGAGTGAGCGCGCCTTGCCGCCCTGCCCGTCTTGCCCTAGTGCCGCACGAGGTTGCGGATGGGCTCGCCGGCCGCGAGGTGGGCGAGGTTCTCGGCCGCGATGCCCACGATGTTGTCGAGCACGCAAGCCATGTGGAAGCCGCCTGAGACATGGGGCGTGAGCAGCAGGTTCTTGGTGTCCCAGAAGGGGTGGTCGGCAGGCAGGGGTTCGGGCGCCGTGACGTCGAGCGCAGCTCCGGCGAGCCTTTCGCTCTCGAGCGCGGCCACGAGGGCGTCTGCCACCACGAGGTCGCCGCGCCCGCCGTTAGCAAAGTAGACGCCCGGCTTGCATACCGAGAAGAACTTCTCGTTCGCAAGGCCGCGGGTGGCCGGCGTGCTGGGGAGAAACGACGCTACGACGTCTGCCTCCGCAAGCTCAGCGGCCAGCGCGTCCATCGTCACGACGCGGCTGAAGCCCGCCGGGGCCTCGCCCCCGTGGCGGTTGGCGCCCACGACGGTGGCGCCCATGCCGACGCACAGGCGCGCGAAGTGGCCGCCAATGTCTCCCGTGCCCAGCACGAGCACGCGCGCCTCGTCAAAGGTCGTGACCGGCCCCAGGTCTGCCCAGTTGCGCTTGCGCTGGCAGTTCTGGTAGGCGGGGAGACGCTTCATGAGCGAGAGCGTCATGGCAAAGAGTTGCTCGGAGACCGCCTGGCCATAGGCGCCAACGGCACAGGCAAGCGCGGCTGCGGCGGGCACGGTACCTGCGGAGATGTAGTTGTCATAGCCGGCCGAGTTGAGCTGCAGCAGCCTGAGGTTGGCGGCGTGGCCAAGCAGCGCGGGCGAGACGTTGCCCACGATGACGTTGGCCTCGGCTACCTGCTCGGCCGAGGGCGCGCCCACGTCCAGCGGGCTTGTGGGCGTCACGTAGGTGTAGCGGGCGTGGGGCGCGCCGGCCTCGAGGTGGGCGCGCTGCTCGTCCGTAAGCGGCAGCAGCACGAGGACGTTGAGTGGGTTCGACGCGGTCACGCGGGTCTCCTCTCGTCGATTCTTCGCCGCCATTGTACGGCGCGGGGTGGGGGAGACGCCCCGTTCGCCCGCGTCCTTCTCGGCTGCGGCATCACGGGTGCTATAGACTGGACGAGGCAATAACCCAAGGAAGGGAAAACCATGGCCAACACTAGCAAGACCTCCGCGGCCGACGTGGCGCTTGCCGAGGAGCTCATCGACTTCATCCAGAAGAGCCCGAGCATGTTCCACACGGCGGCGACCATCCGCACCTATCTCGACGAGGCGGGCTTCACCTACCTGCCCGAGACCGCGGCTTGGGAGGTGCGTCCCGGCGGCTCGTACTACACCTGTCGCAACAACTCGAGCGTCATCGCCTGGAAGGTGGGCGAGAAGCTCAACGACGAGGCCAGCTCGTACCACTTCCAGCTTGCCGCCTCGCACTCCGACTCGCCCACGTTCAAGCTCAAGACGGCTTGCGAGCTCGACGGCCCCAGCTCCTACCTGCGCCTCGACACCGAGGCCTACGGCGGCATGATCGACTACACCTGGTTCGACAAGCCGCTGTCGCTGGCCGGTCGCGTGCTCGTGCGCGACGGCGCGCGCATCGAGAGCCACCTCGTGTCGCTCGACCGCGACGTGGCGCTCATCCCGAGCCTCGCCATCCACATGAACCGCGCCATGAACGAGAAGTTCTCGCCCAACCGCGCGAGCGACCTGTGCCCCATCATGTCGGCCGGCGACTGCACGGTGGGCACCGTTGACGCCCTGGTGGCCGAGGCCCTGGGCGTCGCGCCCGAGCAGATCGTGGCGCGCGACCTGTTCCTCGTGAACCGCCAGCGCGCCTGCGTGTGGGGCGCGGCGAGCGAGTTTGTGTCCTCGCCCAAGCTCGACGACCTGGCCTGCGCGTTTACATCGCTCAAGGCGCTCCTCGCGAGCGACAGCCAGCGCGACGTGAGCGTCTACTGCTGCTTTGACAACGAGGAGGTTGGCTCCAACACCAAGCAGGGCGCGATGTCGACCCTGCTCGCCGACACCCTGGGTCGCATCAACGCGGCACTGGGCAAGGACGAGGAGGCCCTGCGCCGCGCCATTGCCGGCTCGATGCTCGTGAGCTGCGATAACGCGCACGCCGTGCACCCCAACCAGTCCGACAAGTCCGACGCCCTCAACCGCTGCGTGCTGAACGGTGGCATCGTGGTGAAGGAGGCCGCGAACCAGAAGTACTGCACCGACGCCTTCTCGCGCGCGGTCTTCGCGGCGGTGTGCGCAGACGCTGGCGTGCCCGTGCAGGTGTTTGCCAACCGCAGCGACATGGCGGGCGGCTCCACGCTGGGCAACCTGTCGAACACGCAGGTCAGCATGCACGCCGTTGACGTGGGCCTGCCGCAGCTGGCCATGCACTCGAGCTACGAGACGGGCGGCACGCGCGACGTGGCCCTGGCGATCGCAGCGGTGAAGGCGTTCTACGACGCCGACGTCCGCATCGACGGTGCCGATGGCGCCACGCTGGCGTAGTGGCTGCTAATTTGGATTGACGCGCGGGCGCCCCGCTGCCGACGACGTTCGGCGGCAGGGCGCCTTTTTGGTTGGATGGGTGCGGGAGTGAAGTGGGGCGCGATGCCGGCGGGCCGGTTCGAGCCAGTACGATGCCGGCGGTCCGGGTAGGCCGGTGCGATGCTGACGGGCCGGGCGGGTACGCCGCGCGGACTCGCGGCATGACGTGTGGGCGTGCGGCCTGTCAGCTACTTCCACAGCTTCTTGACGATGAGGACGACCAGGGCAACGACGCCCAGGAACAAGGCGATCTGCAACACCGTTGCTACCAACGTAATGGCGATGAACCACATGAACTGAACGGTCGTCTCGCTCATGGTCGCCTCCCCGCTGGCGGCTGTCCTTTATTAAATTGTACGGGATGCGTCTCTCAAAAAAGCCCGCGATGGCGGCGCTTGCGCGTGCCATCGCGGGCATGGGTTGGTGCCTGCAGATTTTCTCGGCCAAGTCGTTCGGGTGTTGCCCGGCGCCGTTCTCGGCTGGGCCATTGGGGCGCCGCCTGACCTCCCTCTCGGCCTACTCGTCGCCGAAGGAGATGCCCAGGAGCTTGGCCTCCCGGATGAGCTCGCAGTTGGGGTCGACGTACTTGAGCTTGCCGGCCACCCGCTCGAGCGGGACGCGCGCCATGTGGCCGTCACGCTGGGCAATCATGTAGCCAAACTCGCCCGCGAGCGCGCCGCGCGCGGCCTCGACGCCGCACTGGGTGGCAAAGATTCGGTCCTGGGCGCTCGGCTCGCCACCGCGCTGGGTGTGGCCCGGCACCGCCACGCGAATCTCGCGGTCGGTGCGCTGGGCAATCTCCTCGGCGATGTCGTAGGCAACGGAAGGCTGCACCCTCGCGGCCACCTTCTTCTTGTAGTCCTTCTTCTTCATGGCCGCCTCCTCGCGCGAGATGGCGCCCTCGGCCACCACGACGATCGCGAAGCGCCCGCCGTCCTTCTCGCGCCGCTCGATCGCGGCGACCACGTTGTCCATGCTGTAGGGAATCTCGGGGATGAGGATGACGTCCGCGCCGCCGGCGATGCCCGCATACAGCGGGATCCAGCCCACCTTGTGGCCCATGATCTCGATGACGAAGACGCGACGGTGGCTGTTGGCCGTGGTGTGGATGTCGTCGATGCACTTGGTGGCGATGTCGATGGCGCTGGGGAAGCCAAACGTCATGTCGGTGCCCCAGGTGTCGTTGTCGATGGTCTTGGGCAGCGCGATGACGTTGAGGCCCTCATCGCGCAGGCGGTTGGCCGTCTTGGTCGAGCCGTTACCGCCCAGCACGAACAGCACGTCGAGCTTGAGTTTGCGGTAGGTGGCGATCATCGCCGGGACCTTCTCGACGCCGTCGGCCTCGGGGACGTCGAGCAGCTTGAACGGGGTGCGCGAGGTGCCCAGGATGGTGCCGCCCTGCGTGAGGATGCCCGAGAAGTCCTTCCACTTCATCTGACGGTAGCGGCCGTAGATGAGGCCCTGGTAGCCGTCCTCGAAGCCGAAGATCTCGACCTTGTCCTTTGAGTTCTTGAGGATGGTCTTGACGATGCCGCGCATCGTGGCGTTGAGAGCCTGGCAGTCGCCGCCGCTCGTGAGCAGGCCGATTCTAAACATGTTCATCCCTCCTGTGGGCGCGCGCAGGGGCGCGGTCGCGGCCGGGGAGCGCCGCGGCGTCTGGTTGCGGTTTTCCTTGCGCATTAGTGTTGCACAAGCGGGCGCGGCCGTTGCGTAAACGTTTGGGTAGTGACGGGGCGGCGGGTTGGGTAGTCGGCCCGGTCGTCCGTTGCCCAACTGGGGTTTGCCGGTTTGGGAAGTTCTCTACTTTGGCAACCACCGATTCGGCTACACAACTGATGGGGTAATTTGCCGGGTCCGGCCTGCGAGGGGGGCATCAGTCTGCCAAAAAACACATCAAATAGGTAACCTCCGGCGCGCGTGCCAAGTAGGTCGTCTGCCGGCCCATTGGCCAACTGGGATTTTATCGCCATGAGGGTCGCTCTACTCGAAGAGTCCCTCGTAGGTTACCTATTTGATGGGTTTTTCGAATCAGGGGCTTCCCCAATGCCCTGCCGCCAACAACGACACTTGACGTGGCAACCGCTCGCCGTATAATCCAATGCCGTTGCGCGAACAAAGGCTTGCGCAACACAGCTGGGGGTGCTCGCAAGAGCTGAGAGGATTTCCAACCCCTTGAACCTGACCTGGTTAGGACCAGCGCAGGGAAGCTCTCCGCTTTACGGCGGCTTTTCTCGTGCCACGGCCGTGTGCCGTTGGCCACCGGTCCCACCTTGCAGATTCGTCCTCTCTACCGAGCCCGCGCCTGCCACCTGCGAAAACGCAACTCATAGGGAGAGGAAACCATGTCCGACGAATCCTGCTGCGAGGGCTGCAACCGCCCCGATCTTCCTTGGGCCGGCCGCGGCACCAGCCTGCCCATCTCTGGCTGCCGCTTCTCGCTCTACCCCATGTGCGACAACTTCGTCGACATCATCCTGGGCGCCCTCGGCCGCGTCGACACCTCGGCCGTTTGGAGCGAGTCCGATGCCCTCTCTACCGTCTACCGCGGCAAGCTGCCCTACGTCATGGACGCCGTCGCGGGCCTGTTCGCGAGCGCCTGGACCGAGAACGTCCACATGGCGCTCGAGGGCCAGGTCTCCAAGGGTTGCCCCGGCGATGTCTCGGGCGACTCGGTCCTGGGCGTCGAGGGCGAGGCCCCCAACCACGCGCTGGTCGAGGCGGCCACCCAGCCGGCCCTGTGCAAGCTCGCCCTCTATCCCATGGGCGTGGGCGACTACATCGACGACATCGCGGCCGTCTGGCGCATGGCCGAGGACCGCGGCCTCAACCCCACCACGATCCATTACGCCACGCGCATCGAGGGGTCGATCCGCGACATCTTTGCCTACCTGCGGGACGTCTGCCAGCTCATGGAGGACACCGAGAGCGTCCACCACTACGTGCTGCACTTCACCATCAACGTCAACAGCCCGACGGACGAGTCCGCCGAGTAGGACCGCGCGGTGCCACCGTCCATGGCGGCCGTGCAACCGCGCGCGCATCCACCGCGCACCGCGGCGGATGCGCAAAAGACCAGCGTTACGGGTCCGCGGGGTGCGGGCCAACACGATGCCCGCGAGCCGGGCGAGAGGGGATAGCAATGGCTAACGAGAAGGACAGCGCCAAGGGCGGCTGGAAGCTTCAGGAGATCATCTTCGTGGCGATGCTCTGCATCGTCTTTGGCGTGGTCTACCTCATCGCGGTGTACGCCGCCGCCGCGATGGTCGCCGCGTTCACGCCGATGGGAATCGGCCCCATGGGCAACGAGATCGTCTTTGGCATCTGGTTCATGGTCTCGACGCTTGCCGCCTACATCATCCAGCGCCCGGGCGTGGCCCTCGTGTCCGAGGTCATCGCCGCGCTCATCGAGGTGTTGCTTGGCAACATGTACGGTCCCATGGTCATCGTGACGGGCCTCGTGCAGGGCGCCGGCGCCGAGCTCGCCTTTGCCCTGGGCCACTACAAGAGCTTCAAGACCAAGGACATGATGCTCGCTGCCGTCTTCTGCACCGTCATTAGCTTCGTGTGGAGCTTCATCCGCTCGGGCTACGGCCTGCTCTCGGTTCCCGTGCTCGTCATGTTCTTCGTGGTGCGCCTCGTGAGCTCCGTCGTGTTCTGCGGCTTCCTGTCCAAGGCCATCGGCGACGGCCTGGCCAAGACCGGCCTGCTCAAGGGCTATGCCCTGGGCCGCAACCGTGCCTAGCGCAAGCGTCGACAACTGCGTCGCGGGTGATCGGGGCGTCGCAAGCGCCCAGGCCGCCGCGAGCGGCTACGGCGCCACTGCCGCTGCCGTCCCGGCGCCCGCACTCGAGGCGCGGGGCCTCGCCTTTCGCTACGGCGAGGGCGCAGACCTCGTGTTCAGCGACCTCTCCCTGACCGTTGGCCGGGGGGAGGTCGTCCTCGTGATGGGGGCGTCTGGCTGCGGAAAGTCGACCCTGGCCCTGTGTCTGGCGGGCCTCTACCCCACCTATGCGGGCGAGATGGAGGGTCTCGTGCTCGCCGGCGGGCGCGACGTGGCCCAGATGGGCGCGCGCGAGCGCAGCCGCGAGGTCTCGATCCTGTTCCAGAACCCCGACAACCAGTTCTGCATGGACACGGTCGAGCGCGAAGTGCTCTTTGCCCTGGAGAACGTGGGCTACGAGGGCAGCCTGCGCGACCGCTGCCATGAGCTGCTGGCCCTCGTGGGCCTCGAGGACCGCGCTGCCGAGAAGATCGGGCGACTCTCCGGCGGCCTCAAGCAGAAGCTCGCCCTGTGCACCGCGCTTGCCTGCGGGGCCCGCACGCTCGTGCTCGACGAGCCGTTCGCGAACCTCGACCCCGCGTCGTGTGCCGCGGTCTCTGCCGAGCTGCGTCGTCTTAATGCCGAGATGGGCGTAACGCTTGTGGTCGTTGACCACCGCGCGGAGTGGTGGCTGCCGTTTGCTACGCGCGTGGTGCTCATGCGCGGGGAGGGCAGCCTCGACGAAGCCTCGTTTTCGGCGGGGGAGTGGCCCGCCCATGCGGGCGAGCTCGCGGCCGCGGGGCTCTTCTCGGGAGACGCGTGGGCGGCGGGTTACGCGCCCGTCGATCTGGACGAGAGGGGCGGCGCGGGCGATGACGCCGGCGATGACGTTGCCAGCTGCGGTGCCGTCGTGCTTGCGCATGGCCTGAGCTGCGGCTATGGTCGCCGCCGTGCCTACGCCCCGGTGCTTAAGGACGTGAGTCTCGACGTGGCCCGCGGCAGCGTCGTGGCCCTGGTGGGCGCATGCGGCAGCGGCAAGTCGACGCTGCTCCACGCCATCGCCGGTGCGTGCGAGACGCGCGGGAGCCTTGTCGTCGAGGGTCGCGTGGGCCTCGTCTTCCAGAACCCGCGCCTGCAGTTTTTGGCCCTCACGGTTGCCGAGGAGGTGCTCGTGACGCTGCGCGCGGCCAACCCCGGTGCCAGCGAGGAGGAGCTCGCGGCCCGCGTACCGGCGCTTCTCGACGAATTTGCCCTCTCCGGCCTTGACGGGCGCTCGCCCTACGAGATCTCCCAGGGGCAGCAGCGCCGCCTCGCCATGCTCTCGATGCTTGCCGGAGCGGCCGACGTGCTGCTGCTCGATGAGCCCACCTACGCGCAGGACGAGCGCTCGACGCGCCTCATGCTCGACATGCTCATGAGCCGCGTGGCGGCGGGCCTCACTGTGGTCATGGCCACGCACGACCTCACGCTTGCTCGAGCCATTGCCAATAAAGTGCTGCTCGTGGATGATGGGCGCGTCCGCGAGATCTCGCGCGACGAGCTTACGCGCTTCGAGCGGAGCCTGGAGGGGGTGGGTGAGCGATGAGGAGCCTCAACCCCGGAGTCAAGCTCGCGGCGCTCATCGTGGCGTCGCTGCTCCTGTCCGTGACGTTCAACACGCGCGTGAACCTGGCCGTGGCGGCGCTGGCTATCGTGGCCACGCTTTGCTCGCGCGGGTGCAACCGCAGGGGCCTTGCGCTCGTGATGCTGCCGTTTGCCGTCACGGCGCTCGCTATGTTCGTTACCGGCCTCATGTACGGTGCGAGCGGCAATGCCTCGGCGGGCGTCGAGGCAGACATGTTTGGCCAGCGCACGCTGTTTGCGAGCGACTGGACCACGGCCGCGCAGCTTGCGAGTCGCGTGCTGGCCTACGGAGGCCTGGGCATGGCGTTTGCCTTCACGAGCGACGCGTTCGAGCTGGTCATGAGCCTGATGCAGCAGTTCGGCCTGCCGCCCAAGTTTGCCTATGGCGTGCTTGCCGCCTACCACTTCTTCCCCGTGGTGCGCGACGAGTACGGCGAGGTGGGCCTTGCGCTCAGGGCACGCGGCGTGCGCGTGGGGCCCTTCTCGCCCCGTCGCGTGGTGCCCATGCTGGCCCACGCCCTCGAGCGCTCCGAGAGCCTTGCAATGGCGATGGAGTCGCGCGGGTTCGAGGACGGGGCGCCGCGCCGCTGCGCCTTCGAGGTGCCCCTGCGCGCCCGCGACCTCGTGTTTGCCGTGGGACTCAACGCAGGGATCGTCGCCGCGCTCGTGCTCGTTCCGTAATCCGTGACAGAGGGACGGGTCTAATGTCCCCGTTTGGCGGGGACAAAAGACCCGTCCCTCTGTCCCCGCTGATAGATGATTGGAGAGACGGAGTCATGGTGGAGTCGAAGGCTGCCGAGTGGCGCAGGCTGTGCGCGGAGTACCCCGATATGAGCCCGCTTGTGCTGCTCAAGATTTCGATGGTGTGGCATGGCGCGCGCCTGACCGCCCGCGCGCTCGCGCGGCTGCAACGCCCCGACTATCGCTTTGCCTCGGACGAGCCGTTCGAGATTGCCTTCGCCGGCCGCGCCACCCAGCGCGCCGTCATGCCTGGCGGCGTGCTGCTGCGCGACGCCACCTACGTCTACATCAACTGGGGCGAGACCTACGACGACCCCTACGTTATCGACTACGATGCCGCCACCTGCGAGTTCACGCTGCGCGAGCCGGCGGCGGGCACAATCTTGGCCGATGGCGACGAGGCGTCCGGCGATGCGCGCGAGGGCCTCGTCGACGTGATTGGCTTTACCCCGCGCCCCGCGCTCTATGACTTCGAGACGAGCGCGGGCACACCGGCCGACGCCCTGGCAGACGCCCGTGCCCAGAAGCTTATCCTTACCGCCTACCGCCGCTGCGAGTTCTGGCGCGAGGGCAGGCAGTGCCGCTTCTGCGCCCTGTTCACCCGTCGTGGCCAGGACCCCGAGGTGCCCTGCGCCGAGATTGCCGAGGTCGTGCGGGCAGCGCTCTCCGAGCCGGGCCGCTACTCCCAGCTCTACATCTCGGGCGGCTCCGACTTCGACGGCGAGCCGCCCTTCTCGCGCGAGGTCGCCCGCTACGTCCGCGCGCTCTCGGCCATGGGGCAGGGCTTCTCGGCGCCCTTTGCCTCGCAGCTCATGGCGCCTGCCTATGACGCCGACACCCTGGCCCACCTGCGCGAGCTTGCGCCCGTGAGCTCCTACAGCCCCAACCTCGAGGTCTGGGGAGCGGGCCAGTTTGCCCGCCTGTGCCCGGGCAAGGACGCCCACGTTGGCTACGACGAGTGGTTGCGTCGCACGGTGGACGCCGTGGACGTCTTTGGCCGCGGCAATGTGTACACGCAGCTCGTGGGCGGTGCCGAGCTCGCGGGCGAGGGGGCCGTCGCGAGCGTCGGCGACGCGGTGGCGCAAAACGTCGAGGCGTGCGACTGGTTTGCCCAGCGCGGCGTCACATGCCTCTCGGTGATTTGGCGCCCGCACCGCCGCGCGGTGCTGGGCTGGCGCCCCATGCCGCCCATCGACTACTACGTTCGCCTTGCGCGCGAGATGCACGCCGTGCGCGCTCGCGCGGGGCTTGCCGCCTTCGAGGACGACTACAAGGCCTGCGGCAACCACCCCGACGCAGACCTCGAGCGCTGCGACCTGGACGTCTGGCGTCGCTTGGGCGAGACGAGCGCGAGCGACCCCGCCTTTTCCGCGGGCGCCACACCTGCGGGCGACGATGCGACCCGCCTGCACGCCCCGTTCGTTGCCGACGCTCTGGCTGTTGAGGTCTTCTCGGCCTCTGAACTGGGCATTATTGGTGGCAGCGTGACGAACGACACCTACGTGGTGGCCCTGCGCGAGGACCGCAGCGACGTCGGCGCGGCCCTTGCGCATGCCCTGTGGTTCAACGAGCCCGTGGAGCTGTGGCTGCGTGAGCAGGGTGGCTGGCGCTACGTGCAGGCCCGCGTGTGGCGCTGCGACATCGTGGGGCCGGTCTTCTCGACCGCGCTCGCCCACGTGCGCGCGGGGTCGGCTACGGCGGAGGTCGCCAGCGCCTGGGAGCTGCGGGTTGTTCGCAGTGAGCGCGTCTCGAACGCACCCGTCGCGAAGGCCCCCAGCCGCTCTCCCCGCCCCGAACTCCACCTCGACAACCCGCTTCTGCACTAGGTTGTTCGCCCGCCCTGCAGGCGTGCGCCGTTGGTGACAGGGGGACGTGTCTTTTGTCCCGTCTCGAGCGTGACAAAAACACGTCCCTCTGTCACGCCGAAAGCTTTCAGCCGCTTATCAACCTCGTGTCGAGCTGGTAACGAGGTCTCCCAAACGCCCCCGCGCCGTCACATACTTGTCCGCGAATAACACGCGAGGACGTCCAACGTGACGCGGACGGGAGAACAAATGCCAGCTCAGAAGGGTAACTCACAGCCAAACCAGGCCGAGAAGGCCGAGAAGGCCGAGCAGGTTGAGCAGGACGGCAAGGCCGAGAACCACGCGCCCGGCGGCGCGGCCGCAGCTTCCGCCGCGGCCGGCGACGCCGCCGCTCCTTCGACCAAGACCTGCGCGCAGGTCCTCGTTGACTGCCTCAAGGCCGAGGGCGTGGAGTACGTCTTTGGCATCCCGGGCGAGGAAAACCTCGACCTGATGTTTGCCCTCAAGGGCTCGGGCATCCGCTTTGTCCCCACACGCCACGAGCAGGGCGCCGCCTTCATGGCCGACGTCTACGGCCGCCTCACGGGCCACGCCGGCGTCTGCCTCGCCACCCTGGGGCCGGGCGCCACGAACCTCGTCACCGGCGTGGCCGACGCCTTCCTCGACGGTGCGCCCCTCGTGGCCATCACGGGGCAGGTCTCCAGCGAGCTCATGCAGCTCACGAGCCACCAGTACCTCGACCTTTCGGCGATGTTTGCGCCCATCACAAAGCGCAGCAAGGTTGTGATGCGCCCCGACACCGTGGCAGAGATCTGCCGCCTGGCCTTCAAGTACGCCGAGGCCGCGAAGCCCGGCTCCACCCACATCGACCTGCCCAAGAACGTGGCGCACATGCCCAGCACGGCTCGCCCCATGCGTCGCCAGCAGCCGCCCGCGCTCTACGCCGACCCCGCGAGCGTCATCGAGGCGGCCCGTCTCATCTCCGAGGCCAGAAATCCGCTGCTCCTGGTGGGTGCCGGCGCCGTGCGCGCCAACGCGGCTGAGGCCGTGAGGTCGCTGTCCGAGCGCCTGCACATCCCCGTGGTGCAGACCATGATGGGCAAGGGCATCGTCCCCTGGGACAGCCCCTGGCGCCTGGGCGTGGTGGGCATCCCGCAGCACGACTACATCATCGACGCGTTCGACCAGACAGACCTTGTGATTGGCGTGGGCTACGACCTCATCGAGTGCGCGCCCAAGAAGTGGCACACCCACGAGATGAAGATCGTGAACATCTCGGGCCTTCCGGCCGACGTCAACCAGCTCTACGAGCCCGACGTCGAGGTCACGGGCGACATCTCCGACAGCATCTACCAGATTCTGCGCGTGGCGAAGCGCGAGGGAGCGCCCGAGCCCGCGGCGCTGCTCGCGGTGGGCAAGCGCCTGCGCGACGACTTCGACCGCATGGCCGCAAGCGACGCCTACCCCATGAAGCCGGCGCGTATTCTGGCCGACGTGCGCTCGGTGCTCGGCCGCCACGACATCCTTGTCTCCGACGTGGGCGCCCACAAGATCTGGATTGGCCGCAACTACCCCTGCTACGAGCCGCGCACCTGCCTCATCTCCAACGGCTTCGCCTCGATGGGCTTCTCGGTTCCCGGCGCCATCGCGGCCAAGCTCGTGCACCCCGAGCGCCGCGTGCTGGCCGTCACCGGCGACGGCGGCTTCATGATGAACTCGCAGGAGCTCGAGACCGCCGTGCGCGAGCGCATTCCCATCGTGGTCCTCATCTGGGAGGACGAGCACTACGGGCTCATCCGCTGGAAGGAGGAGGAGCAGTTTGGCGACACGTTTGGCGTGGGCTTCTCCAACCCCGACTTCAAGGCCTATGCCGAGGCCATGCACTGCCACGGCTATGAGGTGACGAGCGCCGCCGAGCTCGTGCCCACCCTCGACGTGGCCTTCTCCCACGACGACGCGCCGAGCGTGGTGGTCGTGCGCGTCGACTACTCCGAGAACATGGCCTTGACCGAGCGCCTGTGCGAGCGCTACGGAGAGTAGGGGCTAGCTCGGCTGCCACCCTCGCTGGTGGGGACAGAGGAACGTGTCTTTTGTCCCCGCCAGACGGGGACAGTAGGCGCGTCCCCCTGTCCCCGCGCGCGTTTCTCTCGCAAAAGGCGAACTATTGTTCTATACTGATGCCGAGAAGAACACGCCTAGACTGGGAGCACTCATGGCCTCCGACGCAATCGTCATTCGCGGCGCGCGCGAGCACAACCTGCGCAACGTCGACGTCTCCATCCCGCGCGACAAGCTCGTTGTCATCACGGGTCTGTCGGGCTCGGGTAAGTCGAGCCTGGCGTTCGACACCATCTACGCCGAGGGCCAGCGCCGCTACGTCGAGAGCCTCTCAAGCTACGCGCGCCAGTTCCTGGGCCAGATGGACAAGCCGGACCTCGACAGCATCGACGGCCTGTCGCCGGCCGTGTCGATCGACCAGAAGACCACG
>OKRW01001049.1_pt1 | contig 25191 bp, 19 predicted proteins | sample 1601151 | NCBI WGS metagenome assembly OKRW01 (sample SAMEA3541471, study PRJEB24748) | human gut metagenome | biome: human gut; feature: human-associated habitat; material: faeces | place: China | collected 2012 | reverse complement strand
GAAGATTATGGCACTTAAGTTATATCCATTAGGCATACAGACTTTCGAGCGAATCCGCAAGGAAAACAAGCTCTATATCGACAAGACGGAATACGTTTACCGCCTGACGCACACCAGCGGTACCTATTTCTTCTTGGGACGTCCACGCCGCTTTGGAAAATCCCTGTTTCTCACCACCCTCCAGAGTTACTTTGAAGGCAAGAAAGACTTATTCAATGGTCTTGCCATCGAAAAGCTGGAAAAGGAGTGGACAGAATATCCTGTGCTCCACTTTGATTTGAGCGGAGGCAAACACATGAATAAAGAACAGCTGGAGAGATATCTCGCATTCATTCTGGAAACAGAAGAAAAGAAATGGGGTATCACACAGCCACAAATTGATGCCAATAATCGATTGACAGAACTGATCAATACTGCATACGAGAAATCCGGAAAACAGGTAGTCGTGCTTATTGATGAATATGATGCGCCCATGCTGGATGTGGCTCACGAGCAAGAGCAGTTGGATACCTTGCGCAATATCATGCGCAACTTTTTCAGTCCTTTGAAATACAGCGAAGCTAAACTGCGCTTTGTCTTCCTGACGGGCATCACCAAGTTCTCGCAAGTCAGCATCTTCAGCGAACTGAACAACATCACCAACATATCCATGAATGATGATTATGCTGGTATCTGTGGCATCACCAAAGAAGAACTTCTGATGCAGATGTCGGAAGATATTGAGGAGCTTGCCCGAAGAAGAAACATAACGAAAGAACAAGTCATCGACAAGTTAAAAGAGAATTATGACGGCTATCATTTTACAAGATTCTCACCCGATATCTTCAATCCATATAGCCTGCTGAATTGCTTTGCAGAAAACAAGTTCGGATCCTATTGGTTTACTTCCGGCACTCCAACTTATCTCATCAATATGATGCGCAAATATCAAGTAGTTCCTACAGACATCATCACACGAGTGGAGGCTGATGCCAGTGAGTTTGATGCTCCTACGGAGAATATGCCAACCATCATGCCGCTGCTTTACCAAAGTGGATATATCACAATCAAGGAATATCATGAAGACTACAACTATTACGTTCTTGATGTTCCTAACAAGGAGGTGAAAATGGGACTGACCAAGGCACTGATTCCATCATACGTCACACAAAATACACTTGCAACAACCAATACAGCCCGTCGTATCGCACAGGCATTGGATAAGCAGAATATGGAGGAGGCATTAACCTTACTCCAGACATTTCTGGGAACCGTTCCTTACTGCAACAACGCTCATTATGAGGGACATTACCAGCAAATGCTCTTCATCATATTCTCTCTGCTTACAGACTATCAGGTGGACGTTGAAGTTCATACACCCAACGGCAGAGTTGACATCGTATTGCTCACCCATACAGACCTTTTCCTGTTGGAGATTAAGTTGGACAGGAGTGCGAAGTCTGCAATGCAGCAAATCAACCTGAAGAACTATCACAAACGATTTGCGCTAAGCGGCAAGCCAATGACCAAGGTCGGCATCAACTTCGACAGTAAAACTGGGAATATCGAAAATTGGATAATCGAAAAAGCATAAGATAAAAATATCTGTCTGCGACATCATAGAGGAAGGTATGGTCTATGCATAGATAAGACAGCTTTCTGATACATCTAAAAAGCAAAAAAGAAAAGTTTATCATGTCAATATTCAGTCGCCTCTTTGGAAGGAAAAACAATCTCACCGTAAGCTCTGACATCAAGAAGGAAGATGCCAGAAGCAGGAACATTGCCTTCGTGGATACCGAAGTGGGACTGAAAGACCATAAAATACATGACATCGGAGCATTGCGTTATGACGGAGCCAACTTTCACCAAGCATCACAGACGGCACTGAACAAGTTCCTGCAAGAAGGAAAGGTTGACTATATCTGCGGTCATAACCTCATTCATCACGATGCCCGCTATCTCCAACTCAACGGCATACTGATAGATACCCTCTATCTCTCCCCGCTCCTCTTCCCCAAGCGCCCTTACCATCATTTGGTAAAGGACGACAAACTGATGAGCGAGCAGATGAACAATCCTGTCAACGACTGCGAGAAAGCCAAGGAGCTGCTGATGGATGAAATCGCTGCATGGAATCAATTATCAGAAAGGAGGAGGAAAATCTTCACCTTGCTGCTCCAGAATGAAGAGGAATTCAGAGGATTTCTGATGTATGTGGGAGCCATCGAAAAGGATCATGCAATCATAGAAGTTTCGGAAAACATTCTTTCTGAATACAAGAATCATATTTGCGCCCATGCCGACATTCCGGCTCTTGCAGCCCAGTCTCCTTGCGGCTTGGCATACGCCTTGGCCCTCATAGGCACAGACGATTACCAATCTGTTACACCAGGTTGGGTACTCTGCCATTATCCCGAAGTAGAACATATCATCTATATGCTCTGCCATACCCAATGCACCGATGGCTGCGAGTATTGCAACCGCATGCTCGACATTCATCACAACCTGAAGCAACTCTTCGGCTATGATGCCTTCCGTACCTATGACGGAGAACCACTGCAGGAACAGGCATCGCAGGCAGCAGTAGATGGCAAGTCATTATTGGCGATATTTCCTACGGGTGGCGGCAAATCGCTCACCTTCCAGTTGCCAGCCCTGATGGATGGCAGAACCATACATGGACTCACCGTGGTTATCTCGCCTCTGCAATCATTGATGAAAGACCAGGTAGATAACCTAGCAGACCGCGGCTTCACCGATGCCGTAACCATCAATGGTCTCCTCGACCCTATCTCCCGCTCCCTAGCCATCGAACGAGTGCAGAGCGGAGATGCCACCTTATTATATATTGCACCAGAGATGTTGCGCTCCAAAACCATCGAGCGCATCCTGATGGCACGGCATGTGGTGAGATTCGTCATTGATGAAGCTCACTGCTTCTCTGCATGGGGACAAGACTTCCGGGTGGATTACCTATACATCGGCAAGTTTATCAAGGAATACCAGGAACGTAAGTTTGGCAAGGATGCAATGGCCCGCAACCATGGTCAAACCCTGATACCCGTATCTTGCTTCACCGCCACTGCAAAACAGAAGGTGGTGCAGGACATCTGCGACTATTTCAAGCATTGGCTGGGCACCGACCTCCAGCTCTTCGCCTCATCAGCCTCACGTACCAACCTGCACTATTCCGTTATCCACGTAGATAGTGACGGCAACAAATACAATCTACTGCGTTCACTGGTGGAACAGGCAGATTGCCCTACCATCATCTACGTATCCCGCACCAAGCGCACCCGTGAACTCGCCCAGAAACTGACCCGTGACGGTATATCCGCCCTGCCCTATAATGGCAAGATGGATGCCGATGAGAAGATACACAATCAGGATGCCTTCATGAGCGATAAGGTAAGAATCATCGTTGCCACCTCCGCCTTCGGCATGGGAGTAGATAAGAGCGATGTGGGGCTGGTTATCCACTACGACATCTCCGACTCTCTAGAAAACTATGTACAGGAGGCTGGACGTGCAGGAAGAGATCCACACCTCAATGCCAAATGCAATGTACTCTATAGCGATGAGGACTTAGATAAGCACTTCATCCTACTCAACCAAACCAAACTGAGCATCAGTGAGATACAACAGGTATGGAAAGCCGTTAAGGATTTTACCAAGCAGCGCCCACACGTAAGCTGTTCGGCGCTGGAGATAGCCCGCCAAGCCGGTTGGGATGACTCGGTATCCGACATAGAAACCCGTGTTCGCACCGCCCTTTCTGCTCTAGAACAGAGCGGATACATAGAGCGTGGCAACAACATTCCGCATGTCTATGCCACAGGTATCACCGTCAAGAACATGGACGAGGCAAGACTGCGCCTCACCGAATCACCTCTGTTCTCGGAAGATGAGATGAAGAATGCCATCCGCATCATCAAGTCGCTTATCACCCAGAAGCATATAGCCAAGGCACAGGATAGCGAGGCAGAATCCCGCATCGATTACCTCGCCGACATCCTAGGACTCAGCAAGCGAGACGTCATCTCCTCCGTTGACCGAATGCGACAGGAAGGCATCCTTGCCGATACCCGTGACATATCAGCCTATCTGCAAGACATCAGCGACAAGCAACGCAAGCCTCAGCAGATGCTGGAGAACTTCGCCAAACTGGAAAGATACATCCTGGAACATATCCCGGATGAATCGCTGCACATCACATACAAACAACTCAATGACAATGCCGTACACGACGGCATCAACACTTCAACCGAAAAGAAGATCCGCACACTGCTATACTTCCTGGCAGTGAAGGGATATGCGCACAAGAAGGAAGACGGCGTCCGCAATCTTATCGTGACAAGAGACAAGGATATAGAGACCATCATCAAGCGATTCGAAAGACGAATTGAGGTTTGCCGATTCATCATCGAAAGACTATACAGCCTGGCTGAGGAAATAAGTAAAACTATAACAGAAGAGAGCAACAATAGCTCTTCTGTAGATTCAAAAGAGAAGCCTCTTCAATTCTCGGTAGTTGAACTTCTGAACGATCTGAAATCCTGCAGCCAGTCACTCTTCTCCGACTTCTCTTCCCTGCAGTTGGAGGACGTGGAGGAAGCCTTGCTCTATCTCTCCAAGATAGGAGCCATGAAGCTGGAAGGAGGATTCCTGGTACTCTACAATGCAATGGCGATTAAGCGCACCAAGGAACTTCGCCTGCGCTATAAGCAGGAGGATTATCGCATGCTCAACGAATTCTACAAGCAGAAGATTCAGCAGATTCACATCGTGGGCGAATATGCCAACCTGATGGTAAGGGATTACGACGCCGCCCTGCAATATGTGCAGGATTACTTCCAGATGGACTACCAACGCTTCATCTCAAAGTACTTCAAGGGCAACCGGGAGACTGAGATAGAGCGCAACGTAACACCTTCGAAGTATAAGCAACTCTTCGGAATGCTCTCCAAGCGACAGAAGGAAATCATCGACGACCACGAGTCTCGCTGCATCGTAGTCGCTGCCGGTCCTGGCAGCGGCAAGACACGTGTGCTCGTACATAAGCTTGCCTCTCTCCTGCTTTTGGAAGATGTAAAGCACGAACAACTCCTGATGCTCACTTTCTCGCGTGCAGCCGCTACCGAGTTCAAGCAGCGACTGATGCAACTCATCGGCAATGCCGCCCATTTCGTAGAGATCAAGACCTTCCATTCCTACTGCTTTGACCTGCTGGGCAGAGTTGGCAATCTGGATGAGGCAGGAGATGTGGTTAAGCAAGCCGCCGAAATGATCAACAATGGAGAAGTGGAGCCCAATCGCATCAGCAAGACCGTACTCGTTATTGACGAGGCACAAGACATGAGCAAGGATGACTATGCCCTTGTCACAGCTCTAATGAAAGCCAACGAAGAGATGAGGGTGATTGCCGTAGGAGATGATGACCAGAACATCTATGAGTTTAGAGGTTCCAACTCGCGGTATCTCTATGAATTGACCCAGACAGAGCACAGCCGTTTCATCGAGATGACCGAGAATTACCGCAGCCTTCGCCATATCGTGGATACTGCCAACGACTTCGCCCACAACATCCGTAAGCGAATCAAATCTACCCCTATCATCTCCATGAGTCAAGAAGATGGAGAGGTAAGAATCGTGAAGCATCCATACGAGATTCAGGAGAAAAAGGTTTATATGTATCAGCCTATTCTAGAAGATGTTACGCGATTACTGGGAAGTAACGCTTCAAAAGAAGCTGATGCATCTTCCCGCAAGAAGAACGAAACCATCAGTATTCTCACGCAGAAGAATGAAGAGGCAGTCATCATGCTGGCTCTTCTTCACAGCCATGGCATCAAGGCCAAGCTGGTGCAATCAATGGACGGCTTGCGCTTCTGGAATCTGGCAGAGGTAAGATACTTCTTGAAGAAGATAGACCAAGGCCTCAAGGAGACGAAATCCCCTATCATCCCTGATGATATTTGGGAAACAACCAAGCAGCTGACATTCCAAAAATATGCCACCAGCCAGGCATTGCCATATCTGCGCCGCAGTCTCCAGATATTTGAGCAGAACAATCGTGCCAAATACTACAGCGACCTGAGGGAGTTCGTGTTTGAATCATCAGTAGAAGATTTCTGTGACATCTCGAAATCAGACATCGTGGTCAGCACCATCCATAAGGCAAAAGGTCATGAGTTCGACCATGTATTGATGCTCATTACCCATCCCGAGCATCCTACCGATGACATACTGCGCCGATACTATGTGGGCATGACCCGTGCCAAGCGTACACTAACCATCCACACCAACGGCAATCTCTTCGACAGTCTGAAAAGTGCCCAGCATCTCTATGATGCCCAAGCCTACGATGAGCCGAACGAAATAGTACTTCAGCTCTCACACAAGGATGTAAACCTGGGCTTCTCCAAGCCTCACAAGGACGCTATTCTTTCCTTGAGAAGCGGTATGCCGCTAACCTATCACGACCATTGCCTCTGTCTCCCATCAACAGGCAGAGACATAGCCCAGCTCTCCATCAAGATGAAAGAGAAACTAGGCAAATGGGAGTTGAAAGGTTACAAGGTAACCGATACCCGAATCCGCTTCATCGTGGCATGGAAGTCAAAGGATGCACCGAGGGATGAGAAGGAATCCGCCATCGTGCTCGCTGATTTGGTAATGAAAAAATAAGGTAAATTCATTAAAAATCGTTCATTTACTTGGTTATAACAAGAAAAAGCACTATCTTTGTAGCGTTGATTCCCGGTAGCCTCTGATTCGTCAAGCTATCGGGTCTTGTTTTTTTATACGATTCTTGCCTACCAAGATACATTTTTTTTGCTATTACGAAAATGTCACATTACATAATTACAGAAAATTAATTGTAAAAAGTTATCAAAACTCCTTGCTGTTTCGTATTATTATTGTATTTTTGCAACATATATTAATATTGATAGATATGGAGAAGAAACGAATCATAGAAGCAATGCACAATAGATTGCATGAGATTGATCCTCATGCAAAAGCCATCTTGTTTGGTTCCCGCGCTAGAGGTACAGAACATGAAGGAAGTGATTGGGATGTATTGATTCTTCTAGACAAACCAAAAGTTACGCTTCAAGATTACGATAAGTATTCTTATCCACTAAGAGAATTAGGCTGGGATATTGATGAAATCATCAACCCTATACTTTTCTCCCAAAAAGAATGGGAGGAGAACCATTATACATTATTCAATCATAACGTAAATAAGGAAGGAATTACAATATGATAAAGGGACAACTTACAGACGCTGACAGAACCGAAATTGTAAAATATAGACTAGAAAAAGCATATCGAACATATAATGAAGCTGTCGGTTCTATAAAAAATGGTTATGTCGAAACTGCAGCCAATCGTTTATACTATGCAGTTTCTGCTTTACTCATTTCTTATAAGTATGAAGCTAGCACTCATAATGGCGTAATCCAAATGTTTGGAAAAGTCTTTTTGAGGAACAACATCATTGACAAAAAGTATGGCAAGACTTTCAATCAGCTTTTCTCCTTACGATTAACTGGCGACTATGAAGATCGTCATATTCTTGATATGGAAACAGAGGTACTTCCATTGGTTGAGCCAGCTAAGGAATTAATAGATTTAGTGTCAGAAATGGCTAAAAAGCAATTAAAAGAATTAACATTATAGAAACATCCTTCAGTAATTTCATTGAACATTCAAAGTATCAAAGAGTTTTGCTGAAGGATGTTTTCAATAACAAACTATTTATTTTGTCTCATTATCCAATGTCCCCAACAATCAGCAATCAACTTGGCCAATGTTTTTATGAATAACGTAAAGAACAATGAACAAATTGCAGTCAGCAAATAGACCCGAACTGACTGAATTCCTGATGTTTCAACAAATTGACAATAAGTCTTCAAGCCTTTAAAAGAAATTTGTGTAACGTTAAAGTTTAATAATGGCAAAATAGGAATGAGGAAGATATCATATAGTATTTCCTCATTTCTATTCCTTTATTTATCATTGTTTGTCTGAATGAACTCAGAAATCATATCTTTTATCGTTCTCTCTGCTCTATCTATTCCAACCAACTCTATCAACCTATTATAATCTTCTATTTCATTGTCTGTAAACGTGACTATTATCTGCCTCTCTTTTCGTCCAGCAATGTGAGTATACTCTTCTGGATATGCCCAAAAACAACTTTTACAAAAGTTCACGTCATGCAAATTCCAATTTGAGCAATGCTCACAAGTCCATGATTTTGCCCGATTAGCTGAAGGACTTAACAACATATAGCAATCTATATCATTCCCTTCATTTTCGCCGCCAATTTCATAAGGTATTCTATGATCCACCTGAAGCAAACCTTCCGGCATTGGCTGTAAATAAACGAAACAAATAGCCCCATATTTTTCTACCAACGCCTTCTTCAAAGCTTTCGAAAGAGCTGTTCTACCAGCTTTTTTAGACACTTTATCATCTAAAAAAACTGGTTTACCAAATTTATATGCCGCTATATTTCGTCCATCCGAACTTTTTACTTTGTATGTCAATAGATTCACCCCTCTCTCACGAACATCTCTTGCGGCACGTGGAGGATGCTCATAGCCATACTTTTCTTTTAAATCCTCTGTTGTTATAAAGCCATATTTCAGGATATGCTGAATTACTATTGAAGGACGTTTATCTGTTATTGCATTTAATTTATCCAGAACTGATTTTGAAAGTTTCATACTACTTCATTAAACAAAAGTTGTTGCTCACTAACTACATAATTTTTCTCGTGTAGATTACGACTCAAATACAAAGCCTCATAAGTCGTCTCTTTTCGTCCAAGTAAAATTGCTTGACTTGACAAACCTGCATTCAATAAAACTTTTCGTAAGCCCAATGTTTCTGGTAAATCTTCGCCATATTGCTTATCACCGCATAAGCCATCATAGCTAATCGCAAAATCTACACCACGAGCATTTAAATCAGCAATAGCCTCGACAAAATCCGAAAAATTAATACCCGAAAAATAACGATTATCACGAGAATTACATACACCTTGATAAGGCGGATCCATATAAACCAAATCTCCAGGCACAGCTTGCTCTAACACTTTTCGATAATCCATTGATGTAAATTCAGCCTTACCCTTCAACATTGCAGAAATCTGATAAATATTTTTCGCTAATGTCAAAGGAGAAGTTCCTTTCCTTCTTTTATCAGGGGATTGATTAAACATCCCTGCGCTGCTATATCTCACAGAACCTTTCACACATCTGGCCAATAAATATAGCATATTAGCAGCCGTTTTATTTCCTTGATTAAACTCTTCTCTAACTTTATAAAAATGTGCAACACTACCTTCATTAAACGACAATTGCTCTTTCCATACTTTTTCATATTCTGCGATTAGTATATCTGGAGTTTCAACTGCCTCTCTCAATATTTCTACCAGAGGTGTATTCAAATCATTTAAATAATATTTCTGTGCTCTATGTTGCTGAGCAACAGCCATTGTTATAGCAGCCATACCCGAAAATGGTTCTATAAGCCGCGCAAAGCGATGAGGAAAATACTCAAGAATCTTAGGAGCTAAAATTCGTTTTGAGCCTTGATATTGTACTATGTGAGGAACCGTTTTTGCCATAATGTTCAAATATTACTTTATAAAAAGAAATGGCATTTGCCAAATCCAAGGGCAAAGGTACAATAAAATATTGAAATAACCATACTTTTCATGTTAAAAGTTACGCTATATCATACATTTTCCATCGCTACTAACGCTCACACGGCATCGCTACTACCGATTAACCTCCACTGATAATACCAACAAAGACCAGACACCATTACCAAAAAGGCCGCCCAACACCTGATTGGCGTGTGCACAACACGTGATGTGCGTGTGCATATCAGCTGTTATGCGAGCGCACAACAGCTGTTGGGCGGTCAACGAATCAATATATCTCAAAGACATAACCTTATCTCTACGACAACTTCTATAGTATCTTTTAAGGACTTCCATTGCATGTTTCAACCGCTTCCAACGTATCTTTCAACTGCTATTGATATATCTTTCACCTTCTATCATTATATTTCCGCCCAACTATCATTATATTTCCGCCCAAACATTCGTTATTATCAGAAGAAATGCTTACCTTTGTGGCTGCATACAATCTTAACAAAATAAAAACAAGACAATTATGGCTATCAAATACGAAATACATTACCTGCCCAATGCAGGAGGTGAAGGGGAGACCCGCAGATTCGCTCATGTCTTCGAAGAACCAGCGATGACAGACAAGCATATGATAGAACGAATAGCCCAACATAGCTGTTTGGGAAAGGGAGAAGTGGCTACTGTCTTCATGCAACTGCGTGACATTATCGAAGAAGACCTGCAGGAGGGAAGACGTGTCAACATTCCGGAAATAGGTTATCTCTCGCTCTCGGTAGATCTGGATATGGATGACCTGAAACCCGACAATAAAGTGAGAGCTGAATATGTAAGCGTAAGAGGCATCAAGTTTCGCCCCAATGCAGACCTGCTGAAACAGGTGAAATATAATACCCATTTCGAGAAATCACAATATACTTCCCGCTCCTACCCCTTCTCTGAAGATGCATTGAAGGAGAAAATAAGAGAGTATCTGAAGCATAACCGTTCCATTAACAGAAAAGTACTGGAAGCGGAATTTCATATCCGTAAACAGACAGCACTCAACTGGCTGAAGAAACTGGAAAAATCCGGATTTCTGATAAAAGAAGGTTCCCGGAATGCGCCGGTTTATTTCCTGGCTGAAGAATAGGAACCCATCGGATGATAGGTCTCATCATGATAGAACTCTCTAGATGACTGCAAGCCATAGCCTCCGCGACCATCTAGGCTTCATTACATTAAATCTACACCCTAAAGATAAAGTAATATGCCAAATAAAGAAGAAAAGAGAATAACTGAGCAGAGCTCGCTCTACGAACATCTGGAAAAGATGAGCGTGGATGAACTCACCGCTCATATCAATGCAGAAAACAAGAAGGTGGCTCTGGCAATAGAACAAGCATTGCCTGCCATTAACCAACTGATTTCCGCCATCGAAGGGCAGCTGAAGAAGGGCGGAAGACTCTTCTATGCCGGTTGCGGAACGGGCGGAAGACTGGCTACGCTCGATACCATCGAAGTGCAGAACACCTATGGCATCGACGGTTCGCAGATACAAGCCATCTTCCCTGGAGGCATCGGCTGCCTTACACAAACCAGAGAATCAAGAGAAGACGACCTGGAGAATGGTTGGCACCAGCTCTGCGACAAGCATATCTCAGAGCAGGATTTCGTGCTGGGTTTCTCGGCAAGCGGCACTACTCCCTTCGTGCTTTCCATCTTGCAGCATTGCAAGGAGGCAGGTATTCCTACAGGATGCATCGTCAACAATCCCCACGCTCCTATCGCCCTGGCTGCAGATTATCCTGTAGAGGTCATCACGGGACCGGAATTCGTAACGGGAAGTACCCGTATGAAAGCCGGATCATCGCAGAAGATGATTCTGGATATGATCAGCACTTCCCTTCAGATCAGACAAGGACGGGTGGAAGGCAACAAGATGGTGAACGCCAAGCTTATCAATCATAAACTCATCGACCGCGCCTGCCGCATCTTCATGGAACGCAATCCGGAATATACGGATTACGAGAAAGTGAAGCAACTGATACTGAAAGCTGGAAGCGTGAAGAAGGCGGAAGGCTTGCTGAAGAGTAAAAGCGATTTAGATATTTAGATAAATTTAGACAAAACTTCACCTTATATAAATAGAACTATCAAGATTTCACCTTATATAATAGAACTATATGGCAAAGAAAGCAATTGTAACGGGTGCCACATCGGGCATCGGAATGGAAGTGGCAAAACTGCTTGCTGCAAAAGGATGGCAGGTCGGAATTGCCGGAAGAAGAATTGAAAGATTGCAGGCTCTGATTTCGCAGAGCGGCATTACCAGCTACCAGCAAATAGACGTGACTTCTCCCAATGCTCCTGCCCAACTTCTCGAACTCATCAATAAGTTGGGAGGCATGGACCTCTACTTCCATAGTTCCGGTATTGGCTGGCAGAACAACTCGCTGGATATAGAAAAGGAGTTGAAGACTGTGGAAACCAACGGCTTAGGATTCACAAGAATGGTAGATACGGCATTCAACTGGTTTGCTACTCATCATCAGAACAATTCAAAAGCCCGCATTGCCTGCATCACTTCCATTGCCGGAACCAAAGGTCTCGGTGCCGCCCCAGCCTACTCTGCCACCAAGCGATTCCAGAACCATTATCTGGAATGCCTGTCGCAACAGGCACGGATGCGTCATCTCCCTATCGCCATCACAGATATCCGACCAGGTTTCGTAAAGACCGACCTTATCGCAGGCAGCAGCTATCCGCTGCAGCTCAAACCGGAAGATGTGGCGAAGCATATCGTAAGTGCCATTGAAAACGGAAAGGAAGTTAAGGTGATAGACTGGAGATATGATATCCTCGTCTTCCTCTGGCGACTCATTCCTAGATGGTTATGGACGAGATTGAAGATTACAACATAACAACTTTATTCCTTTCTGATGACAATCGTCTTGAACCAGTCTTTCAATACTCCCGCATATTGATCCTGCGAATCAGACAGCAGGATGACAACCTGGGAACCATCTTCCAGCATAGGACCAAGACACATACCTTCGTAATTGGCAAAGGAACGCTTGGAAAGTGACAAGCCGGTTTTCCATTCCGCGAGCAATCTCTTCTTCAAGAAAGGAGTATCTGATGAAAACTTCTCTTTCAAAGCAAACTCCTCAGAATTCAAAGGATTAATCTGATAGAGTTTACACTTGCAGAAAGCCCCAATCTTAATCTTCGGGATAAATGCCTCACGCTCCAAAACCAGAAGCTGTCCATCGGGCAAGGCGCAAAGCTCACTCACCCCCATCACATAGATATCTGCTTTCTTATGGGTAGAAGGTTGATCCATCTGATAGGCATAGGCTGTCATGTAACGAGAGGCTTTCTTGCTACTCTTTTGCTCGCTACAGTCTTCCTTGCAATTATTTTCCTTGTTACGATTTTCCTTTATCTTTCCCCAATCATACCTCATCAAACGAAGCTGGTTGGCCAATCCGTTTTGAGGAGTAGCAGGCTGTCCGTCTTTGCGGAGCGTGCTCTCAGGAATCGTCCAGAGATACTGACGGACGGAATCAAAAGCCAGAGACTCAAAATTATAATTTGGATAAAAATCAGAAGAAGCCCATCTGCTCTCCCAAAGGTTCTGCTGATAGCTAATCTTGGGAGTATCCGTCGAAATAGGCAGAATAGGATACTCCTTTAAACGGCAATATCCTTCGCTTGTTATCACCAAGGTAGAATCAGAAGCCTTCACGATGGCTTCGTGGTCAAAGCCTTTCTCCTGCCACAGCCAAGGCTTTCCGTCGTTCAGCGTTCCATCTGTTCTTTCGGTAAACCCAAGGTTCTCTACCTGTTCCAGTTCGCCGGTCTTGGGATTCACCTGAATCCGGAAGTTGAAGTACAGGGCACTATCCGACTTGTCGCTTACCACCGCATAGATATCATCATGCAGATGAGCAATGCCACTGTAGTTGCCCGCAGCCACGGTTTTCGGAAAAGCTTTCTGAGGATTCTCTCTCACTACTTTCCAATCCTGTGCTCCAGCCAGCAAGCTGAATGCCAGGAAGATGGACAGAATATTACAACGCAGCATAAGTCAATACAAATTCCATGGTTAACTCGAAATCTACATGCGCCATCTTTCCGCTCTTGAGATTCTCCACATCACACGACCAATCTGCCATCGTATCAAACGGCTTCACCCGCATATCCTCAAACATCAGTTTTTCTTCAGAGAATAACTTGAAGACCGTTTCCTTGGCACACCAATGCACCAGCTTGGCATCCAGATCTTCCGCCTTCTCATCCTTGCGCAGGAATTTGGATGCGATGCGCTCTACCCTATCGCTGAAGTATTCGATATCCACCGCCACTTCCTGATTTTTGGAAAGGATAAGCGCAGCATAACCCTTGGTATGCGAAACGCTGATATGATAACCACGGAACAATGGCTTGCCAGCCTCGTTGTGGGTAATGTCACCTGCATGAGAAAGCAAGCCCTTGGAAGCCCCATTCGTCTTGAGCATCTCATACATTAATGCACGAATGGCAAGAAACTCCAGTTTCCTGCCATCGTTCTTATATTTCTCTTCCAACTGAGAGCGGTAAGCCTGCAGATGAGAATACTGCTCGAACAACTGTTCTACAGTTTCATCCATCTGCCATAAACCAAGACTCACTCCCGGATAAACTTCTCGTATATTGACAACTGCCATATTTTTTATATTCTGATATTGATGAATACTGATGATTACTTAGAAGAATCCTCCACGTTATCTTTCAAAGGATGTACCGTCACCTTAATCTTGCTGATGCGACGCTCCTCTATCTGCATAACCTCGAAAGTATAGTTCTTATAATCTATCTTCTCGTGCATACTTGGGAAATCGCCTTTGATTTCCAAGAGCAGACCAGCCAGAGAATCAGCATCACCCTCAACCTCCTCGAACTCTTCGTCATCTACATTCAGGATTTTACAGAAATCAGAAAGAAGCGTTTTACCTTCAAAAACAAAGGTGTTGTAATTTAATTTCGAGTAGAACTTCTCCTCCTCATCGTATTCATCATTGATTTCACCTACAATTTCCTCCAGAATATCTTCGAGAGTAACAATACCCGATGTTCCTCCGAACTCATCTACCACAATGGCGATATGAACCTTGTTGTCCTGGAAATCGCGAAGCAGATCATCTATCTTCTTGGTTTCAGGAACAAAGTAAGGAGGACGAATCAGGCTCTGCCAACGGAAGTTGGAAGACTTCGTAAGATGAGGCAATAAGTCCTTGATATACAGTACACCACGAATATTATCTGTATTATCCTGATAAACAGGAATACGACTGTAATTATTCTCTTCAATGCACTTTAATACTTCTGGATAAGAACTACGGATATCCAGGTCAACAATATTCTGTCGGCTGGTCATCACCTCCTTGGCTGTTTCATCGCCAAAGCGGATGATACCCTTCAGCATGCTCTGCTCGTCCTTGATATCATTCTTATCTGTCAGTTCCAGAGCTTGTTCCAAGTCATCAACACTCAGCACATGATTTTCCTTCTGTATAATCTTTTCTGCAAGAATTCCACTTTTCAGCAAGATCGTTTCTAAAGGCCAAAACAACTTTCTGGCAAACAGAATTCCCCCTACGCACCGGCGACAGAACTTCAGAGGATCCTGGCGGGCATACACTTTCGGCATAATCTCACCAAAAAGCAAAAGCAAGAAAGTAAGAATAACCGTAATAATCAGGAACTGAAGCCAATAAGCTTTAGGACCAAACTCTACGATTCCTGCGAATACATAATTAAGGAGCATGATGATTGTGACATTCACAAAATTATTGGTTATCAAAATGGTAGCCAACGTACGTTCAGAATCATCACGCAACATCTGTATTTTCTTATCGGCATCAGTCTTTTCATCCTCAAGTTCCGCAACATCAGTTGGTGATAAACTGAAAAAAGCAATTTCGGAACCACTGGCAAAAGCAGACATGCCTAACAATATAGCTGCAAGTACAGCAGCTACAATAACCCCGGCGGAAGGCTGCATCAGCATCACATCACCGAAGGCATCAGTTATGGTGGATATATCCAATTTCTGAGCTAAAAATTAATAATTATTGTTCTTTAGTAGCAGGGCGAGTACTCAACATCTCCATATTATCTACATAGATTTCTGTAATATATTGTCTTCTACCCTGCTTGTCATCATAGGAGCGGTAGCGGATTCTTCCTTCCACATAAAGGCGGTCACCCTTATGCACATACTTCTCTACTACCTTTGCAAGCCCACGATAAAAAACAAGATTGTGCCAATCTGTATGGTCTGGCACTTGGGTACCATTAGGCAAAGTATATCCTTTCTCTGTAGTTGCGAGAGAGACCTGAGCTACTGCCTGATCTGCTTCGAAATAATGAATGTCAGGATCTTTACCTACATTACCAATTAGCATAACCTTGTTCATGACACGAATCTTTTAAATTTCTGAATATTTTATTTCCACATTCCCAGATAGCGGAAATGGAAATTCTTACCTTTTGCAGATGGGAACTGGCTGCGTGAATCTACACAATCGCGCAGATAATCTACGATGCGATTGTAACAATCCAAACCTGATTCAGCTTTAACATCCGCAACGAAATGAGTATCACGGTACTCAAACTTTCCTGTAGCCGGTACCATCACAACACGCTTGAAATCAAGTGATCCTTCATACCAGCCTGGAGCCTCTTGAGCCAAACTGGCAACAACAGGATTCTCCATTCTCTCTGCAGGAGTAGGAGTACGCAATGCTTTCTTATCCTTAAAATCCTGCATAGTTTGCGCCGTAGTCTTTATCACAATAAAATAAACACGTGGGCGTACCTTATATCTTTTTGGATACGTCAAATCGCTAGCGGCATACTCACGAACATCTGCCTCTAGCTCCGCATCCATCTCAATCTCAGGAATACTCTTTAAAAAATCAATAGCATCATCAACACTAGTAACTAATGTCTCCTGATCAAAATATCTTAAATATAAATTCATAAATGGGTATGTTTCTCGAGTTCAAAAAAAAGAGCGGAAAACGGGACTCGGACCCGCGACCCCAACCTTGGCAAGGTTGTGCTCTACCAACTGAGCTATTTCCGCAGTTTTCCTATTACTTAGGAGCATTCCTCTGAATGCGAGTGCAAAGGTACTACTTTTTTCTGAATTACCAAACTTTTCTTCGATTTTTTTGAAAAAAAATGTGCATTTTGCCCTTTTTAGTGAGCAAAACACACATTTTAAGCCTTATTTTGCCGATTTTTAAACTCATCCGGCAGAAAAATCGGGAAAATGGAAATTATACTAATCCATCCTACTGCGATAATCTTCGTAGCTGAAATCTCTTAGAGTTTCCAATTTTCCATCTAAATGTACGATTCCTATTGATGGATGAGTGATTCCATTAAAGGTATTTGTCTTTACCGTAGTGTAATGCAGCATATCTTCGAAAATAACATTCTCGCCTATTTGCAATTCATGGTCAAATTTCCAGAAGCCCATAAAATCTCCACTCAGACAACTGTTGCCACCTATTCTATATATATGTGCACCCTCAGGAGCCTTCGTCGGATCATCAACCTCCAGGGTTTCTGCATTTCTGACAGCTGGCATATACGGCATCTCCAGACAGTCGGGCATATGACAGGTAAAACTGGCATTTATGATAGCTGTCCTGATACCTTTATCCTCAACCACATCTACTACTTGAGTTACAAGCGGCCCGGTCTGCCACCCAAAGGCACTACCAGGTTCCATGATAATTTTAAGATGAGGATAACGCTGATGAAATCCCTTTATTATATTAATAAGGTGTTCCACATCATAATCCTTCCTGGTCATCAGATGACCTCCACCGAAATTGATCCATTTCAGCTGCGGAAACCAAGGAGAGAATTTCTCTTCGATATGAGCTAACGTACGTTCAAAGACATCCGCCCCACTCTCGCAGTGACAATGACAATGGAATCCTTCTATATCTGAAGGCAAAGTTTGAGGCAATTTATCTGCCGATACACCGAATCGGGTTCCAGGTGCACACGGATTATACAGCAATGTTCCGACTTCAGAATATTCCGGATTTACTCTCAATCCCAGTCTGATGTCAGAATTTGCCCTACGAGCCCGTTCATGATATCGCTCATATTGCGTAAGCGAGTTGAAAGTAAGATGACTTGAGCATTGAGCTATCTCATCAATCTCATAATCGGTATAAGCCGGCGAAAAAGTATGCGCCTTACTGCCAAATTCATGATACGCCAGCTTTGCCTCGCTAAGAGAGCTGGCCGTGGTCGAAGAAATATACTCTCTGAAAATCGGAAATGTCTTCCAAAGAGCATAAGCCTTAAAAGCTAGAATAATTTCCATATCGGCACGCTCAGCCACACTTCTGATGAACGACAGATTGTGTCGCAAACGTTCTTCCTCTAAAACGTAAATTGGTCGATGAATCTCATTAAAATTCGCTAAATTTACTTGCATAACTTGATAAATATTAATTTTATGGTGCAAAGATAGCTTTTTATCCTGAATATAATTGCTAGTTTGCGTTTTTTTTAATACTTTTGCATCATAAAAATCATTTTGACGATGAAATTAGCAATAATGACCAAGTCCACATTCTTTGTGGAAGAAGATAAAATACTATCCTCGCTGTTCGACGAGGGCATGGACAACCTGCATCTTTTCAAGCCAGGTTCGTCACCAATGTATGCTGAGCGACTGCTCACGTTACTGCCTGAAGACTATCTTCGCAAGATTACTGTTCATGATCATTATTACCTCAAACAGGAGTATGATTTAGCAGGAATCCATATAGACGATCCGCTAGCACCGGTACCGGATGGATACAAAGGCAAGTTCAGTCGCACCTGCACAGATCTCTCGATGCTGAAAGAGATGAAGAAGAAATCAAACTATGTGTTTCTGAAAAACATCTTCGACTGTATTGAGTTTAAAGATGAAAAGTCTTCCTTCAATCTGCTGCAGCTTGAGAATGCAGCCAAGGCAGGACTCATAGACAAGAAGGTATACGCCTTGGGAGGCATGAGTCTGGAAAATCTCAAGATTGCCAAGGAACTCGGATTTGGAGGAGTAGTAATCTGTGGAGATCTCTGGAACCGTTTCGACATTCACAACGAGCGCGATTTCAAAGAGCTGATTCTTCACTTCGAGAAATTGAGAAAGGCTATCAGCTAATACTGAGGTTCCCGAAAAAATATTCATCCCCCTACATGAAAATAGATAAAAATAACTATTAATACACATAAACACTAATAGAAATGAGTGACAAAAACTCTTTTTTGGTATTCTCTGGTACTAACTCGAGATACCTTGCAGAAAAAATCTGCGCTAGTTTAGGTTGCCCACTGGGTAATTTGGTTGTAACCAAGTTCTCTGATGGTGAATTTGGCGTATCTTTCGAGGAGTCTATCCGCGGACGCGATGTTTTCCTCGTACAGAGCACATTCCCTAATTCAGACAACTTGATGGAGTTGCTCCTGATGATTGACGCAGCAAAGCGTGCTTCTGCCCGCAATATTATTGCTGTTGTTCCTTACTTCGGATGGGCCCGTCAGGATCGCAAGGACAAACCACGTGTCAGCATCGGTGCTAAACTGGTAGCCGACTTGCTCAGCGTTGCCGGTATCGACCGTCTCATCACCATGGATCTCCATGCCGACCAGATTCAGGGCTTCTTTGATGTTCCTGTAGATCACCTCTATGCATCTGGCGTTATTTTGCCATACCTGCAGAGCTTACGCCTCAAGGATATGGTCATTGCTTCTCCAGACGTTGGTGGTTCTAAGCGTGCCAACACTTATGCTAAGTACTTCGGCTGCCCTCTCGTGCTCTGCAACAAGACCCGTGCTCGCGCCAATGTAGTAGCAAGCATGCAGATTATCGGTGATGTAAAAGACAAGAATGTTGTCATCATTGATGATATGGTCGATACAGCCGGTACTATCACGAAGGCTGCCGACATCATGAAGCAGGCTGGTGCAAAGACTGTTCGTGCATGTGCATCTCACTGCGTGATGAGTGGTCCTGCATCTGAGCGTGTTCAGGATTCAGCTCTTGAGGAGATAGTATTCACTGATTCCATCCCTTACACCAAGCGTTGCGCAAAGGTTAAGCAGATTTCTATTGCAGATATGTTTGCAGAAACCATTCGCCGTGTAGAGGATAACGAGAGTATCTCTTCCCAGTATCTGGTATAAGGAAATATCATCATACAAGTGTACAAGGAGTCTTTCTTTTTAAAAAGGAAGACTCCTTTTTTATGATTCCATTCTTCCCCTGTTTCTAATCTACATTCACTTTTCACAATTCACTTTTCACAACTACAATAACACTGTTCATTGTTCGATTTCAAACAAAAAAATCCTGTATCCCCAAAAGAGATACAGGATTCATATATTTATAATGTGACAATGTCGCTATTATATTAGTTCAACCACTTCACGTAGCAGAAGTCCTGACGGTGTGGCAACTTATCATTCTTAGGATACATACGTACGCCTGTCTTGAATGAACCAGCATTGATTGGCTCAATCTCAGCCTCGAATGTAAAGTTGTTACCCTCGTGACCAACCATCTTGAATGGATAAACAGCATAAATCTGCTTGCCATCCTCTGGCTGCTCCTTCAATACAACAAGCTCCAAGCCAACAGCATCGTTCAAGCCCTGCTCATCGATAACATACTGAACCTTGATCTTCTGACCAGTCTCAGCAGCCATCAGCATGCAGTCGTCCTTAGATACAACATGGATACCATCCCAACGCTCTGCAACGCTCTCCTTCCAGAGTGCAATCTCCTTAGCAAGTGCATTGTCGTTAGCGCTCAACTTCTTGAAGCGGGCAGCCTCCTTATTGTAGAACTTATCATAGTAGTCATCCAACTGGCGCTTCATTGTATAGTGAGGAGCGATAGTAGCAATAGAGTTCTTTACTACCTGGATCCACTCCTTGCTGAAGCCTTCCTTATTCTTGTTGTAATACATAGGGATGATGTCGTTCTCCAAGAGGTTGTAGATAGTAGCAGCATCAAGCTGATCCTGGTAACCCTGGTTCTGGTATGTACGCTTCTCAGGAAGAGCCCAACCAGCACCCTCGCGGTAACCTTCTACCCACCAACCATCAAGTACAGAGAGGTTGACAACACCATTCATCTCAGCCTTCTCGCCAGATGTACCAGAAGCCTCCAATGGACGTGTAGGAGTATTCATCCAGATATCAACACCTGAAACCAGACGGCGAGCCAAAGTCATATCGTAGTCCTCCAAGAAGATAATCTTACCGAGGAACTCTGGACGCTGGCTAATCTCGAAGATTCGCTTGATCAAGCCCTGACCTGCACCATCAGCTGGGTGAGCCTTACCAGAGAAGAAAAACAATACTGGGTGCTCAGGATCGTTAACGATCTTAGACAAGCGATCCAAGTCGGTGAAGAGCAGGTGAGCACGCTTGTATGTAGCGAAACGACGGCAGAAACCTATCATCAAAGCGTTAGGGTTGATACGCTCGAGCAAAGATACTACACGAGCAGGATCACCCTGGTTCTTCAACCATGTCTGGGTGAACTTCTCACGGATATAAGCTACGAGCTTCTTCTTCAATGCCATACGGGTATTCCAGATTTCTGCATCTGAAACATTGTAGATGGCATGCCAGATTTCCTCGTTGCTCTGGTCGTTCATGAAGTTCTTGTCGAAATATGTATCGTAGAGCTTACGCCACTCTGTTGCAGTCCAAGTTGGGAAGTGAACACCATTGGTTACATAACCTACGTGGTTTTCCTCTGGGAAGTAACCCTTCCAGATATTAGCGAACATCTGCTGGCTTACCCAACCGTGAAGTTTACTTACACCATTAACCTCCTGGCAAGTGTTGCATGCGAATGTAGAGAGGCAGAAACGCTCGTTGTGATCATCTGCATTTTCACGACCCATACCGATGAACTCATCCCAAGAGATACCAAGACGCTGTGGATAGCCACCCATGTACTTGCCGAAGAGAGCCTCGTCAAAGTAGTCATGACCAGCTGGCACTGGAGTATGAACAGTATAGAGAGAAGAAGCGCGAACCAACTCGAGTGCCTGGTTGAAGTTCAAGCCATCCTCCTCGATATAGTCGCAGAGACGCTGCAAGTTGCAGAGAGCAGCATGACCCTCGTTGCAGTGATAGATATCCTTCTTGATACCCATCTTCTTCAATGCGAGCATACCACCGATACCGAGCAGAATCTCCTGCTTCAAACGGTTCTCCCAGTCACCACCGTAGAGAGAGTGAGTGATAGGACGGTCGAACTCTGAGTTCATATCATTATCTGTATTCAGGAGATACAACTTGATACGACCTACATTCATCTGCCATACGTATGCATGTACCTGATAGTTTGTGTAAGGTACATCAACTACCAATGGGTTACCATTCTCATCATATACTCGCTCGATAGGGAGAAAGTTGAAGTTCTGAGCATCATAGTTAGCAATCTGCTGACCATCCATACTCAAAGACTGCTTGAAATAACCATATCTGTAGAGGAAACCAACAGCACACATATCCACGTTGCTGTCAGAAGCCTCCTTCAAGTAGTCACCAGCAAGCATACCAAGACCACCAGAGTAGATTTTAACCACCTGGTTAATACCATACTCCATGCAGAAGTAAGCTACAGATGGGCGCTTAGCATTAGGTTTCACATCCATGTACTCGCGGAACATCTTATAGACGTTCTTAACCTTAGCCATTGTCTCCTTGTCCTTAACAATAGCCTCCTTGCGGTCGTAGCTCAAACGTTCCAAGAGCAATACAGGGTTAGCATTACACTTCTCGTACAAGTCTGGATCAAGACTCTTGAACAAGTCACGACCTTCATAATTCCATGCCCACCACATATTGTGAGCGATTTCATCCAAGCACTTCAACTCCTTAGGAAGGCTTGATTTAATGGTTGTCTCCTTCCATTGAGGAGCATTAGCATAGTCTGCCTTAATTTTCATTGTGTTTTATTTTTAAGATGTATATTTTCTATCTTGCAAACATAGTGATTCTTGCAGAATCCAAATATTTGTTTTATGGCTTACGCCATCAAGAGAGAGAGATTATTATTTCTTCATACGAACTTCAGCCTTGCGCAGGGCAAAGTCATAAGCATCATAGTAATACTCGATAAAGTGTTTCCACAATGCTTTTTCTGAAAGAATCTCAGCATTTTTACGACACTTGTTCACCTGTGTCTTGGTGAATCCCGAGTACTTAGCTACGGTATCCTTGATAGCATCAGCTACCTCAGAATAATTATAGTCGGTACGCTTGATAACCTTCACACCATCCTCTATCTCACTGTAACTTCCCTTCTCTGAGTTAGCCCAAAGACCGAAACCAGCCAAATCGGTGGTGATACAAGGCACCTTGAACGCAACAGCCTCCAATGGAGTATATCCCCATGGCTCATAATAAGAAGGATAGATACAGAGGTCATTACCCAACACTACATCATAGTAGCTCTTGTTGATAATGCCATCATCGCCTGTCAAGTAGCAAGGTAAGAATATCAGTTTCACCTTGTCTTCCTTATTATTATGCATGTTGAAGTACTTCAGCATACCCAATACATTATCATGACTCATATTATGCAACCAATGGGTAATCTCCGGAACCTCCAATGGCGTGTCAAACTTCTTACCGCTATTCAGACGATCCAACAGATCCTGACGTGGATCTCCTACCCAACCAGGTACGTCAATGAATGCCAATACATTCTTCTTCAAATTGTTGTCACGAAGCAAGCGGTTCATAGCCTCAATATAGACATCGATACCCTTGTTGCGGAACTCGTAGCGTCCGCTGGTAGAAACGATGAGCGTATCATCATCCAAATCTGTACCCATCAAAGCATTGGCTACATCGAGCAAACGCTTTCTTGCCTCCTTACGTTTCTTTGTAAAGGTACTTGCTTTAGGTACAAAACTATTGTCAAATCCGTTAGGCAAAACGAAATCTACCGGTTTATCGAGCAATTCCTTGCACTCGTTGGCAGTAATATCACTCACTGTTGTGAAACAATCAACATACTTAGCAGTCTGCTTTTCTATAGAATGCTTGCTTTGCATATTGAGTTCCTGAGCCATCTGATCACCATTATAGGCAAAAAGATAATCGTAAAGAGGCTTATTATTACCGGCAATACTACGACCGATACTTGTAGCATGCGTGGTGAACACAGTAGCCACCTCAGGAAGATGCTTATTCACATAGAGCACACCAAGTCCTGTCATCCATTCATTTCCATGATAGATAACTTTCTTGCCTTTTCCAACGACATGTTTGTAGAAACTCTCTACTACCAGAGCGGCAGCATAAGAGAACATCGATGCTTCGTCATAGTCACCATAAGCATGAAGACTATCAACCTGATAGTCCTGCCATAGTTGTCCATAAATCTGGTCTTTAACAGCATAGTAAGGATTGAAATCTACTAAAACAGCTACTGGCTCTCCCGGTATATTCCATCTACCTACTTTAACCTTTAAGCCCTCTTTCAGAGCTTCTGTTTTCCATTCCACATAAAGCGTATCATCTTGAGAGAAATAAGGATTCACCTTGTCTCCCCAGCAATCAGGACCAATGAAGATTAGTTGATCCTTTAACCTTTCCGTAAGAGTCTTAGCTCGTGTTGAAAGAACGGTGTAGATACCACCAACTTTATTACACACTTCCCAACTAGACTCAAATATGTAATCTGGAAATAATCTTTTCTTTTCCATATATAATTATCAATAAACACCGCAAAGATAGATAAATATTTGCAAAAAAACGAATTAATCTTATTAAAATCCTAAAAAAAATGCAGTTTTCTTGATTTAAATGAATAACTTTGTCGCAGTTAATTGAAAAATGAGATGAAAAGAAAGATTTTAGCAACATTATTATGCCTAATTAGTATATCTAGTATGGCACAAACAGACAGCACCCTATTCAAGGGGAAGATTACAAACAAAGAGTATGATGTCTATATGAATATAGACTTCTACCATAAGAACCTCAAGGTTCCAGGACAGGAACTGTTCGGTGAAATGCCCGGATATTTCGGTGACAGACGTGATAGTCGCAAATGGCTGATTACAGATGCTGACATAGAAGGAAAGACCGCTCATCTATCCATTATCAATGATTACGGGAGCGAAGATCTTACTGCCGACCTCATAGCCTTGCCCGATGGTAGTTACGAGTTGCAGCAGAAAGAAGGAAGTAACCTGAAAATTGCCCGAAACCGGAAATGGGTGAAGATTCCTAAAAAACTGAAATTCACCAAGCAGTAGACAAAACACTCAGAATATCGCAGAAATACCCCTCGCTATTATGGTAAATAGCGAGGGGTTATTATATAGCAAGGGTAATTATACTAAATAGCCAGTGTTATTAAACAGAAAAGCCCCAACTACTTTCGTAATCGAGGCTTCTGAAATTGAAAGGAGGCGGCTACCTACTCTCCCGCATTGCATTGCAGTACCATCGGCGCAAGT
>OKRW01001040.1_pt1 | contig 25330 bp, 20 predicted proteins | sample 1601151 | NCBI WGS metagenome assembly OKRW01 (sample SAMEA3541471, study PRJEB24748) | human gut metagenome | biome: human gut; feature: human-associated habitat; material: faeces | place: China | collected 2012 | reverse complement strand
GGAGGTCTGCATGATGAGCACTTATCTTCCTACCGTTTTCGGTGAAAACCTGATGGACGCTTTTGATGATTTCGACCTGTTCCGTGGCTTTGGCAATGTCGATCGCGCTTTGTACGGCAAACACGCACAGAATGTGATGAAGACGGATGTGAAAGAGACGGACGACGGCTACGAGGTGGACGTTGATCTGCCGGGCTTCAAGAAGGACGAGATTCATCTGGCGCTGGATCACGGTTATCTGACCATCTCCGCGGAGAAATCCCTGGAGAAGGACAAGGAAAACGAAAAAGGCAAGATGCTCCGCCAGGAGCGCTATTCGGGCGTGATGCAGCGCAGCTTCTATATCGGCGATCATCTGACCGAGGAGGACGTCAAGGCCTCGTATGAGAGCGGCGTTCTCCACGTCAAATTCCCGAAGAAAGAGGCGCTGAAAGCCCCTGAGAAGAAGACCATTCTGATTGAGGGCTAACACCTCACCCTGTCGGCACACCCGACAGGGTGTTTTTGGCAAGAAAAAACGGCGAACCCGCCCGGCTGGGCAGCGGTTCGCCGTTTTGGTATGCTCGGAATGATTTCGATAAATGAGCGCATCCGAAATTTTGCACAAATTCCGGTAATGGCGCGCTTGTATGACTCCTTCAGTCACGGCTACGCCGTGCCAGACCTTCGGCGTTTCGCTTGCCTGCCTCCCGCACAGCGGGCGGCAAGCTCTACGCCCTCGAAGAGGGAGCTCTTTGGGCGAGTTATTTGCCGTCTGAGCGGTAAGTCGCGACGGTAAATAAGCGAATCCGAAATTTTACACAAATTCCGGTAATGGGCGCAATGCGCGCCTCTATGGGTATGCCGATGCAATGTGCACTTGCTTTTTTCGTAACGTTGCAGGGGTGCGACTTATTGCATGGACGGGAAATAACCTGATAAGGAGCTCCCTCTTCGAGGGAGCTGGCACGGCGTATAGCCGTGACTGAGGGAGTTGGGCAGCGGTTCGCCGTTTTGGTATGCGCAGAATTATTTGAAAAATTCCGTTTCGGCCAGACCGGCAAACGGCTGGCCATCCGCAAAGCGGCCGCCGAGGGCGAGCATGTATCGCCCGGCGTATTCGATGACGGCGGCGAGGCGCGATGCGTCAAACTCGGCGGCATATGCGTCGCCGCCGCCGATGCTTTGCAGCGAGCCGGGGATGAGCGGGGCGAAGGTCAGCTTCGTGTTGGTGTGCACCACGCCGAGCGTCATGGCGTTTTCCACTGGTGTGCGCTGCGTGTGGAAAACCGCGCGAACCCGTTCGCCCGCCTGCGGGCAGACGGTGAGGCGCGTCGGCAGGGAGAGCCGCACGGCCGCAAAGTCGGCGCGGGCGTGATCTTCGAGCGTTTGCAGCGCGGCGACCAGCGCGCTTTCATCCGCCTGCTCGGCCAGCGCGCGCGCCTCGGCTTCCCGGCCGCCGCGCAGCAGCGCGGCCAGCTTTTCGCAGAGCAGCGCGTCGCTTTTCAGCCCCTGATCGAGCATCCGGCGAAGCAGCGCGCGCAGGTCGTCCGTCACGGCGCTAAAGAGCATCTCCGCCTGCGTTTCAAACGCGCGCATGCGCCACCACGGCGTATCCCGCCAGCAGCTCGCGCCGTCCTCCGGGCAGAGGTGCGCGTCCATCCGCGCGCCCGCGTCCGCCATCGGGTCAAGCGCCTTTGGCTGGGCGAGGAGCGGGTGCAGCGCGATATAGGGGAGCTGGCACGGGCGGCCAAAGCTGCTCATCACGGTGGTCAATTCCGGCTTGTCGCGGAGGATGAACAGGTCGCTCTCCAGCGTCGTGCCGGTGCAGATATAGCGAATGGAGGATGCATCGTGCGGGGAGAGGCCGGGGCCGAAGTGCGCGCAGCAGTCGCGCGTCCCCTCGTAATGCGAGCTGAGGATATCGGCCATCATCTGCGCGGTGACAGGGCGGTTCGCCCGGACGCAGAAGGGCATGCCCTCCTTCTCGACGCTCCACGGGCGATCCAGCGCGATGCGCAGGCCGTTTTTCTGGCGCATGACGTTGCGCGGACCGAAGAACTCGTCCTCCGCCTGATACGCCCTGGCGAAATCGAAATCGGAAAAATCGCCGTTTTTCGCGGGCGTGTACCAGCCGCGGGCGATGGCGTAGGTCACCACGTCCGCGGGGTAGAACTGCTCGGGGTAATCGGTCAGCCCGTGCAGGTTGAAGTGGTTGGGCATGACGGCGATGGCGTCGTCCGGCACGCGCGCGCCCATGTAGTGGCGGCCGCGCGCCAACTGGAACATGAAGGCCTCGTCCCGGTCGGCGATGGTGTAGGCGCGGCCGGAGGGCGCGTAGCCCCATTCGTCGATCAGCTCCATCAGGATGCGCGCGCCGTCGCGGGCGGTCTGGGCGCGCTCGGCCAGCGCGCGGCGCAGGTTGAAGGCGATGCCGCCGTCCTTGACGCAATCCGCGTTCTCCATGCCCTCGCAGGAGGTGCCCATGCTGTTGGAGACGATGACCACGCCGCGCTCGTTGACAAAGCCGTCCGCGTTGGAGAGCCCCATCACGTCCTTGCGGTATTCCACCCAGTAATAGCCCAGCGTGTGGGCGACCTGCGGGAGAAGGGCGCACCCCGCCTCGGCGGGCATGACCGCGCCCTTTTCCCAATCGCGCGGGGGAACCCAGCCGTGGCGCACGACGACGTGGCCGCCGTCATCCTCGTTGTGGCCGACGAGCACGTGCCCCGTCGCGCTGGCGGCTTTGCCCGCAATCAGGGTCATGCAGTTCATGGGGGTGTTACCAAATGCGTCCAGATCGAACGCGGGCGTATTCGCCATCGCTTTATCCTCCGAAATTCATGCGTCAATCCGCAAACTGCGCTTATTGTAGCATCGCGCGCGGCGGCTGTCAATCGCGTCCGCCGCCCGCGCTTAAAAACGATGTTTTTGAAGGATTTCCGTTCAATCCCTTGCTATTGCCGCGCCTTGTATGATACCATAATGGAAACCGTTAAACGGTTCAAAGGCCGCGGACGCGGCCGCAGACTGTAGACAAAAAGCTATTCTCCCCCCCGAAGGGGGAGAATAGCCCTTTCCGCAAATGAAAGAATAGCTGAATTTCTTGATTTTGCACTTTAAGCCAAGTTTGCTTATGTCAACAAGTTGAGGCCGCGGACGCGGCTGAACAGGCGGAGGGAAACGATTACATGGTGAAAACACACGGCCTGTCGGGGCTGTTGCTGGCGCTGCTGCTGCTCGCCGCGCCCGCGCGGGCGGCGGAGGGAAACGTTATCGTCATCGGCTGCGACGTTTACGCGCCGTATACCTATAAGGACGGCACGGGCGATTTTATCGGGATCGACGTGCAGCTTGCCCACGAGGCGTTCGGGCGGCTGGGGTACAACGTGGAATTTCGCGAAATTGCGTGGGAAAACAAGGATAAGGCGCTGGCCTCCGGCGAGGTGGACTGCCTGTGGAGCTGCTTTACGATGAACGGGCGCGAGGATGTATACACGTGGGCGGGGCCGTATCTGTACAGCAGGCAGATCGCGATGGTGCGCGCGGACAGCGATTATACCGAGCTGAGCCAACTGAACGGCGGGCGCGCGGCGGTTCAGGCCTCGACCACGGCGGAAAACGCGCTGGTGAAGCGCGAATCGGCGGTCGTGCCGGAGCTGGCGCAGGTGCTCTGCTTCTCCACCATCGGGGAGGCGGTTTCGGCGCTGCGCAAGGGATATGTGGATATGGTGGTGGCGCACGAGAGCGTCATTCAAAGCGTCGTCCACGGGGCGCCGGAAAAGTATCGCGTGCTGGATCAGGCGCTGTTTGCCAACGAGCTGGGCGTGGCCTTTGAAAAGGGGACGCACGAGGCGCTGGCCGCGCGGCTTCAGGCCGTCATCGACGACATGCGCGGGGACGGCTCGGTCGAGGCGATTGTGGCGTGCTACGGGCTGGACGCGAAAAAAATGCTGGAGGGGAACTGATGCGCCGGGTCTTTGAGAAACTGCGCGGCCTTTATCAAAGAAAGGTGACAAAGCGGTTCGCGTGGCTGCGCTTCTTTTTGATGATGCTGGCGCTGGGCAGCGTGTTGGCCGCCATGCTGCATCAGTCGCTGACGGCTGTGGATATCCGGTCGGCGCAGCGCGCGATGAACGAATCGTTTGAGTTTGTCAAGGCGCAGTTGGTCAGATACAACAGCTATGTTTCGGCGGATAGGACCAAGAGCCTCGTGCGCCTGATGGATAAAACCGCCGAGGCCGCCCGCGTTCTGCGCGACGAGCCGGGGGCAGGGGCACAGGAGCTGGCGGAATACGCCCGCCAGCAGCGAATCAGCGGCCTGCTCGTGCTGGATGAGCAGCTTCAGCCCGATCTGGAGCTGATGCCGGATGACGACGCGCGCGCGATGTGCATGGAGATCATCGACAATAAAAACGTGGCGGATATCCGCGATTACCCGGTGAAGAGCTACCTGACCCGCGTGCAGGAGAATGGGCGGAGCTATGACGTGGCCGTCGTCGCCCGGCAGGATCGGCGGGGCGTGGTGCTGGCCTACGTCGAAAAGAACGACATCACGGACGAGGGCAGCGAGCTGACGCTGGAAAACCTGTTCACCGGCTTTCAATTCGATATGAAAGGCGTGGCGGTCGTGCTCGGCGAGGACAGGGTGGCGGCCACCAACGCCCCGGCGCTCGTCGGCCTGACCCGCGAGGGGGCGCTGGCGCTGAGCGACAAATACGCCCCATACGGCGCAGACGGCCTGTACAGCGTTTCGCGCGGGAACAAAACGTGGCTGGGCGGCAAATGCCGGAGCGGCGACTACACGATCTATGTCTTTTTTCCGGAGGAGGTCGTGTTCGGCACGCGCAAGATGATTGTGGGCGCGACGATGGCGCTGTTCGTGCTGATCTGGATGGGGTTCGTCATGCTGCGCTCCATCTCGGAACACGCGATTCTCGAACAGAGCCAAAAGCGGCTGAACATCATCAACGCGCTGGGCAAGGCGTATACCTCCATCTACGTCGTCCGGGTGCCCTGCGGCAAGATCGAGGTCGTTCTCGACCCGCGCGACGGCCTTATCCTTGGCAACGACGACATCGAGGACAACATTCACAACGATCAGGAGCGCTACATCGCGCCCGAGTACCGCGAGGAGATTCGGGCGTTTCTGGATATGAGCACCGTGGAGGCGCGGCTCAGGGGACACCACAGCATCGGCTATACCTACCGCTTGTGCTCAGGCCGATGGTATCGCTCCAGCCTGATCGAAAAAAACCGGGATAAGAAGGGCAGCCTGACGGAGGTTCTCATCGCGACGGGGGATTGCACGGACGAAAAGGAGCGCGAGCTGGAGCAGCAGCGCCAGCTTCGCGAGGCTGTTGCGCAGGCCAGACGCGCGGACGCGGCCAAGACGGATTTTCTGCGCCGCATGAGCCACGACATCCGCACCCCGATCAACGGGATTCGCGGCATGGTCGAAATCGCCCGCCATTACGGCGGGAACGAGGCCAAGCAGGAGGAATGTCGGGAGAAGATCATGGCGGCCTCCGGCTTCCTGCTCGAACTGGTCAACAACGTGCTGGATATGAACAAGCTGGAGAGCGGCGAGGTGCAGCTCGAAGCGAAGACGTTCTGCGTGTGCGATCTGGTGGAGGAAAGCGTCGCCATGGTCGAGGCGCAGACGGCGGAAAAGGCGCTCACCCTGCACCGGGATATCCGCTGCGACAGAAGCGACCGCGCGATCGGCAGCCCGCTGCACGTGCGGCAGGTGCTGCAAAATCTGCTGAGCAACGCGGTGCGCTACAACCGCGTCGGCGGCGAAATCTTTTTGAGCGCGCGCGAAACCGCGCGGACGGAGGAAACCGTCGCCTATGAATTCGTGGTGCGCGATACCGGCGTGGGCATGAGCGAGGCATTTCAGCAGCGCGCCTTCGAGCCGTTCGCGCAGGAGGACGCCGGCGCCCGCTCCTCGTATACGGGCACGGGGCTGGGGCTGGCCATTGTCAAGGAGCTCGTGGAGAAGATGGGCGGCACGATCCGCCTGGAGAGCCGGAAGGGCGCGGGCACGACCTTCACCGTCTGCCTGACCTTTACGCGCGACAGGCAGGCGCAGCGGGACGAGGACGCGGCCGCCGCGCCGGTTTCGATTCGCGGCGTGAACGTGCTGCTGGCGGAGGACAACGAGATCAACATGGAGATTGCCGAATTCATGCTCGCCAACGAGGGCGCGGCCATTCGCAAGGCGGTCAACGGGCAGCAGGCGGTGGAGATGTTCAGCGCCTCCGAGCCGGGCGAAATCGACGTGATTTTGATGGATGTGATGATGCCGGTGATGGACGGGCTGGAGGCGACGCGGCGGATTCGCGGCCTGAACCGGCCGGACGCGCGGACGGTTCCGATTTTCGCGATGACGGCCAACGCCTTTGCCGACGACGTGGAGCGCAGCCGAAGCGCGGGCATGAACGAGCACCTGACCAAGCCGATCGACGCGGCGGTGCTGACCCGCACGATTGCCCGATACGTGCGCGGGCGGGAAGCGAACCCTTGACCGCGCGGCAGGGCGATAAACGGCGATTTCCGGCGAAACGCCGGATTCGAATAACGATTCCCCAAACGACCCAAACAAACGACCCGAACAAACGAAAGGAAAGGATGATTCTCTATGATGAAACAGATTCTGGCGGCGGCCTGTGCGATGGCCATGATGCTGACCGGCGCGGCGATGGCCGAAACCGACGTGCGCGTGACGGCGCTCAAGGGCCCGACGGCGATGGGCATGGCGGCGCTGATGGACGAGGCGGAGAGCGGCGCGGTGAACGGCAACGACTATGCGTTTACCATCGCCTCCGCGGTGGACGAGGTTTCCCCCAAGCTGGTCAAGGGCGAAACGGATATCGCCGCCGTGCCCGCCAATCTGGCCGCCGTGCTCTATAACAACACGAAGGGGCAGATCGAGGTGCTGGCCGTCAACACGCTGGGCGTGCTCTACATCGTGGAGAGCGGCGAGAGCGTGAGCAGCGTGGCGGATCTGCGCGGCAGGACGATCTATGCCAGCGGCAAGGGCGCGACCCCGGAATACGCGCTGAACTACATCCTCTCCGAAAACGGCGTCGATCCGGAGAAGGACGTGAACATCGAGTGGAAGAGCGAGCATGCCGAGTGTCTGGCCGCGCTGCTGGCCGAGGAGAACGCCGTCGCCATGCTCCCCCAGCCGTTTGTGACCACCGCGCAGATGAAGAGTGACAAGATCAAGGTGCGCCTTGACCTGAACGCCGAGTGGGACGCGGTGCAGGCGGGCAGCGACGCGCCGTCTCAGCTGATTACCGGCGTGGTGGCGGCGCGCAAGGCGTTTATCGAGGAAAACCCGGAGGCCGTCGCGGCGTTTATGGAGAGCTACGCCGCTTCCGTCGAATTTGTGAACGCGAACGTGGACGAGGCCGCCGAGCTGATCGGGAAATATGAAATCGTGCCCGCCGCCGTCGCGAAAAAGGCGATTCCGGCCTGCAACATCACCTTCCTTGCGGGCGAGGAGATGCGTCAGGCGCTTTCCGGCTACCTGAATGTGCTCTTTGAGCAGAACCCGAAGGCCGTCGGCGGCGCGCTGCCGGGCGAGGACTTCTATTACGGCGGAAACTAAGCGCAGAGCGATGAAAAAAAGAAAGCTCCCGCTGTGGGCGGTGCTGCTCTGGCTGCTGGTTTGGCAGGCGGCCAGCATGGCGCTTGACAGCGATATCCTGCTGGTGTCGCCGCTCCGCGTGATCGCCACGCTGCTGGCGCTGCTGCCCACGGCGCGGTTCTGGGCGTCGCTGCTGGGGTCGGTGGCGCGCATCCTCGGCGGCTTCTTTCTGGCGGCGGCGCTGGGCACGCTGCTGGCCGCGCTGGCCGCGCGGTTTAAGCGCGTGGAGGAATGGCTCGCGCCGCCCGTGCTGGCGATGAAAACGGTGCCGGTCGCGTCGTTCGTCATTCTGGCGCTGATCTGGTTCGGCTCGCGCAATCTGTCCGTGTTCATCGCGCTGGTGATGGTGTTCCCGGTGATCTACACCAACGTGCTGGCGGGCGTCCGCGCGGCGGATCGGGAGCTGACGGAGATGGCGCGCGTGTTCCGGATTCCGCTCCTGCGGCGCATCCGCTGCATTGCGCTGCCGCAGGTCGCGCCGTATTTCCGCGCGGGCTGCGCGCTCGGCCTCGGCCTGTGCTGGAAGGCGGGCGTGGCGGCGGAGGTCATCGGCATGCCCGTGCCCTCCATCGGCGAGCGCTTGCAGCAGGCGAAGGTCTACCTCGACACGCCGGAGCTGTTTGCGTGGACGCTGGTGATCGTGCTGATCAGCGTCGGCTTTGAAAAGCTGTTCATGGCGGCGCTGGGCGCGCTGGAGAGGAGGCTGACGCGGCTGTGATCGCGATGGATAAGCTGTGCAAGGCCTTCGGCGGCAAAACTGTGCTGCAAGACTTCTCCTGCGAGCTGGAGGAGGGGCGCGTGACGGCGCTGATGGCGCCCTCCGGCGCGGGCAAGACGACGCTGCTGCGCATCCTGCTGGGGCTGGAAACGGCGGACAGCGGCGAAATCACCGGCCTTTCGGGCAAGCGGCTGGCGGCGGTCTTTCAGGAGGATCGGCTGCTGGATTTTATGACCCCGGTGGATAACATCCGCCTGCCTGAGCCGAAGCTCGAGCGCGCCGTGATCCTGCGGGAGATGGCCGCGATGGGGCTGACGGGCTGCGAAAACCAGCCGGTGCGGGAGCTTTCCGGCGGCATGCGGCGGCGCGTGGCGATTCTGCGGGCGCTGCTCTGCGGCGCGGACGTGATCGCGCTGGATGAGCCGTTCAAGGGGCTGGACGAGGCGACGCGGGCGCGCGTCATCGACGAAACGAAGCGGCTCTGCCGGGGGAAGACCGTGCTGATGGTCACGCACGAGGCGGCCGAGGCGGAACGCATGGGCGCGAAAATCGTCGGCCTGCTTGACAGCAAAGGTTAAAAATGTTATGCTATGCCCTGCAAAATCAAGATGAAAGAGGTGTGCCCCTTATGGAAGATATGAACATGGAAGATATGAACATGGAAATCACGACGAGCGAGCATCGCGCCATCGTCTTTAAGATGAACCGCAAGCAGGCCGCCGCCGTCGCGCGCTATCTCAAGGAACATTCCGCGTCCCCGGAGACGATTTTCGCCGTGGATGTGGACACGATGGAGCTGATCGTGCAGGCCAAGAACGCCGGCGAGGAGGATATCATCGTGCTCGACGGCGAGGAAGACGTGTTCGACGTGGAGGAAGAGGTCGTCGAGGAAAACGAAGAGGTCTGGGAGGCCATCGACGAGGCGCTCAGCAGCGACGAGGAATAATCCTGAACGAAACCCCGAACAAAATCCGGACGCGCGCGGCGCGTCCGTTTTTATATGGCAAAAAAGCGTGGATTCCCCTTGCGGCGCGGTATATACGGCGGCCATTTTGGCCAAAGTAAGCCACGCAAGGAGGTTGATCCCAGTGAAAAAATGGTGCTTGATGGTTTTGGCCGCGCTGTGCCTGCTGATTCCGACGGTCGGCTCGGCGCAGGGGCTGCCCGATTTTTTGCAGGCCGTTCAGACCGGACTGAGCGAGGGGCTTTCCGCGGGCTCGGCGGCGATGGAGAAGGACTTGACGCTCTCCGTCACCGCGTCGGATGCGCGCGTGGAGGCGGGACGGGACGTGACCCTTACGATTCGCGCCGAAAACCCGCGCCCGGCGGAAACGCGCGTCGCGCTGACGCTGAGCCTGCCGGAGCGGCTGGCGGCGCAGGCGAACGAGGCGCTGGCGTGGGAAGCGGCGCTCCCGGCGGCCAAGATGGATGAAACGGGCGCGCTCGTGCCGTCGGTGACGACGTTCACGCGCACGTTGACGCTGATGCCCGGCGGGGAAAGCGCGCAGGGCACGGTGACGGCGGAGATGAACGTCGGCTCGCGGTTCTATCGCCAGAGCCTGCCGATGGCGCTGTGCGTGGCGGATATTTCGGCCAAGACGAGCGTGACGGGCGCGGAAAACGGGCGGCTGACGGCCGGAAAGACGATGGCCTACGCGGTGGAGATCGCCAACGCGGGCACGGCGGAAAAAACCGTGCCGGTCGAGCTGATTCTGCCCGCGGACGTGACGCTTTCGGGCGACCTGCCGGAGGGCTTTACGCGCAGCCAGCGGCAGATTCGCGGCGAGGTGAAGGCGTCCGCCGCGGCGGGAGACGAGCCGTTTACGACGACGCTGGTTTTCCCGATGACGGTGAACGAGGACGCGCTGGACGGGGACGAGGACGCCATGCGCCTGCTGACGGGCGCGCTCCGGGTGGACGGTAAGCGGGTCGCGCTGCCGCGCGTGCAGCTCTGCGGCGCGAAGATCAGCGCGCGGCTGCTCCCGCAGACGGACAGCCTGAAAGCGGGCGAAACGATGGCGCTGCGCGTGGTGCTGGTCAACAGCGGTCTGGCCGGGGCGGACGTGCGGGTTTCCTGCGTACTGCCGGAGGGACTTTCGCTGGTGACGGCCGAGGAGACGGAGACAGAGCCGGAGACAGAACCGGAAGAAGCGACGGGCGGCGAGGCGGAAAGCGCGCTGCCGCCGGAGGAGGACGACGGCCGCGGCGCGGACGCGGAGCCGGTGCTGGCGGATGAGGAAACGCTGGCCGAACCGGAGATTCGACAGGAGAACGGCGCGGCGGTCTTTTCCCTGCACATCGACGCGGCGGGGGAGGACGCGGCGACGCGCGTGGTGACGCTGCGCGTTCGCGCGGACGAGCCGCAGGAAAACATCAAAGAGCGCCTCCTGGGCGCGACACTGGCCTGGCAGACCGACGCGGGCGAAACGCAGCTCGGCGAGGCGGCCTGTGTGCGCGTGTATCGGCCGATGGTGTTCGGGCTGACGAAGGACGAGTGGATGGGGATTCTCTGGGCGGGGCTGCTGCTGGTGGTGACGGTGAGCTGCCTGTTCGCGGCGTTCAATTCGGAAAATAAGCGGGAAAAATATTGCGAATAAAAAAACGACCCGGTTTGCTTGACCTTGACAAACAAACCGGGAAGGCGTACAATGTAGACAAGTAGGTTGATCCCCTACGAGGTGACGGTTCTCCGCCACAAGGGCAAATTAGATTTTAGACCAAATTGCCGCCAAGCAGGTTCCAGCTGCGAGGCGGTTTTTTTGTAAAAACGGGGCTGCCAAGTTGAACTTGACAGCCCTGTTTCGCATGAAAAGCAAACGCTTACTTCGCGGCGGTTTCCTGATTGGCCAGCTCGACGAAGCGGCGAACCTGAACCAGAACGCTCTCCACGGCGCTGCGCCAGAAGTCCGGCGTGGTCACGTCGATGCCGACGCTCGCGGTGACGTTGGCGATGGTGTCGCTGCCGAAGCGGGAGAGCAGGTCGCAGTAGACCGGCACAAACGCCTCGCCCTCCTGCTCGTAGCGCGCATACAGGCCGCGCGCGAACAGGCCGCCGAAGGCATACGGGAAGTTGTAGAAATGCACGTTCGGGGAGTAATAGTGGCTCTTGCACGCCCACATATACGGATGGCGGAAGGCCGGATCGAGGCCGTCGCCGTAGCTCTGATCCTGCGCCCAGAGCATGGTTTCCTTCAATTCGTCCACATCCAGCGCGTGATCGGCCTGCGCGGCGACGACCTTCTGCTCGAACAGGAAGCGGGAATAGATATCCACCATCGTCTGCGTCTGCTCGACGAGGCAGGAATCCAGCAGCGTCAGCTCTTCCTCCGGCGTGGCGTCCTTGAGAAGCTGCGCGATGAGGAGCGTCTCGTTGAAGGTGGAGGCGGTTTCGGCCAGCGGCATCGGCGTGTCGTTCATCATCAGCGGCTTGTGGCGCAGCATGCGGTTGTTGAACGCATGCCCCAGCTCGTGCGCCAGCGTGCTCACGTCGGAGGCGCTGCCCGCGAAGTTGGTCATCACGCGGCTGATGTTCTTCTCGTAATAACCGGAGCAGAACGCGCCGCCGCTCTTGCCCTCGCGCGGGTACATGTCGATCCAGCCCTCGTCAAACGCGGCGCGCATCATGTCGCCCATCTCCGGGCAGAAGCGGCCGAACAGGTCGAGCAGCAGCGCGCGCGCCTCCTCGACGGTGTAGGTGCGGCTGGCGTGGCCGACCGGGGCGAAGAGATCGTAGAACGGCAGGCCGTTCTCGTGGCCGAGCAGGCGGCCCTTCGCCTTGAAATACTCGCGCAGCTCCGGCAGCGCCTCGCGGATGGCCGTCCACATCGCGTCGAGCGTCTTTTCATCCATGCGGAAGTGGGCGAGCGACATATCCAGCACGCCCTTGTAGCCGCGCAGCTTCGCCATGGTTTCGCCCTCGGCCTTGATGCTGTTGAGGCAGTAGCTCATCGGGATTTCGAGCTTCTTGTACGAGGCCAGCTCGGCGTCGTAGGCCTTGCGGCGCACGTCGGCGTCCGCGTCGTAGGCCATCGCGCGGGCGGCGGAAAGCGGAATCGCCTTGCCGTCGTAATCGACCGTCAGCGTCGCGTCCAGCTTGTCGCGAAGCTGGGAGAACGCCTGTCCGCCGGAAAGCTGCATCTTCATCACCGGCTCTTCGAGGGCTTCCGGAAGCTGATGCTTGGCGTTTTCGGCCATCTCCAGCAGCGCGAAGGCGCGGGCGGAGAGCGTTTCGTTCGAATGAACCAGCTCGCTCAGGTTCTCCAGCTTGGAGAGATAGCGCCCCAGCGCGTTGTTCGCCTGCTCCATCAGCATGGCGGAGCGCATCAGCGGCGCCATCGCGGCGTTGGCGGGCTTGTTCTGGGCGTCCACGGAAAGCGTCAGCTCGACCATCAGCATCAGGCGCTCAAAGGTCATGCCCAGCGCTTCGACTTGGCCGACCAGCGCGGTCAGCTTGGCGGCCTCGTCCTCGCACGGCGCGGCGACGGCCTCGGTCAGCGCGGCGATGGACGCATCCAGCCCGCCCAGATCCGCCTTAAACGCAGGATCGTCAAAATCCTTGTAAAAAACGGTCAAATCCCAATTCGTCTTCATGGTGTTCCTCCGTTCAGCCTTCGGGCGTCGTCGCCCGTTTTTTTGCCTGTGCTTCCATTATAGTCTCTTTAGCGCCGAAGGACAAGGAAAAAACCACAAAAGCTGGATGAAAATCGAGCAGATTGGCAAAATTCCTCTTTCAAAATCGTGTACTCTGCATTATAATTGAGGGGAAGGCTTCTGTCCCCGCGCAGGCGGGGGAGAAAAAGCATTACAGACGAGACGGAGGATGAAAACCATGACGTATCGTGAAGCATACGAAACCTGGCTCAAGGAATTTGCCGACGACCGGGCGACCGTCGATGAGCTGAAGGCCATCGCGGGCGATGAAAAGGAAATCGAGGATCGTTTTTATACCGAGCTGTCCTTCGGCACGGCGGGCATGCGCGGCGTGCTCGGCGCGGGCACGAACCGCATGAACCTGTATAACGTTCGCCGCGCGACCAAGGGCTTTGCCGATTACATCAACAGCCAGAACCCGGAATACCGCCAGCGTGGCGTGGTCATCGCGTATGACTCCCGCCGGATGAGCCCGGAGTTCGCGAAGGCTTCCGCGCTCGTGCTCTGCCACGAGGGCATCCACGTGTATCTGTTTGACGAGCTGCGCCCGGTGCCGGTTCTCTCCTACGCGGTGCGCCATCTGCACGCCATCGCGGGCATCGTCATCACCGCCAGCCACAACCCGCCGCAGTATAACGGCTACAAGGTCTATTGGGAGGACGGCGCGCAGATGCCGCCGGAGTATGCCGATCAGGTGCTCGCGCGCATCCGCGCCAACCGCTACGAGGACGCGGTGGAGATGGACGAGGCCGAGGCGAAGGCGAAGGGGCTGCTGCAAATCATCGGCAGCAAGGAAGTGGACGACGACTACATCGCGCAGGTCAAGACGCTGTCCGTCCAGCCCGAGCTGATGAAGACCGCGGGCAAGGAACTCAAGATCGTCTACACGCCGCTGCACGGCTCCGGCAACAAGCCCGTCCGCCGCATCCTCAAGGAGATCGGCATTGAGAATGTCTACGTCGTCAAGGAGCAGGAGCTGCCCGACCCGAATTTCTCCACCGTCAAGGTGCCCAACCCGGAGGATCCGGCGGCGTTCACGCTGGCCATGAAGTTGGCCGACGAGGTGGGCGCGGACTGCATCTTCGGCACGGATCCGGACTGCGACCGCGTGGGCATCGCCGTCAAGGACGACGCGGGCAAATATTACCTGATGACCGGCAACCAGATCGGCTGCGTGCTGCTGTATTACATCCTCAAGAGCCGCAAGGCGCTGGGCAACCTCCCGGCGAACGGCGCGGTGGTCAAGTCCGTCGTCTCCACCGAGCTGGCGCGCAAGATCGCGGAGAGCTTCGGCCTCGTCTGCTTCAACACGCTGACGGGCTTCAAGTGGATCGCCGAGAAGATTCAGCAGTTTAAGGAGAAGGGCGACCACACCTTCGTCTTCGGCTTTGAGGAGAGCTACGGCTTCCTGTCCTCCACCTTCGTGCGCGACAAGGACGGCGTGAACGCCTCCCTGCTGATTGCGGAGGCGGCCGCGTGGGCCAAGACGCAGGGCAAGACGCTCTACGACATCCTGCAGGAGATCTACAAGACCTACGGCTACTACGTCGAGAAGGTCGTTTCCGTCACCCTGCCGGGCAAGGACGGCGTGGCGAAGATGAAGGAGATTATGAAGAGCCTGCGCGAGAACCCGCCGAAGGAGCTGGCGGGCAAGAAGGTGCTGGCGGTTCGCGATTACCTCGCCGATACCCGCACCGACTGCGACGGCCATGTGACCCCGGCCGGTCTGCCCAAGAGCGACGTGCTCTATTTCGAGCTGGTGGACGATGCGTGGGTCTGCATCCGCCCGTCCGGCACGGAGCCGAAGATCAAGCTCTACGTCAACACGAACGCCAAGCATCCGGAGGATTCCGCCAAGGAGAACGCCGAGCTGGTTGAAGCCTGCAAGGCGCTGATGGCGTAACGCCTTTCGTCGGCCTCGCGAGCGCCGCCACGGAGAGGCGCGGGGCAAAAAGCCCTTTCTATTCTCAAAACAGCAGAGCGGACGCGCAATGCGCGCCTGCACGGCCGATTCGGCGTGCGGGGCGGGCGGAGCGCGTCCGTTTTTGCGCCTGAGGCGGGAAAAGCGAAAACCCGAACGTTTTACAAAAGAAGTACGATAAAAATTCGGAAAAACGTTGAAATGAACCGCCCAAATGTGCTAAAATACAGTCTCTCCCGGTTGAAAACGTGGGGGAACGAAAGAAGAAGAGAAGGGAATGAAAACTGTGTTTGAAAAGGTCTTTCAACTGAGCAAACACAAAACCACCGCCAAAACGGAAGTGATGGCGGGTATCACCACATTTATGACCATGGCCTACATTCTGGCCGTTAACCCGAGCATCCTGTCCGCCGCGGGGATGGACGCTACCGCCGTGCTGCTGGCGACGGCGCTGTCCTCCTTCATCGGCACGGCCTGCATGGCGCTGATGGCGAATCTGCCGTTCGCGCTGTCCGCGGGCATGGGTCTCAATGCGTTTCTGGCCTACACCGTCGTGCTGGGCATGGGCTACACGTGGCAGGTCGCGCTGCTGGCCGTCTTCGTCGAGGGTCTGATCTTCGTCGTGCTGAGCCTGACGAACGTGCGCGAGGCGATCTTCAACGCCATCCCGCTGACGCTCAAGCGCGGCGTTTCCGTCGGCATCGGCCTGTTCATCTGCTTCATCGGCCTGCAGAACGCCGGTCTGGCGGTGGATTCCGCCACGCTGGTGACGATCACGAGCTTCACCGAGAATTTCAGCACGCACGGCATCTGCGCGCTGCTGGCGCTGATCGGCCTGTTCATCATGGCGGCGCTGTATCTCCACCATGTGCGCGGCGCGATCCTGCTGGGCATTCTGGCGACTTGGGTGATCGGCATGATCTGCCAGGTTGCGGGCATCTACGTGCCGGATCCGGCCAACGGCTTCTACACGCTCTTCCCGACGATGGCGCTGACGGATTTCTCCAAGCTGGGTCTGACCTTCGGCCAGTGCTTCAACGTGGATTTCTCCAACGTCGGCATTGTCAACTTCATCATCGTCGTGTTCTCCTTCCTGTTCGTGGATATCTTTGATACCCTCGGCACGCTCATCGGCGTGGCCACCAAGGCCGATATGCTCGATGAGGAAGGCCGCCTGCCGGGCATCAAGCCGGCGCTCATGGCGGACGCCGTCGGCACCACCGTCGGCGCCGTGATGGGCACTTCGACCATCACCACGTTCGTCGAGTCCGCTTCCGGCGTGGCCGTCGGCGGCCGCACGGGTCTGACCGCGCTGACCACCGGCCTGCTGTTCCTCGCTTCTATGTTCTTCGCGCCGATCTTCACGGCGATCCCGTCCTTCGCGACCGCTCCGGCGCTGATGATGGTCGGCTACCTGATGGTCTCCACCGTCACCGAGATCCGCTTTGACGAGGATAACATGGCTGAGGCCATCCCGGCGTATCTGGCCATCGTCGCCATGCCGCTGTTCTACAGCATCTCCGAGGGCATTTCCATGGGCATCATCTCCTATGTGGTGCTGCATGTGCTCTCCGGCAAGGGCAAGCAGGTCAAGCCGCTGATGTATGTGCTGGCCGTGCTGTTCGTGCTCAAGTACATCTTCCTTTAAGAAAAAGAGAAGAGAAAAGCAAAGCTCCGTTTCCCGCTTCGGCAGGAGACGGAGCTTTTTTGTATAGAGCGGCGCAAACCCGACCGACGGTCAGAGGACGGAAGCCGTCTTCATGCGCGCCTCGCGCTCGGCGATATAGGCTTCAAAGCGCTCGAAGGTTGAATTGACGATCAGCTCCGGCGGAAAGTCGATCGAATCCAGCATCTCCAGCGCCTTGGGCACCTCGCCGACGTTGGCGCAGAAGTGCGCGTCGCTGTCCACGCAGACGCGAACGTCGTACTGCATGCAGAGCCGCGCGATTTTGCGGCAGTTGACGTCGCAGCCCGGCCGGGCGACGAAGGAGTTGTTGTTGATTTCGATCAGCCTGCCCCGCTCGGCGACGGCGCGAACCAGCCGCTCCGCGTCGATGGGGTAGGAGGGAATACCGGGGTGGCCGATCAGGTCGATGCAGGCGTGATCCATGGCGCGGATATACGCCTCGGTGTGCGCGTCCGCATCCAGCACGGGCATGACGTTTTTGTGCATGCTGGCGATGCCGAAACGGATGTGCTGGAACGCGCCGGGCAGGTATTCGTCCAGGTGGCCTTCGGTATCCCAGAGGTTGAACTCCATGCCGGGGTAGACCCGAATCCCGCCGATGACGTCCGGGAGCTGGGAAAACGACCACGGCGTCCAGATGGTGCCGGTGCCCTTCATGCAGAAGCCGTGGTCGGTCATGCACAGGGCTTTCATGCCCTTTTGAGCGGCGGCAGCGCAGTTTTCCTGAATCGTTGACCATGCGTGGCCGGACATGACGGTGTGCGTGTGCGCGTCCACCTCGATGCGCAGATTTTTGAGCATAAGACATCCTCCTTGCTGAATTTGACGATGGGGCAATAAATGAGCAAATCCGAAATCTGCATACATTCCGATGACGGGCGCGCCCATGTTTTTGATGCAGAATTTGTCATTTTGCTCAGTTATTGTAAAAAACGGAAAAAATTTTAAGAAGTTTTACCGAACCGCTTGACAAATGCGGCGAAATCTTGTAATATGATGTCAACAAGATGTCATAAGACATTATATACCAAGCTATGACATCGCACAAGACGTTTGAAGGAAATTTATGAAGGAGGATTTCAACCATGAACCAGGATCAGATCAAGCAACTCAACGAGGCTGTAGAGGCTGTGAAGACCCGTAAGATCGAGAACGTATACTTTGTGGCCTGCGGCGGCTCCAAGGCGATCTTCGACCCCGCTCAGTTCATCTTTGACCGCGAGACCACGCTCCCGTCCTTTGTCTACAACGCGAATGAATTCATTCATCGCTGCCCGAAGGGTCTGGGCGAGAACAGCCTCGTGGTGACCTGCTCCCACTCCGGCAACACGCTGGAGACGACCCGCGCGACCCAGCTCGCCGGCGACAAGGGCGCGCTGACCATCAGCTTCTCCTACCGCGTGGATTCCCCGCTGTGGAAGGCGACCCAGCATCCGATTTCCTACGTTTGGGGCCCCGAGTCCGATCCGGGCGACAACAACAACGGCATGCTCTACCGCCTCGTGTTCTCCATCCTGAACGTGCTGCAGCCCAACGAGAAGTATGAGCGCGCCATCAAGGCCTGCGACAATCTGGGCAAGGTTTACGAGGCCAACAAGGCGAAGTTCGCCGAGAGCGCGAAGGCCTTCGGCAAGAAGTATAAGAACAACAAGCTCATCTACACCATGTCCTCCGGCCCCTGCTACGGCGTGGCGTATTCCTTCGCCATCTGCCTGCTGCAGGAGATGCAGTGGATCCACTCCGAGCCGATCCACACCGGCGAGTTCTTCCATGGCCCGTTCGAAGTGACCGACACGGATGTTCCGTTCATCGTGCTCAAGAACTACGGCAAGGATTGCGACGAGAACGTCAAGAAGAACTGGATCACTGAGTACGGCGCGGATTACAAGCGTCCGCTGGTTGAGATCGACAGCGCCGTCGGCGCGTACAGCGATTCCATGAACGGCGAGACCCGCGTGCTGGATGTGCGCGCCGAGGCGTTCATCAAGCGCTTCTCCGAGCATGTGATTCCGATCGACTGCAACGAGTTCGATATGGAAGGCATCGACGAGGATCTGCGCAACTACTTTGCGGTGCTGGTGGCCGGCGTCGTCCTGCGCGCCTACGCGGACGAAATCGCCTACTACCGCGGCCATCCGCTCTCCGTCCGCCGCTACATGTGGTGCATGGAGTACTAAGATCGAAGACATTCGATTTGCAGCGTGATACAGCCGGCAGCGCGTCGGCTGTATCACCGATTTCATAAACGAGGAGGAAAACCCCATGAAAAAGCGTATTGCTCTGGCGCTGGCGATGGCGATTTGCCTGTCTCTGCTGTGCACCGTGGCGCTGGCCGATAAAGTGACCGTCAACTTCTTCCATCGTTGGCCGAACGAGCCGAAGAACAGCTACATCAACAGCCTGATCGACGAGTTCGAAGCCGCTAACCCGGATATCGACATCGTTTCCGACTGCGTTCTGAACGATTCCTACAAAGAGAAAATCCGCGTTCTGGTTTCCACGGACGCGCTGCCGGATGTGTTCTTCTCCTGGTCCGGCGTGTTCGGCGAGAACCTGACCCGTTCCGGCCGCGTGCTGGCGCTGGACGACGTGATGGCGCGCGACAGCGAGTGGTCCAGCCAGATCGTCGAAGGCCAGTGGGCTCCGTTCAACTACAACGGCAAGCAGTACGGCGCGCCGTGGTCCATGGACGGCAAGGCGTTCTTCTACAACGTGGACGTGTTCAACGAGCTGGGCATCGAAATCCCGACCACGCTGAACGAGCTGTATGCGGTCTGCGAAAAGCTGAAGGAAAACGGCTATGACGAGCCGATCTCCGCCGGTTTCTCTGCACCGTGGGCGGTCTCTCACTATCTGGGCACCATCTGCCAGCGCGTTGTCGATCCGGAAGTCCTCGCGAAGGATTACGCCGGCGGCGGCGACTTCAGCGATCCGGCTTACATCGAGGCGCTGAACATCTTCAAGAAGCTGGGCGAGTACATGACCTCCGATCCGTGCTCCGTCGATCACGAGTTTGCGCGTAATGCGTTCATCATGGGCGTTTCCCCGATGTGCTACATGCAGCTCGCCGAGATGAAGTACATGCGCGACGACGAAGAGCTCAACTATGCGTTCTTCAACTTCCCGGCCGTGGAAGACGGCAAGGGCGATCCGGGTCAGCTGACCGGCGCGCCGGAAGGCATGATGATCTCCGCGACCGCCAAGCCTGAGGTTCAGGAAGCGGCCATCAAGTTCATGGAGTTCGTCATCTCTAAGGAAGGCGGCCATCGCATGATCGCCGAGTGCGGCGAAATCTCCTGCGTCAAGGGCGCTTGGGACGAGACCAACTGCGACGAGAAGCAGCTCGAGGCGATCGACCTGATTCTGGCCGCGACCGAGCCGGCCGTCTGGCAGGATTGCGCGACCGAAGCGACCATCGCCAACGCCTTTATGGCTGGCGGCCAGCTCCTGCTGACCGGTGACATGACCGCCGAAGACGTGATGGCTTCCGTGCAGACCGCTGCCGCTGCCCTCAAGTAATGCAACCAAGCCGGCGTCCGTGCTGTCGAGCCGGGCGCCGGTTCTTCTTTTCTCCCAGATGCCGCGAAAGCGGCGAAAGATCAACCATGCTGCGGTTGTCTTTCAAGAGAGGGGCGTATCCCTTGAAAGGCAACCCGGTGTAAGTGAACCCAAAGCGATATTCAATCAGGAGGTGACCGTTGTGCAACAGACTAGAAGCGCTGGCATGAACCGTGCTACGCCGTATCTCTACGTGATTCCGTGCATTCTGTTGCTGGGTATTTTCGTCTATATCCCGCTGGTGGTCAATTTCTTCTATTCCACGCAGACCTTCAGCGCGTTTTCGCCGACGAAAACGTTCGTTGGGCTGACCAACTACAAGGAAATGCTGGCCGATCCCGTGATTCGCACCGCGATCGTCAACAACATCTGGTATTGCGTGATTTCGGTGATCTTTCAGGTGGGGCTGTCGCTGTGCATCGCGGCCGTGCTGGAAGATAAGCTGCTGCGCCACGTGAGCACGATGCTGCGCACGATGTATTTCCTGCCGGTTCTGATTTCCATGACCGTCGTTGCGCTGCTGTTCTCGTTCGTCTATCACCCGAAGATCGGCCTGATCAACGCGGGGCTGAAGATGATCGGTCTGGGTCAACTGGCGCACGCATGGACGGGCGCGACGGATACGGCGATTTTCTCCGCGATTGCCATGAGCCAGTGGCATTCCATGGGCTACACGATGATGCTGTTCATCGTCGCCATTCAGGGCATTCCGGAGGATCTCTACGAGGCGGCCGAGATCGACGGCGCGGGGCGTTTGTGCCGCTTCATCAACGTCACGCTGCCGCAGGTGAAGGAAATGACCTTCGTCATGTGCGTGACGACGGTTACCGGCGCGTTCCTGGTCTTCAACGACGTGTATATCCTCACCGGCGGCGGACCGGGCAACGCCTCCACCACGCTGGCCGTATACATGTACAAGAACGGCTTTGCGCTCGATAAGATGGGCTATGCTTCCACGATTGCGGTCGGTATGCTCATCATCTCCATGATTCTGGCGCTGATTCAGAATCGCGCGTTCGGTTCCGGAAAGGAGGATTGACGATGGAAAAGGCTGCGACCGCACCTCGCGAGATCAAGAGAAAGAGAAGCCGCCTGCCGGGCAACAAGATGACGCCGCTCATGGCCATCATCATTGTGCTTCTGTTCATCTACTTCCTGCTGGTTGCGTATCCGTTATTCTGGATGATCTGCAACTCCCTGAAAAGCTACAAGGAAATTTACAAGAACATTTGGGCGATGCCCAAAAGTCCGCTCTGGAATAACTATGCGCTCGCATGGCAGCGCGGTATTTCCAAGTACTTCCTCAACTCCGTGCTGGTGACGGGCTCCACGATTGTCGGCGCGATTCTGGTTTCCGCGCTGGCCTCCTATTCGCTGGCCCGCTTCCGCTTTAAGGGCAATCAGCTCATCTTCATCCTGTGCATGGGCGGCATGATGCTCTCGCCGCAGGTCACGCTGATTCCGCTGTATAAGATCATTCAGGCGCTGCATATCCACAACACGTATCTCGCCCTGATTATCCCCTATACGGCGTATCGAATCCCGCTGATCGTCATGCTGATTCGTTCGCACTTCCTGTCGATCCCCAAGGAGATCGAGGAATCGGCGATTCTGGACGGCTGCTCCAGCTTCAAGGTCTTTTACAACATCTTTTTGCCGATGAGCAAGCCGATCCTCCTGACATGCACCATCCTGACGGCGTATTATGCATGGAACGAGTTCCTTTACGCCATCATCTTCATTGACAGCGACAAGTTCCGCACGATTCCGGCCGGTCTGATGAACCTGCGCGACGCGCTCCAGACCGATTGGGGCGTATTGCTGGCGGGCATGACGATTTCCGCCGCGCCGCTGATTATCCTGTTCCTGCTGATGCAGAAGCAGTTTATCCGCGGCATGACGGCCGGTTCGGTCAAGGGCTAAGAGAACGAAACGGAGGAACACGACAATGGCTGGAAAAATGATCGCCGTCGGCGATAACGTTGTGGATTGCTATCTGGATGACCACGTGTATTATCCCGGCGGAAACGCGGTCAACGTCGCGGTGAACTGCCGCCGGGACGGCATTGAAGACGTCGCCTATATCGGCATGTTCGGCAACGACGGCAAGGCGGAGCACCTCAAATGGGCGCTCACGCAGGAAAACGTTCACTTTGAGCGCAGCCGCACGATGTACGCGCCCAGCGGTTCGCCGGGGGTTCGCCTCATCGACGGCGACCGCAAGTTTGTGGGCGGCCCGCGCGATACCGCGCAGCACGTCGCCCGCATCCGCCTGACCCCGGAGGATCTGGATTACATCGAGCAGTATGGCCTGTGCCACACGAGCTGCTTCTCCTCGATCGAGTATGAGCTGCCGGAGATGGCCAAGCGCTGTCAGGTTTCCTTCGATTTCTCCGAGCGCACCGACCCGGATTATCTGGCGCGTGTCTGCCCGTATGTGACGTATGCGTTCTTCTCCGGCTCGCACATGACGGCGGAGGAGATCGAGGCGCTGATGGATCGCTGCCACGCGCTCGGCACGAAGGTCGTGGGCGTGACGCTCGGCTCCAGAGGCTCGATCTTCTCGGAAGAGGGCAAGCGCTACCATCAGGGTATCGTGCCCGTCGAGGCCATCGACACGATGGGCGCGGGCGACAGCTTCATCGCCGGTTTCCTGACCCGCCGCATTTTGGGCGACGGCATGGAGGACGCGCTTCGCTTTGCAGCCACCGCGGCGGCCAACACCTGCAAATTCCACGGCGGATTCGGCTATCCGCATCCGCTTGACTAAAGAAGGGAAAGCAAAAGGACATGAAGCCGCTGGATAATAACAACGCCGTCCCTCTGTATGAGCAGATAATGATGATGCTTCGCGAGCGACTGGATAACCATGTGCTCGACGCGGGAGAAAAGCTCCCGTCCGAAGCGGAGCTATGCAAAAGCTACGGGGTGAGCCGGATCACGGTGCGCCGCGCGATTGATGAACTCGTCGAAGAAGGCTATCTTGAAAAGAAACAGGGGAAGGGAACGTTTGTTACCCAGAAACGTGCGGCTATTCCGGTCATGTCCATCAGCGAGCATGCGACCGTGGGCTTTTCCGGCCGATACGGGCAGGATAGCGGGCGGCTGCACAGCATCGTCATCAGCAAAAAGGAATACAAGGCGAACCGGAACGAGCAGAAGATGCTCAATCTCGAAGAGGGGGACGAGGTGCTCGTCCTGACGCGGCTTATGATCCTGGATGATAAGCCGTGGATGATCGACCGGGCGACCTATTCCGCCAAGCGCTATCCCGGTTTCCTTGAGCAGATCGAGGACGGCGTTTCCACCTACAACGTCATGCGCGAGCAGTACGGCGTGCGCATGAGACGCGCGTATCGCGAAATCACGCTCGCCTATGCGACCAACGAGCAGGCCAAAATGCTGGGCTGCGCGCCGGCCACCCCGCTGTTCAAGACGTTCAAGGTGGTCTATGACGAGCAGGGGCTTCCGGTGCACATGTCCTCGACGTACACGCAGGCGGATAACGTCGTGCTGACGGTCGAAAACGGGAACTACCGCAAAGAGCTGATTGAAAAACAGCGCGGATGACGGGGCGCTTTTCCCCAAAGACAGAAACAGAGCGGCTGAAGGGCTTTTGGAAACCCTTCGGCCGCTTTTTTGCGCGATCCAAAACGCCTCGCACGCCGTTTTATCAGACCCCTTGTAAAAAGCCGTAAAAAACAGTATAATACTATATTAGGGAGCGTGTCTGCGGACGCGCACGAATCAAAAGAAGCGCGAGTCGCTTAGAAAGGTGGATGGCCATGCCCTGCACATATATCAGCTGCGTCGCGGAGCACCACATGGGCCGGGAGAGCACGGGCACGCTGATTCAGGCAAAGTTGCCGGAGGAAGGGGAGGCTCTTCTATCGCGCTTCGGCGGGCAGGTGCAGACCATCTATCTCGACCCGCCGTTCAACACGGGCAAGCAGTTCGATATGAAGGCGCGCATCGGCGAAAAGGGCTATAGGACCGGCTCGCCCAGCCTCAGCCTGCCCGCTTATGACGACCGCTGGCCGGATCGCGCGGAATACCTGTCGATGATGAAGCAGACGCTGCTGCTCTCCCGCGAGCTGCTCAAGAAGGAGGGCACCCTCTTTCTGCATATCGACAGCCGGATGTATGCGCACCTGCGGCTGCTGATGGACGAGGTTTTCGGCGAAAGCAACTTCCTCAACGAGATCATCTGGAGTTACCAGACCGGCGGCCGCGCGCGCAGCTATTTTCCGCGCAAGCACGACGTGATTCTGTTCTACGCGCGGTCGCGGTCGTATTATTTCAATCTCAAGGCCGTGCCGGTCGCGCGGAACGAGTCGCGCAGCAACCACATGCGCCGCGCGGTGGATGAAAACGGGCGCAGCTATCGCTCGATCATGTCCGGCGGCAAGGAATACCGTTATTACGACGACGAACCGGCCTATCCCGGCGACGTCTGGGACGACATCAGCCACCTGCAGCAGAAAGACCCCCAGCGCACCGGCTATGAAACGCAGAAGCCGCTGAAGCTGCTGGAGCGCATCGTGAGCTGTTCCTCGCAGGAGGGCGATCTCATCTGCGACCTGTTTGCGGGCAGCGGCACGTCGGCCGTCGCGGCGGCGGGGCTGAACCGGCGTTTTTTGTGTGTCGATCAAAGCCCGCTGGCGATTGCGGCGACGGGCAAGCGGCTGGCGCAGAGCACGGCGGGCAAGCCGCTGGATTTCACCTTCGACGTGGAAGCGCCCTGCGGCGCGGACGACTGCGTGGTGGAGGCCGAGGTCTTCCCGGCCATCAGCTCCTACACCGTGCGGCTGATCAGCTTTGAAAACGCGGCCACGCAGGCCATGGGCATCAACGGGCTGGACGCGGTGGATCAATGGAGCTGCGGCTTTGTGCAGGGCGATACCTACCGCCGGTATGCATCCAGCGTGCGGAGCGTGGCGACCCCGGCGCTCGCCGCGACGCTGGAAATGCCCGTCTGCGCGGGCGAACCGTGCATCATGATTGTGGATATCTGGGGCAGCCGGCGGTTCTATCTGCCCAAGAGAAGGTATTAACTCCTTCCGGTCGCTGACGCGACCACCTCCCTCAAAGAGGGAGGCCAGACTGTAGACAAAAAGCTATTCTCCCCCCGAAGGGGGGAGAATAGCCCTTTCCGCAAAT
>OKRW01001038.1_pt1 | contig 25356 bp, 27 predicted proteins | sample 1601151 | NCBI WGS metagenome assembly OKRW01 (sample SAMEA3541471, study PRJEB24748) | human gut metagenome | biome: human gut; feature: human-associated habitat; material: faeces | place: China | collected 2012 | reverse complement strand
AAAAGGGGGCCATTCTCTCACGAGAGAGAATGGCCCCCTTTTTCCGTGCCCCTGCACGGTGCAGGGATAGAAGCGCGCTATCGCGCTGCCTTTTATGATGTTCAGCAGAACTGCACTGGCTCAGTGGCCGCCTTGAGCCACTCCAGCTCATCCCCACTCAGATACGGCGAGATCGCCGCAAAGACCTTAGCGTGATAAGCATTCAAAAGCTCCACATCGCGCGACGAGAGCAGCGACAGATCGATCGCATCGCGGTCATACGGCACGAGCGTCAGCGGTTCGAGCGCAAGAAAGCGGCCGTACTCATTGACCTCAGCCTCGCGTACAACGACGAGGTTCTCAATGCGCACGCCAAACTTGCCGGCAAGGTAAATGCCCGGCTCGTTCGAGAAGATCATGCCCTCTTCAATGACGCAGTGGCGCTTCTGGCGCTTCACATCCCAGTGTACGCGCTCAGGGCCCTCATGCACGCCGAGGACGAAGCCCACGCCGTGGCCCGTGCCGTGGTTGAAGTCGAGGCCCGCTTCCCACAGCGGCGTGCGGGCCAGCATGTCAAGGTTTTCGCCCATGCAGCCGTGCAGGAACTTGGCCGCGCCCAGCTGTATGTGTCCGCGCAGGACAAGCGTGTAGATGCGCTTTTCCTCGTCCGTGAGCGGCCCCAGCGCGATGGTGCGGGTGATGTCGGTCGTGCCCTCCAAATACTGCGCGCCCGTGTCGGCGAGGCAGAGGCCGCGCGGCTCCATGGGAATGTCGGTCTCCTCGGTCGGCTCGTAGTGGACGATCGCGCCGTGCGCGCCGTAGGCGAGGATGGGGTCGAAGCTCTGCTCAAGATAGTGCTCACTCTCGGCGCGAAGAGATTCGAGCTTTTTCGACGCGCTGAGCTCGGTGATCGGCTCTTTGCCGATCGTGTGCTTGAGCCAGTAGATGAAGCGCGTGACGGCCACGCCGTCCTTGATGTGGGCAAGGCGCTCGTTCTCCTGCTCCGCGGGCATCTTCACCGCTTTCATCAGCTGAATGGGGCTCGTGCGGTCGAGCACTTCAGCGCTCTCCGGCACGCTTTGCAGAATGCGGTAGTTGGCGCGCTCGCCGTCGAGCAGTACGCGGGTGCCCGTGGGCAGCGCCGCGACGAGGCGGTAGATGTCGTCATAGGGGGCGAGCGTTACGCCGTCAGATTTCAAATGTGCTTCGATCTCTGCGCTCACGGCCTCTCTCTGCACGCAGAGCGTGGCCGTGTCCTGCTCAAGCAGCAGATACGAGAGGAACACGGGCGTGAAGAGCACGTCGTTGCCGCGCAGATTCAGCAGCCACGCGACCTCGTCGAGAGAGGGGATGACGAACACGCTTGCGCCCATCTCCTTCATCTTGCCGCGCACCATTGCGAGCTTTTCCCTGCGCGTCAGGCCTGCATACTTTACGTCCAGCTCCCACACCGGCTCACACGAGAGCGCGGGGCGGTCCGCCCACACAAGGTCGACAAGGTCCTCGCCGCCCGCAAAGCGGATGTGCTTCTCGCGCGTCTTTTCGCCGATCGAACGAGCGAAGTCGTTGCTGATCGTGCGCGAGTCGAAGCCGATCCAGCCGTTTTCAGGAACGTGGTCGCGCAGGAACGCGGGGATCTCAGGCACGCCGGGCTGGCCCATGCGCATGAGCTCAATACCGCTGCCCTCTAACTGCTGCGAGGCCTGCAAAAAGTAGCGGCCATCCGTCCACAGTGCGGCGGCGTCCGGCAGCACGACGAGCGTACCGGCAGAGCCGGTGAAGCCGGAGAGAAATTCGCGCGCCTTGAAGTGCGCGCCGACATATTCGGATGCGTGAAAGTCATCGGTCACGACGACGTAGGCGTCCAAGTGGCGCTTTTTCATCTCCGCGCGCAAAAGTGCGAGCTTTTCGACAGGATTCATCACAAAATCACTCCAATTCTTTGTTACGATAACGATTGCCTCATTCGGCAAAGCTCTCCGTCAGCGTGACGAGCACGTTCGTCATGGCCTCAAGGCTGTCCGCGGGGATCCACTCGCGCACGCCGTGGTAATTGTAGCCGCCGGTGGAGAGGTTGGGGCAGGGCAGCCCGTCCCAGGACAGGCGCGCGCCGTCCGTGCCGCCGCGGATGGGTACGCACTGAGGCTCGACGCCGTTGGCGCGGAAGGCGTTTTCCGCGCGCTCAATGAGGTGGAAGTGGGGGAGGATCTTCTCCTTCATGTTGTAGTAGCTGTCATTGATCTGGGCCTTGGCTGTGCCGTTGCCGTAAATTTCGTCGAGGCGCGCGGCGCAGTCGGCGAAGAGCGCCTTTTTCTCTTCAAAGCGCTCGCGGTCGTGGTCGCGGATGATGTAGCGCAGCGTCGCCTCGGTCACGCTGCCGCTCATCTCGGTCAGGTGGAAGAAGCCCTCGTAGCCGTCGGTTTTCTCCGGCACTTCGTCCTCAGGCAGCATCGCGTGGAAGGCCATCGCTGCGGTCGCGGCGTTGATCATGACATTTTTGGCGCTGCCGGGGTGGACGCCGACGCCGTGCACCGTCAGAACGGCGGACGCGGCGTTGAAGTTTTCAAATTCGATCTCACCGAGCGGGCCGCCGTCCACGGTGTAGCCGTAGTCACAGCCGAGCTCCTGCACGTCGAGCCCGTCCACGCCGTTGCCGATCTCCTCGTCGGTCGTGAAGATGACGCGCACTTCGCCGTGTTTGACGTTTTTCTCTATCATCGTCTCGACCGCGGCCATGATCTCGGCGACGCCGGCCTTGTCGTCCGCGCCGAGGAGCGTCGTGCCGTCGGTGACGATGAGCTCTTCGCCCACATGGCTTTCAAGGCCGGGGCAGAGCGCCTCGGTGAGGGAGACAGTGTCGTTGAGCTTCAGCTCGCCGCCCTCGTAGCGCACGAGGCGGGGCTTGACGTTTTCGCCCGAAGCGTCGGGAGCGGTGTCCATGTGCGCGATGAGCGCGATGACGGGCGCGTCCACGCCCTCGCTCGCGGGGAGCGTTGCAAGCACATTGCCGCAGTCGTCCATGTGGACGTCCTCGAGCTTCAGCGCTTCAAGCTCCTGCATCAGCGCGCGGCCGAGGTCCTTCTGCCGCTCCGTAGAGGGCGAGGTGCCGGTGAATTCATCCGAGGTGGTGTAATAGGTCACATAGCGCAGAAAACGCGATTTGGCAGATTCCATTTTGGGGTACCTCCTTGCAGTCATGCTGCGTGATATTTCACGCTCAGTGTACCACAAAAGGGGGCGAACTGTAAAGCCGCGGCGCACCGATTCGCGCAAAAGTGAAACGGTGCAAAAGATTCTTTTGCTTGACAAAGGGCGGCAGTTGATAATATAGTGTGATACATATTAAATAAGAAACTGGGAGGGAAGAGGAAAAATGAACGTGGAAACCATCACGAGCCGGCAGAATCCGCTGATGACGCACCTGCGCAAGCTCGCTTCCTCCCGGTCTTACCGCAAAAAGAGCGGCGAATATCTCTGCGACGGGACAAAGCTCTTGGACGAAGCGCTCAAGTGGGGCGCGCCGGTCCAAACGGCGGTGTTCTCTGACGGCGTGGACATTCCAGCGCTTCCTGATACCGTGCGCGCCGTGTGCGTGAGCGAAGACCTGATGCGCTCGGTGAGCCCGATGGAGACGCCGCAGGGCGCACTGTTTACGGTCGCGCTTCCCGAGACGAAGCTGCCCGAAACGCTTGCGGGTAAGCACTATCTCGTGCTGGACGGCGTGCAGGACCCCGGGAACGTGGGGACCATCCTGCGCACGGCGGACGCGTTTGAGTGCGACGGCGTGTTCTTAGTCAACGCCTGCGCCGACCTCTTCAATCCCAAGACGGCGCGCGCCACGATGGGCGCGATCTTCCGCCGCGAGGCGTACAGCGTCACGCCGGAGGAGCTTTTCGCGCTGCTCAGTAAAAGCGGCGTCCCGCTCTACGGCACGGCGCTGCGTGAGGACACCGTGCCGCTGTCTGACGCGAATCTGTCCAAAGCCGCTGTCGCCATCGGCAGCGAGGGGCGCGGACTGTCGCAGCAAATGCTGGATGAGTGCGCCAAAACGCTCAAAATTCCCATGAGCCCGCGCTGCGAGTCGCTCAACGCGGCCATCGCGGCGACGGTCGTTCTGTGGGAGATGTATCGCTGAAACAAACAAGGAGGTGCTCTTCATGGCGGGCCTTAAATACTGGGTGTGGCTCTCGGAGGTCAAGGGACTGACAAACCGCTCAAAGCTTCTGCTGCTCGACTATTTCGGCACGCCGGAGAACGTCTACTATGCCGACGAGGACGAGTACCGCCTCGTCGAGGGCATCGAGCCGCGGCAGATCGCACTGCTCGCGGAAAAATCGTTGGAAAACGCCGACCGTATCCTCGGCGCGTGTTCGCGGCTGGGGCTGCGGCTTCTCACGATGCAGGACGCGGACTATCCGATGCGCCTGCGCAATATCTTTGAGCCGCCGTGCCTGCTTTATGTCAAAGGCCAGCTCCCCGTTATCGACGAGGAGGTCGCTGTCGCCATGGTCGGCACGCGCAAGGCCTCGCCCTACGGCATTGAAGCGGCGGAGAAGATCGCCTACGGCCTGTGCAAGCAGGGCGCGGTCGTGATCTCCGGCGCGGCGGCGGGCGTGGACAGCGCATCTCACCGCGGCGCGCTGCGCGCGGGCGGAAAGACCATCGCCGTGCTCGGCAACGGGCTCGACGTCGTCTATCCGGCGGAGAATGCGTGGCTGTACCGCGATATCGCGGCCTCGGGCGCGCTCATCAGCGAGTATCCGCCCGGGACGGCGGCCGAGGCGTGGCATTTTCCCGTGCGAAACCGCATCATCAGCGGCTTGAGCCTCGCCACCATCGTGGTCGAAGCGCCGGAAAAGAGCGGCGCGCTCATCACGGCGAATACCGCGCTTGAGCAGGGACGCGATGTTTTCGCCGTTCCCGGTCCGATCGACGCGCCACTCAGCCGCGGCTGCAACCGTTTGATCGCAGACGGCGCGGCGGGCCTCATCACCGACAGCTGGGATGTGCTGCGCGAGTACGAGGCCATCTATCCGCATAAAATACTCGGCGAGCGCGTGGAGCTTCCGCGTACGCTCGGCTATCAGGCGCGCGAGGAGCAAGCGCGCGCCAAGCAGGCCGCGGCGGAGGAAATACTGTCGCTGCCGACACTGAATTTGAAAACCAACGACGCGGGGCTGACCGACGACCAGATCGCCATTCTGCGCACGCTGAAAGACGGCGCGCTGCAGGTGGACGATCTGATCGAAAAGACGCAGATCCCCACGCGCCGTGTTCTTTCCGCGCTGACGATGATGGAGCTTGAGGGCTACGTCGAGCAGGGCAGCGGCAAGCATTTTTCTTTGACCGTCACACTACTGGAGGAATAACATTCATGGCAAAAAAGCATCTGGTGATCGTCGAGTCTCCGGCAAAGGCGAAAACCATTGGAAAATATCTCGGCAAAGACTACGAGGTCAAGGCCAGCATGGGCCATTTGCGCGACCTGCCGAAAAGCAAGCTGGGCGTTGATATCGAGCACGACTTCGAGCCTGTCTATCAGCCCATCCGCGGAAAAGAGGAGCTCATCAGCGAGCTCAAAAAGGCCGCCAAGAGCAGCGACACCGTGTATCTTGCAACGGACCCGGACCGCGAGGGCGAAGCCATCTCGTGGCACTTAAAAGCGCTTTTGAATCTGGACGATGAAAAGGCCAAGCGCGTGACCTTCAACGAGATCACGAAAAAGGTCGTCTCCGAGAGCATCAAGGAGCCGCGCGCCATCGACCAGGACCTGGTCGACGCGCAGCAGGCGCGCCGCGTGCTCGACCGCATCGTGGGCTATCAGCTGAGCCCGCTTCTGTGGAAGAAGGTCCGCCGCGGCCTCTCCGCGGGCCGCGTGCAGTCCGTCGCTGTGCGCATGGTCGACGACCGCGAAAAGGAGATCCAGGCCTTCGAGGCGCAGGAATACTGGACGCTTGACGCCGACCTCACCGACGAGGCGACGCACAAGACCTTTGAGGCGCACTATTACGGCAAGGACGGTAAAAAGGTCGAGCCGGCCTCGGGCGAGCAGGTGGACGGCATCATTGCCGACATCGGCGACAAGTCCTTTACTGTGACGAACATCAAGCGCACGGACAAGCAGCGCTCCCCGTCGCTGCCGTTCACCACTTCCACCTTACAGCAGGAGGCCTCGCGCAAGCTCAACATGACGCCGCGCCGCACCATGGCCATCGCCCAGCAGCTCTATGAGGGCGTGGACATCACGGGCGAGGGCACGGTGGGTCTCATCACCTACATGCGTACCGACTCGCTGCGCATCTCCGAAGAGGCCATCGCCGCAGCGAAGACGTTTATTTTAGGACGCTACGGGCAGAGCTACTATCCCAAGACCGCCCGCCACTACAAGGCCAAGGCCGGCGCGCAGGACGCGCACGAGGCCATCCGCCCCTCGAACGTCAACCTGACGCCCGAGCAGATCAAGGGCGATCTGACGGGCGAGCAATATCGTCTGTACCGCCTGATCTGGAGCCGCTTTTTGGCCTCCCAGATGGCGAACGCCGTGTATGACAGCGTGAGCGCGCAGATCATGGCGGGCGGACACGAGTTCCACGCGAGCGCCAGCAACTTGAAATTCTCCGGCTACACCGCCGTTTACGAGGAATCCCGCGATGACGACAGCAAGGAGGAAAAGGAGGGCACGCTGCCGCCGCTTGTCGAGGGGCAGGGCTTGACGCTCGAGGCATATACGCCGCTCCAGCACTTCACTCAGCCGCCCGCGCGCTACACGGACGCGACGCTCATCCGCGCGATGGAGCAGAACGGCATCGGCCGCCCGTCGACCTACGCGCCGACGGTCTCGACGATCTTAGACCGCGAATACGTCATCAAGGACGGAAAATACCTGCGTCCCACGCCGCTCGGCGAGGTGGTGACGGGCCTGATGGAAGAGCGCTTCCCCGACATCGTGGACATGAAGTTCACCGCCCGCATGGAGGAAAAGCTCGATACCGTCGAAGAGGGCAAGACCGCGTGGAAGGACGTCATCCGCGACTTTTACGGCGGCTTTGAGCGCGACCTTGAAAACGCCGAGAAGGCGCTTGAGGGCGTGAGACTCAAGGTCCCCGATGAGGTCAGCGAGGAGAAGTGCGACGTCTGCGGCCGCAACATGGTCATCAAGAGCGGGCGTTTTGGCCGCTTCCTGGCCTGCCCGGGCTACCCTGAGTGCACGTTCACCAAGCCCCTTGTCATCGAAATGCCGGGCCGCTGCCCCAAGTGCGGCGGGCGCATGATGAAGCGCACCGGCGTGAGCAAGAAGACGAACAAGCAGTACACGTACTACGCCTGCGAATTCTCCACCAGCAGCGATCCCGAGAAGAAGTGCGACTTCATGACTTGGGATGTGCCGACGAAGGACGACTGTCCCGAGTGCGGCCAGACGATGTTCAAAAAGGCGGGCAAGGGCTTTAAGCGCCCGTACTGCATCAACCCCGCGTGTTCGCGCTTTGTGCCGGAAGACCAGCGCGGCTATGTGAAAAAGAAGAACACCGAGACCGCGGAAGAGGGCGCGGAGAGCGACGAAGCCGCCGATGCGGCGGAGACCGCGGCAAAGAAGACCGCCGCCAGGAAGACGACGGCTAAGAAGAGCACCACCGCAAAGAAAACGAGCACAAAAGCGGCGAGCACCAAGAAGACCGCGACGAAGACCGCCGCAGCGAAGAAAACGACAAAGAAGGCCGCAGCCGAGGATGGTGCAGAAAAGCCCGCAAAAAAGACGGCGGCAAAGAAGACCGCGACCACGAAAAAGGCGGCCGCTAAGAAGACGACCGCCAAGTCCACGGCCAAAAAGACCGCGGAGAAAGAAGAGAACTGATGCAAGTAACTGTGATCGGCGCCGGCCTTGCCGGCTGCGAGGCTGCCTGGCAGCTCGCGCAGCGCGGCATCGCCGTGACGCTGCATGAAATGAAACCCGAAAAGACCACCCCCGCGCACCACACGGCGGATTTTGCCGAGCTTTGCTGCTCGAATTCGCTGCGCTCGGACCAGATCGAAAACGCGGTCGGCCTTCTCAAAGAGGAGCTGCGCCGCCTCGATTCGCTGATCCTTGCTTGCGCGGACGCGACGCGCGTGGAGGCGGGCGGCGCGCTGGCGGTCGACCGCTACGGTTTTTCAAAGCTCGTGACAGAGAAAATCCGTTCGCATCCCAATATCACGGTTGTCCCCGGCGAGGTGACGGCCATCCCTGAGGGGAACGTCATCATCGCCTCGGGCCCCTTGACGAGCGACGCGCTCGCCGCCGCCATCGCCGAAAAGATCGGCGACGGGCACACGCTGAACTTTTTCGATGCCGCCGCGCCGCTCGTGACGTTTGAGAGCGTCGACATGGATTCGGCGTTTTTCGCCTCGCGCTACGACAAGGGGACGGCGGACTACATCAACTGCCCAATGACGGAGGAGGAGTACGATGCCTTCTGGCAGGCGCTCACGACCGCCGAGGAAGCGAGCGTACACGGCTTTGAGGATAAAAACGTCTTCGAGGGCTGCATGCCCGTCGAGGTCATGGCGCGCCGCGGACACGATACGCTCTGCTACGGCCCCCTCAAGCCGCGCGGTCTGCGAGACCCAAAGACGGGGAAAGAGCCCTATGCCGTCGTCCAGCTGCGGCGCGACAATGCGCAGGGCAGCGTCTATAACCTTGTCGGCTTCCAGACGCATCTGCGCTTTCCCGAGCAGAAGCGCGTGTTTTCGATGATCCCCGCGCTGCATGATGCGGAGTTTGTGCGCTACGGCGTGATGCACCGCAACACCTATCTCCGCTCGCCGGGGATGCTGGACCGCTACTATCGCCTGATCGCGGATGACCGCATCGCCTTTGCCGGGCAGATGACCGGCGTGGAGGGCTATATCGAGTCCGCGGCTTCGGGCTTTCTGGCGGGCATCGAGATGGCAAGAAGACTCGAAGGCAAATCGCCCGTCGATTTCCCACGCGAGACGGCCATCGGGGCGCTGGGGCTTTACATCAGCGATACGACGGTCTCGGACTTTCAGCCGATGAACGTGAACTTTGGTATCATGCCGCCGCTGGGCTACCGCATCAAGGGCGGCAAGCGCGTGAAAAATGCGCAGCTCGCCGCGCGCTCGCTTGAAAAGATCGACGCGATGCGCGAGGACGTGCTGAGTGACAGGAAAGGAGAGTGACCCCGTGAAGATCATCGTCGACGCCATGGGCGGCGATTTCGCCCCGCTCGCGCCCGTCAAGGGCGCGCTGATGGCGCAGGAGAAGTACGGCGTGGACATCGTCCTGACCGGAAAAACGGAAGAAATTTTGAAGGCCCTGCAGCAGTGCGGCTGCAAGGAGCTCCCCAAGGGCATGGAGATCGCCAACGCGACCGAGGTGGTCGAGATCTGCGACGATCCGGCGACGGCCTTTAAGCACAAGAAGGATTCGTCCCTCACCGTGGGGCTCAATATGCTGCACGCGGGCGACGCGGACGGCTTTGTCAGCGCGGGCAGCACGGGCGCGCTCCTCGCGGGCGCGACGCTCGTTGTCAAGCGCATCCGGGGTCTTCGCCGCGCGGCGCTCGCGCCGACCATCCCGACGGCCAAGGGCAAGGCGGTACTCATCGACTGCGGCGCGAACGCCGAGTGCACGGTCGAATACCTGCTGCAATTTGCGTATCTTGGCAGCTACTACGCGCAGAAAGTGCTCGGCGTCGAAAATCCGCGCATCGGTCTTTTGAACATCGGCGCGGAGGAGAGCAAGGGCGACACGCTGCGCCGCGAAACGTATCAGAAGCTCAAGGAAGCGGGCGAGGCGGGGCATCTCAACTTCACCGGCAACATTGAGGCCAAGGAAGCGATGCTCGGTGAGTGCGACGTCATCGTCGCCGACGGCTACAGTGGCAACATCATGCTCAAGAGCATCGAGGGCACGGGCAAGCTTCTTTCCATCAAATTGAAGGAAATGCTGATGCACAGCACCGGCACGAAGCTGGCGGCGCTGCTGCTCAAGGGACAGCTCGGCGATTTCAAGAAAATGCTCGACGCGAACGAGGTCGGCGGTACGGCGCTGCTCGGCATCTCGAAGCCGGTCGTCAAGGCGCACGGCAGCGCGAGTGAGGTCGGTATCTGCAATGCGGTCCGTCAGGCGATGGAGGTCGCGCGCAGCGGTATCATCGACGACATCGCGCAAAATATCGACAAGATGCGTATTGAACAGAAGGCAGAATAACGCGAATGCCAAAAAGCGGCAAAATGGGTATTGACAGTACAGTGCCTTTGCCGTATCATTTGGAAGAACCAAAACCGTGAGAGGAAGTATAAGACTTATGAGCCCCGAAGAAATTTTCAAAACGATGCAGAAGCTGATCGTCGAGCAGTTCGCGCTCGACCCCGATGAGGTCACGATGGACAGCTCTTTTGAGGAAGATCTTGGCGCCGACTCCGTGGATCTTGTCGAACTGGTGATGGCCATGGAGGAAGAGTTTGAGCTCGATGAGATCCCCGAGGAGGAGCTCACCTCGCTCAAGACGGTGGGCGACTGCGTGCGCTACCTGAGCACGAAGCTCGGTTAAGAAGAAAAAAGCCGCCCCGCTTTGCGCGGGGCGTCCTTTTATCAGGAGGAAAAACCATGCAGGCCTTGGAAGAAAAGCTGCAATATCATTTCAAAAATCCGGCGCTGCTCGAAGAGGCGCTGCGCCACAGCTCGTATGCCAACGAGCACCGCGGCGCAAACTTTTTCAGCAACGAGCGCCTGGAATTCCTGGGTGACAGCGTGCTCGGCTTTGTGACGGCGGAGTATCTGTTTGCCAAGCATCCTACCGCGCCGGAGGGGGAGCTGACGCGCATCCGCGCGCTGCTCGTGTGCGAGGACAGCCTGCACGAGGTCGCGCAGCGCCTGGAGCTTGGAAAATACTTAAAGCTCGGCAACGGCGAGGAGAGCTGCGGCGGCCGCACGCGTCCGTCTATCCTGGCCGACGCGACCGAGGCAGTGTTTGCCGCGGTGTATCTTGACGGCGGCATCAGCGCGGCCAGCGCGCTCATCCACCGAGTGTTGCTCGATACCGAGCGCGAGGAGGTCGCCGAGGAAAAGCGCCGCGACTATAAGACCATTTTACAGGAATTCGTGCAGCGCACGCCGAACCAGACGCTTTCCTACCGCCTGTTTGGTGAGAGCGGTCCCGACCATGACAAGACGTTCTATTTTGAAGTGCTGCTCAACGGCGGCGCTGTGGGCAAGGGCGCGGGCCGCAGCAAGAAGGAAGCCGAGCAGATGGCCGCAAAAGACGCGCTCGAAAAACTGACGGACCAGCGCTGAAAAGATGATCACCGACTGCTTTGACGATAAGACTGAACCCGTCATCAGCCTGCGGGACTTTTATGGCGAACAAAAGCACCTTGTCGAAACGTGCCTGATCCTGTTTTCGCAGAAGATCTATCAGCATCTGCTGGACACCTTTCCCAGTGAAAAGATCGGCCTGATCGGTGCGTGCAACGGGAATATCCCCATTTACCGCATGAATTACAAGGGAAAGGACATCGCGTTTTACCTCTCTGGCATCGGCTCGGCGATTGCCGCATCGGAGTGCTATGAGGCGAGCTGGATCGTCGGTGCGTCGAAGTTCGTGATGTTCGGTTCCTGCGGGAGCTTGAATCGGGAGGCGACGAGGGGCAAATTCATCGTCCCGACGGAGAGTTACCGCGGCGAGGGCTGCTCGTACTATTTCGCTGCGCCGTCCGACTACATCACGGTCGAGAACGCGCGGAAGCTCTCGGCCATCTTTACCGAGCTGGGCGTCCCGCACGTGACGGGGCGGGTTTGGACGACGGACGCCATGATCCGCGAGACCGCGGGCCTCGTCGCGCAGCGAAGAAGCGAGGGCTGTCTCGCCGTGGAGATGGAGCTCGCCGGTGTGCAGGCGGTGTGCAGTTTTTACGGCTTATCGCTCTATAACTTCCTCGAGGCGGGGGACGTGCTGGAGGAGAGCGGCTACGATGTCGCCAATCTTCGCGGCGCGAACCACGACCTCGGCAAGCTCTATATCGCGCTGGAAACGGCGCTGCGCATCTGAATAGAATCGAAAACGCCATGACGAAAGTCACGGCGTTTCTTTTTTGCTGTTTTTCTTCTTTTCAAAGAGGATCGACAGCCCCGCGTAGAGCAGGAACAGCCCGAACGGCTTGCGGAAGACGCTGCTGTCGACCATTGTCGTCAAAAACGCGGCGGCGAGCGCACAGAGCGTGCCGGTCGGGATGGCCGCGCACAGGACGGCTTTGTCGAGATATCCGTTTTTGCGATGCGCGAAGAGCGAGATGCCCGCGGTTGGCAGAAAATAGAGCAGGTTGATGGCCTGCGCTGTGCGCTGCTCCACGCCGAAAAAGAGCGTCATGCATAAAAGAAGCAGTGTCCCGCCGCCGACGCCCCAGGACGAGAGGATTCCCGTCAAAAGCCCGCAGAGCGCGGGAAAGAGCCAGTCCGTCACAGAAGGTACCTCACCGCGCCATAGAGCAGAAACAGCGCGAAAATGCGCTTGAGCCATGTGTTCGGCACGTCCTTGAAGAGCCTGCCGCCGATCCATCCGCCTGCAAGCCCGCCGACAAGGTAGGGGAGCGCCTCTCCAAGCGGCAGCGCGCCGCGGAACGCGTACACGAGTACCGACACAAGGCAGAACGGGAAGATGACAGCCACACAGGTCGCAAGCGCCGTCTTGTCGGAGAGCTTTGCCCACGAGCGCAGCAAAAACGCGAGCGGGATGCCGCCGCCCCCGCCGAATAAGCCGTTCACCGTGCCTGCGAGTGCGCCGCAGACGCGGTATTTGCCCTTTTCCGTCATGCTGTCACCGCCTTTTTGATGCTATGTAGCAGCCGCCTGAGGGGCGGCTGCAAAAATTACTGCTTCTTGAAGCTCTGGCAGTCGGTGCACTGGTCCATGGTGGGGTTGGCCTCGTGCGTACCGACCTGGATGGCGTTCAGACCGCAGTACTGGGCATCCTTACAGTGGTTGGCGCAGTTGGTCACGGCGCAGCGAATAGAGGTGTTGGGCGTGCAGGAGCAGCCGTTATTGGTATGATCGGTCATAGATTTGTCCTCCCAAAAAATTGTTTTGGCGTTTGCCGCGCTTAGTTTGCGCGCATTTTTGCCCGCTATGCAAAAGGAAGAACATTCCAATAAAAAAAGTCCGGCTGATATTCAGCCGGACGTTTTTTCACTTGTCATTTTAGAAGCTCGTCGATCGCGCGGTAAAGCTCGGAGAGCGTCTCCTCGTCATTTTGCTGGATGGCGGCGGTGACGCAGGTCTCCATGTGGTTGCGCAAAATCTGGCGGCTGGTCGAGCGGATGGCGGACTCCACCGCGGCGAGCTGGATCAGCACCTCGGAGCAGTCACGGTCGTCCTCCACCATCTTTTTGATGGATTCGAGGTGCCCGATGGCGCGCGCAAGGCGGTTGCTGATCTTTTTCGTCTGCTCGGGGTCATGGACATGCCCGTGCACATGGGGGTGCCCGTGGCTGTGCTCATGGACGTGTTCGTGCTCGATCATGGCATTCTCCTTTAGAACTTCAGCGCGCCGACGCTTACTTCCACGGTTCGGATATACGCGCGGTCGATGATCTGCTGGGCGACGGCCTCGAGATATGGCGTGAGGGGCATGTCGTTGTCCATCTCGGGCACCTTGCTGCGGAGCAGGTCGTAGATAGGCCCTTGGCGCAGCGCTTATCCTCATAGCAGTCGAGCGCCTGACCGTCGCAGATGAGCTCGGCGGCGAGGATATACTTGGCGAGGTGCATCGAGTCATAGGCCTTCTTGGCGGCGTTGTAGCCCATCAGCGCGACCGCGCCGCCGTCCTCTTCATCGAAGATGAGCGGGTTGTCGACGGACGAGTTGAGCTCGATAGCGAGCGTCGCCTGCGCGTCCTTGATGGCCTTTTTGACCGGGCCGTGGAGCTGCGGCATGCAGCGGATGGACAGCGCGTCCTGCACGCGGTGGCCACGGTAGCGCTCAAGCATGGGGCTGTCCTTCAAAATGGCGCGGATGTTGGCCGCGGTGTTGATCTGGTCGGGGTGCGGGCGCACGGCCATCAGGCGCTCGTCCATAGCCATCAGCGTACCCTTGAGCACCTCGAGCGTGAAAGAGCCCGCAATGTCTGCCGTCAAGCTGAGCGTCTGCGCGTCATAGATCGCAAGCGACGCGAACGCGGTGACGGACGTGGTGCCGGAGAGCAGGATATGGCCTTCTTTGGAAGAAAGCACGACGGGCTTGAGGCCCGCGCGCTTGAGCGCCTCTGCGCCGTCAAGCGTTTCGCCCTGATGGGTGGCCTTGCCCTCGCCGATCATCACCATGCCGATGTGGCCCTCGAGCGTCAGATAGCCGACAGAGCCGTGGCTGGGGACGACGGGGCTGATGCCCGCGTTGAGCATGTCACGGATCAGCGCGAGCGTTTCAAGACGGATGCCCGTATGGCCGGAGCCGAAGTGGCAGAGCATGACGAACATCATTGCGCGCGTGCACTCCTCGGCGATGGACTCGCCGACGGCGCAGGTGTGGGCGTAGATGTTGTTGCGCTGGATCGTCTCGCGGTCCTTTTCGGGGATGAACTTCTTCCAGTTGTCACCAAGGCCCGTGGTCAGACCATAGATGGCCTTGCCCTCGTGGCTGAAGCGGTCGACATGGGCGCGGCAGTGGTTGACGCGCTCTTCATATTCTTTGGAAAACGCGACCTTTGCGCCAAAGCGCGCGACACTGACGAGGTCGTTGATGGTGGCGGTGCCGCCAAGCGTAACAGTGTTCATATCGGATCGTACCTCTTAAAATGTGGGGCTCGCTTTCTTACAGGGAGCTGTCGGTCTTGTAGCCGTCGGCCTCGATGGCGATGTAGCGCACCTTTTTGCCCATCTCCATCTCGCCGTAGAACGCGACGTAGTACGGGCGGTAGAAGGGACGGTAGGATGCGACCTCCATCGAGGTGATGATGTGGCCCGAGTGGCGGCGCATGATGCGCATGGCGACGCGCTTGGCCTGGGCGATGATCTTCTCTTTGCCGAAGGTGGAATCCTGGCACATGTCGGGATCGAGGTCGGCTTCGTAAAGCGGGAGCGGCTGCTCGTGATAGCTCGCCGTGCAGCGCGTGCCCTCGACGATCATGCAAATCTTCTGCGAGTTGCCGCCCATCTGGCCCTTGCGGGTGAAAAAGCGCTCCACAAGGCCGGACTTGAAATAGGCGTCGAACACGACTTCAAAGCTCTGCAAATAGAGCTGCTTCATCGTGATCTTGCCGCCGCCGTACATGGCCTTGCCGATCAGGTTGCCGCCGCCGCGGGCCTTGACGAAGGCTTCGGAGTCGGTCATTTTCTTTTGGGTGATTAAACCGTCCGCTGTGCGGGAACCTCCTTGGAACGGAATGGGAGAGTAAAAAAGCAAATACGAGAAAGACAGATTCCGCGGGGGGATCAGCCTACCTTTTCATCATACGCCAACGCTGGGGGAATGACAAGCCGCTTTTTGCGCGTTTTGTGGCAAAAACGGCAGAGTTTACACATTTTTTCGGCAAGCGGAAACTGAAAAGCCGCTTTTTTGCGAAAGAAACAGCCGCTTGCCGGTTCATGCCACTTTTGTGCATAACGCAGAAACGCTTGACCGTTAGGCATGAAAAAATATACTAAGTTGCCGTTGAAAAAAGCGTTGAATCCGTTGGGCGGCCGCATGGCGAAGCGGGCTGCGATGCGCTGCGGATTCAACGATAATTCGTCGGCGAAGCATTATGATAAAATAAGAATCAACCGCATGTACTCCCGCAACGTGCTCAACAAGGTCACGGATGCGGACGAGCCGACCTGGAAGATCAGCGACTTCTACAGCCGCTATTCCTACTATGCGCAGTTTGAGTACTATGAGTTCGGCTGTCTGCCGAGAGAGCTCATCGAGGCGCTCTACGACTGGCAGACAGAGATTTATCAGTCGATCTATCTGCCGCAAGTGAAGGCCAAGGTCGCCGGTGAGGGCGTCTATGTCCACAACCAGACGTATCTGACGCTCGAGGAGTTCGATAAGATCATCGACGGGCATCACGGCAGCATCCATCTTGTGCCCTGCAACTGCAAGAGCCAGAAGTATTTCCACGACCGCAAGCTCAATGTGTGCGTCAACATGAACGACGGGCCGAACAGCGCGGTCGACCGCGGCATGGGCGAGCCCATCAGCCCTGAGGACATGAAAAAGAAGGTGCGCGAGTTCAACGCCAGCGGACTCATGCAGAACGGCGAGGACGGCTTCATCTGCAACTGCGACGGTCTGTGCTGCTTCTCGATGCAGATGGCCTATAAGGCCGGCTCCCGCCTGATCTATCCCGAATCCAACTGGAAGATCGACTGGCACGAGGACGAGTGCGTCAACTGCGGCAAGTGCACGAAGATTTGCAACTTCGGCGCGTTCTACAAGGATGAAAACCGCAAGGTGCACTACGATGTGGACAAGTGCTGGGGCTGCACCATCTGCGCGCCCAATTGCCCGAAGCACGCTATCCACCTGCTGCCGAGAGAGCAGAAGGCCTGAGAGAAGCACTAAGGCACTACGCAATAACATTTTGGCCGGACGGTACCCTAAAAGTGGCCGTCCGGCCTTTTTCTTGCTTTGCGCGGGAAATGGAGAGAGGAAGTCAGCACCATGGCACTTATCAAAGTTCTGATCATCTTTGTGGTGATCCTCGCCCTGCTCAACAAACGCCTGCCCCTTTATCTTGCGATGATTTTCGGCTCGCTTCTGATGATCGTGATGTTCCGTCTGCCGCTCGCCACGGCGGGGCAGACGGCGCTGCACACGCTCACGGGCTGGGACGTCTGGTCGGTGAACCTTGCAATGTATGTGATCTCCGTGCTCGTCTACGAGCTTGACCTGCGCCATCGGTTCGAGGATGCACAGAGGGCGATGAATGGACTAATGCGCGACCCGAGGCGCAACACGTCGCTTGCCTGCATGTTCATCGGCCTGATGCAGGGCCCCGCCACCGTGACGATCTGCGGCGGCATGGTGGACACGATGGCGGGCGACCACCTCAAAAACGATGAAAAGGCGGCGGTCGCCACGTACCTCCGCCACATTCCCGAGGCTATGGTGCCGACGTCTACGGGCGTTATCGTGGCGTGCAGCATCAGCGGCATTTCTGGTGCTTGTGATTCTGTACGCGTTCGGCACGCTGGTCGCGGGCTCAAGCGCCGTGGCAGCGGCCTTTATCCCGCTGGCCTACACCATGATTCTTGACGGCGGCGCATTTCTGCTGGCGCTGCTGATGAACGTCAGCTTCGCCTCGAGCCAGCTGAGTCCCACGCACATCTGCACGGCGATCATCTCAGCCTATTTCGGCGTCACATTTTTCGCCACGGTCAAAAAGCTCCTGCCGCTGTTTCTGCTCACCGTCCTCATCGCCTGCGGCTACTACATGCTGCTGACGGCGGTATTCTGAAGAAAACAAACAAGGCCTGTGCCAAGCAGCACAGGCCTTGATCGATTTGCTGTAAAGGGAAAATCAAAGGGAAAACAGAGCAAAAAATGCAGACCCTTTCCCCTAAACGGAGATTTCGGGCGATTTTCAGAGAAAACCGGGATTTGAAAAACACGAAAATGCGACTAATTTAATATAAAAAGAAAGGATTCCAAACATTTCTGTTTGAAATCCTAACTTCTGTCAGGCGGCTTCCATTCGGATATTTTTCTAAATCAATCCTTGATAATCGTATCAGTCGTCCAGCTCTGCCTCGTGCTTGAGGATCGTGCCGGAGGCCGCGTCGATCTCGTAGTCATATTCCATATTGCCGGACTTGAACTCGACCTCGTAGACGAGCGTTCCGTCCTCGTCGTCCAGCTCGATGTCCATGTCATACGCCTTGCTCTCGCTCACGCCCGCATGGTTCAGGGCGATGGACTTTGCCTTGGTGTAGCCGATATCCTGCACCGTTCCGGACGGCGCGGGCTTTTGACCAGAGGGCTTCGTCGTTTCATTCGATGCGGAAACGGCAGCCAATAAATCTTTCTGCCCGCTGAGCACCTTGCCAGTATAGGCGTCCACCAGATATTCAAACTCGCCCCATGCCGTTTGCAGCTCTACTTCGTAGTGTGCAGGGGATTCGTCGAGTTCGGGATCGACTTCCGCCGCAACGGAATCCAACGCCGTCGTTCCGGCATATTCTTCCGCAGCGGTACGGGCTGCATCCCTGCCGATCGGCATGGCAGGTGCGCCCGCCTCGGCGAGGTCCTTGAGCTCTTCGACCGAGAGCTTTGCCAGCGCGTCAAACTTCAGCGTGGCGTTGAGTGCAAGCACACGGTTCACCAGCGCCGCCTTTCCGGTCGAAATGCTGTTTTCCCGCGCCTGCTGCTCCAGGACCGCGTCCTGCGTCAGCGTCTGCGTCAGGACGGACGCCCTCGATTCGCTTGTCTGCAAAACACCGTCCACGGTGCTCGTCAGCTCGCGCTGGAGTTTTTCCGCGCGAGCGGTATCCTTGTCCTCCACCGAGATCATGATGGCGGAGGAAATGCTATTGAGGTAGCCGTTTCGCACAAGGCTGCCAACAATGGCATTCACCGCCACGTCGAGCTTTGCGCCCTTGAGGTCTGCTCCATTACTCATATCCGCAAGGATGGCCTTCGCGTCCTCGTTGAGCGGGGTGCAGACAAGCACCTTTTCGCTTCGATTCACCTTCAGCTCAATGCTCGGGTTCACGTCCAGCGACACCACGGAGGCCACCGCGTTTGCCCGCTGGTAGAACAGCCCTCCGCCGAGCAGCATCACCGCAAGGCAGGCGGCAATGAGTGATGTCCATCTTCTCTTCGTCGTTTTCTTTGTTGTCATGGGAATTACCGTTCCTTTCCGCTCTTCGCAGCGAGAGAGAACGCCGTTCGCATCGTTTGGCGCGGTCTTTTCGACCGCCGCGGCCAGACGCTGCTCCATTTTTTCGTTGGTCATCGGGCGTCATCTCCTTCCAGAAAAATTCGCATCTTTTTCAATGCTCTGTGATATTTCGACAGGACGGTGGGAAGCGGCAGCTCCAGCAGTGCCGCGATCTCCCGGTGCTTCATACCCGTGACCGCGTGAAGCAGCACGATGCGCCGCTCCTCATCAGCGAGTCTTGCCAACGCGCCTTGCAGCAGTGCGCGCTCGTCGGCATCCAAACCGCACTCCTGCGCGGGAATGGCATTCCATTCCTCCTCGCTGAGCGCGGCATGGCGTTCTTCGCGCCGCAGGCGCATCAGACAGAGGTTGCGGCATACGGTCAGAAGCCACCCCATCGGCGAGCCGGTGGAACGGTACTGCGCTGCGCAGTCCCACACCTGCACATAGACATCCTGTGTGAGATCCTGGGCATCCTGCGCGTTTTTGAGGTAGGAAAGCGCTAAGCCGTACACCGCCGTCCGCGTGCGCCGGTACAGCTCCGCAAGAGCTTCACGCTCACCACCGGCAATGCAGATCAGCAACTGCTGCAGCTCGTGCCGATCCTCTGGCGGCGCATATTCGGTTGTCATCAGCATACTGAGCATGGGCTTTTTTCTCCTGTCATCCGTGTAATGCACGGAAAGGACGATTTATTGCACGGGATTTTTTGTTTTTATGATTCTGTTTCTTTCGCCTCATCGAACTGCAGCATTCTGTGATCCTCCGTCAGCACCTTCATCTGACTGATGGCAATGGCATTGAGCTTCGCCAGGCGCTCCGTCTGCGGGATTCCTTCGTTGATGAACACTGCATACAAATCACATAATCCCTGAGACCGGTATAGGTAGACTTGTCCAGTGAAGCAAGAAAGGCTTGCAGCTTGTCCACGGGAAGAGGCTTGATGTTTCCATCGTCCCGCCGCTTATGGAGCTTATGAACCTTGATAGGATTCTTCCCGATGAGTTCTTGCTCAAGCGCCCAATTCAGAAATGCGTTGATGGTCTGGAACGGTTTATTATAGCGGGCAGGGGAGGTGTCGGGGATTGCGGCAAAAAATGTCAGCACATCGCTTTCGAGCAGGGGATAGTCTGAGCTGTTGTGGCTGTCGGCTAAGAACCGAGCGAGGCAATTTCGGTAGTCCTTCATCGTTTCTTCGCCTGTGTGCTGTGATTCCTTGACCAGCAGAAATTTTTGCATCGCGGTTTTCAAATCCATGGGCTTTGGCTTCATTTTGACCATTCTCATCGTGTCCTCCAAAGAGCAGACCCTTTCCCCTAAACGGGTATTTCGGGCAATTTTCAGAGAAAAACCAAGATTTAGAGAACATGAAAATGCAACTAATTTTATATAAAAAGAAAGGATTTCAAACATTTTTGCTTGAAATCCTGACTTCTGTCAGGCGGCTTCAATTCGGATATTTTCTTTCTGACATTTTGAATCTATGTACATTGCTGATATATAGGATAGTTCAACTCACCATCTCGAAAGTGAATTTTATCGACATCTTCAGCTAATATAGGGACAGCAATATCCCGTATAGAACCTATGTCCAACGTAATTGCTCCTGGGTTATCTGCTTTGAATGCAATCCTGAACTCGTTTTGATATCCGAATCGTGTCACATCTTTTTTAAACGGATTCCATTCATTAATTCCAGGTTGCATATCAACATAATCTACAAAGCCCATATAACAAGAGTAATACTCTGGTTTAGCTACAAATGCTCTGGATATCCTATCAAAAAATTCGGCTCGATTTAGAATCATGACACCGTAATTTCCAAATTCTTCTTTCATATTTGAAGGAAATTCTTGAATAAGGGATTTCTCAACATCAATAAAAGAGGTGTAGAAGCAAATGATTTTCACTTTTCTATTTTCGGCCGCTGAATAATAGTGGACAGTACTGGGCTTATACTCCTTCGGGTTTTGGGAATAATCCCGCTGAACGAGGAAAGCTTTTCCATTAAAAAGCTCAATGTTCAAAGATTGATAATTAGGATTACTATAATTCTCAACCAATGATTTTCCTTCAGCTAAATCGCCCTGCCCCGGATTCTCACATTTTGCAAACCAGTCAATCTCATTAAAATAGAGCTTACCATTAAGGATATCTTGTTGACGTTGAAATTTTGATGTGAATTTCATAAAAAAATAGTTATTGTAAGGATCTGCGTATTTAGGCAATGCAATATCTATGACATACTCCCCCGTTCTCCTTTGATATCTCCTTTAACTGCATATTTTTGTTTTTATCTTATGCCATTATCTTCTTTTTTAGGTAGCACACCAACTTGTTTAAACTCATCAATACGATGATCTCCTACAAGTGATTGCATCATCTGTTTTGCGCTGGCATTCAATCGGAGAAGTCTATCGCCTTGAGGGACACCTTGGCGAATCAACTCCGCATTGATACTTTCGAGGTTTGCAAGGACAATCAACTGTTGGAGGCTTGCTTCGTCCCGAATATTTCCCTTGGAGTCCGAATGTGTTTGTCGCCACTCTTTTGCCGTAATACCGAACAGGGCAACGTTTAGCACATCCGCTTCATTGGCATAGGTGAAACTCTGACGCTGCGGTGTCACATCTGGCGGGATTAGTACATCTTTGATTGCATCCGTGTGAATACGGTAATTGATTTTCGCAAGTGTCCGATTTAAGTTCCATCCCAGCGCAAGACGGCTATTTTCATCATTCTTCAGGCGCTGATAGTCCTTGATGATATACAGCTTGAATTCTGCGGAGATCCAAGAAGCGAATTCAAATGCAATGTCCTTCTGTGCAAATGTTCCGCCATAACGCCCTGCCTTGGAGATAATGCCGATTGCTCCAGTAGCGTCGATCCATTTCTTCGGGGACATGGTGAAAGCGTTCGAGCCCGCCTGTGTTCTAAACCCGTCGAATTCGACGGGTTTAAATTCCGGGTTATTGAGTTGTTCCCACAGTCCAAGAAATTCGATCGTGTCACGATTGCGCATCCAGTTTTTAATTACATCATCTGGTGCATCGCTCTTATAGCGTGCAATATCTGTCAGGGAAATGTAGTCATCGCTGTCACCACTGGAAAGCACTGCGATGTCGGTGCCTTTGGCATGAATGTTATCTCTGAACTTCTTCGATGTAGGCATTTATTGCACCTCATTTCTTACAATTGAATCCAGCAATCCCTGGCACCCCGCCAGCACATCCTGCCAAGTGGCCTCGAAATCGCCGGTGTACCACGGGTCGGCTACATCGCGGGACTGCTTGGTGTAGTCCATCAGGAGGTGCAGCTTGCCAGAGAAATCGCCGCCGCAGATGCAGTGCATATTCCGCAGGTTTGCGCTGTCCATGCCAATCAGCAGGTCGTACTTGTCGTAATCCTGATTGGTGAGCTGCCGCGCCGCGTGACCGTCGCAGGATATCCCGTGCTCCGCCAGCTTGCGCCGCGCCGGAGGATAGACCGGATTGCCGATCTCCTCTCGGCTGGTTGCCGCTGATTCGATATGGAACTGTGATGCCAGCCCAGCCTTTTTCACCAACTCCTTCATCACGAACTCCGCCATCGGGCTGCGGCAGATATTGCCGTGGCACACAAAGAGTATTTTCTTCATTGCTCTCACTCTCCTGAGACACTTCTTTTTCCTCAGTATAGCAGGAAAGCGCCTGATCGTCGAGAGAAGAATGCAGCCACGCCTGAGATTCTATGGCGGCCAGCAGTTTTGCTTTCTTCCAGCCGAAGTGCAGCACGGCTCGGATGTACCACGTCCGTTCCTCGTTGCTGCCGCACCTCTCTAAAATCGCCACATTCCGCGTCCAGCCGAGGTACATCGCCAGCCGTGTGATTTCAGGGGATTCTTCATAGGCCATGTAAAACGCCCGCATACGGCGCAGATTGCGGGGAGAAAAGCCCTCGGTTGCGGGATAGGTGTCTTGCAGGTATTCCGACGCCGCGACAGCCGCACCTTTTTCAACTCTGCCGCTGACCAGCCGACCAATCTCGCAGTACAAATTCATCTGTGAAAGCTGCTCAGCCATAAGTCTGTCCAGTTCGGAAAATAGGATGCTGTAATCTGTAGGCTTGCGGATATTCATGGGCTTTCTCCTTTCTAATATTTGCAGGGTGATAACTGAGAGAATAAGGTAATACGCTCGACTGCTAAAAATTTTGAAATCATAGCAGAGAAGAATGTCCTTCTGGCAAGCTATCAAAAAAGGCTTGAAGCTGCTGATATTCAGGATGGTCCAGCAAATCAAGTTCGTTTGCCGTTCCGAGTTTAACCAGATCCCTGCATTTTTTCAGCCTCGCTAACATTGGAATCACAATCTTTGCGTCGTGATTTATAAAGTCATATAGCTCTGCCTGTTTTGATGGAATTTTATATCCTTTCTGAGAACTTGCGATTATGACTCCCTTATCACGAAGCTTTCCGATAATACGCATTCTAAATGCTTGATCTTTCATGTTCCTCAGTTCGGTATTAGCTAACTGATCTTTTAGCTCGTATGTGTAGATGTATCCGCGCGTATCATTGTTCATAAAGCGAAAGAGAAGATATTGTAGGACGATTACCTGCGCTTTAACCTCCGGATCATTATTATCGTTATTATGTTCTACAAATTTGACAGCCTGAGCAAAGCACAACTTTGCTATTTCCTCGTCATAGTCCTCGGCTATTGCACTATTCTCCAGCACATAGTTTTCATAAGTTTTGGGATACAATTCGATGCGGATGGTCTTCTCTTTTAGGATTTTTAAATAATCTGGCGTATCATTCGCCTTTTTATGATTGTCAAACACATAGGAGAGCGTTCCGCTGATTAGATCTGCTACCTGAATGCCTACATTGCCTTTGCTATTTTCAAAGCTAAACTTTGCATCGCCAAAAAGGTCTGGCATATCCTGTCGCTTACTTACATACTCGCAAAAGCTCTGCATATAGTCGTTGCTGCCTATTTCATCAGCTACAACAGTTATTTTTTCAAATGCTCGCCACAACTCTCGATGAACAATGTTGTTCATGAATTTATAAAACGATTTTTTATATTGCAATCCTCTTGTGCTCATATTCTCCTTACATTTCTTTTTATCGATACAAACGGAGAAAAAGTTAAAGGGAATTTCTTGCAAATCTGATAGGACTCGAAGACGACGATTATGCTTGTTTCCTATTCTACTCGATTTGATCTCACCGGCCTGAAAATACCTTTTTCTAAGATCATCCGCTTTTTGTGTAAAAACACTCAGATCTGACTCTTTCACGATAACAGCTGTGATTATGAAATGAGTCGATACCGAAGGATTATCTATATCCCAGCCAAATGCACCATACTCGTCAGTAAACGCATATACTCGTTCCATTCTACCATTCCTTTCGCTATCAGCAGGGTGCTTCATTGCTACAAAGTAAGGACCATGTCTGATTTGCGCTTACTGCAAATACTCTACGGCCAGCGCAATCAATGATAAGCATCGATTAAAGAAGTAATCATAGTAGTTCAAATCTGAAATTTCAATCTTATTTGTTTCATGATGCCGAATTGTGAAACTATTACCTATTTCAGTTAGTGCTTTGAATTCCTTTGTAAACAAATCAATAAAAGCAGGTTGGCTGGCAGACATATCAAAAATGATTTTATCTGCTGACGCACGTTTATCCAGTGAAGTATAGTACGTTTTGAGCCGCTCATAAGCGTCCCAGATTTTTTCTGTAGCAAATCTTATATTATCTGGGGTATAACTCCTGTGTAGTTCAATTGCTTTTTGAATAAGCTCTCGAGTACCAGGTTCCTTAACTGAAGTAACCGTATTTTCTAACTCTGTCGTTAAGGGACTGCCTTCGATAACACGTTCTACTTGCAAATTGGCATTCAGGCAATATAACACACCTGTTCTTTGAAAGATTTTGTTTATTTCCTGCTTAAAATCTAATACGATTGCCCGAGAATCTTTATAGATCAAATGGTGGTGTCCAAAATACTTGTGATAGTCACCGATTTCTACATCACGAACATTATCTGCAAAGAATTCGACATAATCGAGAAGTGCAAACTGATCATATTCATCTTGAATCACATCATTGCTAAATATATTGGAATGAATAGAGGGAATGCCTATTCGACCGCTATCATCTCTGAATAATGTGGGGATTTCATACTTCAAATCAAGATTGAGTTTTTCTAAATCTAATCCGCAACAACCGTATCCGTCAGGGCACTGATCCGGATACTTCCACGCCAAGTTGTTGTAATACTTTTCACAGCATTGAAATATCAATGTATACACATCTACAGAAATATCGTAAGTTTTTTTCACAGGCTCTCTCATAGTATGCCGTTCAGTGTAATATGCCATAGTATCTCCCTTCAAATCACCATAAGCTTTAAAAGAGCATTATGCTGATTCAGCTTCAAATGATATGCCCTAAAAAGATTGGAGAAAATTGAAGTTAAACTTTTGTGAGGAATCTTGTGGAAACAGTCAGTTTCAAAAGTGCGTA
>OKRW01001035.1_pt1 | contig 25389 bp, 16 predicted proteins | sample 1601151 | NCBI WGS metagenome assembly OKRW01 (sample SAMEA3541471, study PRJEB24748) | human gut metagenome | biome: human gut; feature: human-associated habitat; material: faeces | place: China | collected 2012 | reverse complement strand
TTAACTTGTTTTCTCCGATACGGAAATACTTTGACGCTTCTTCAATGGTAAGGGTATATTTTTCCCATACGGGAATATCCTGTGCATTACTCATAAAACACCCCCTCACTTTCGATTACATCTGCTATATCCGTACACATCTGTTCTACAAGCATTTCCTGTTTTTCGGAAAGGTGGGTACATTCATCAATCATTTTCATGTAGTTTGAGCCTGTCAGCCTGTCGATTTCCTCTATCATCACGATTGACGGCATGACCTGTCTTTCCAGCCATTGCAGAGTGCGTTCCATATTGACAGGTACGGGGTTCATTTCAAAAGGTAAACTGTCATGGGAAATGAATATCTCCCACAGCGGATAATCGGGAAATTGCACAAAATCAGTAATAAGGTAAAACACCAACCCATGAGGGTTATATGTCAATAACAATTCCTCAACTGCCTGTACTGCCTTTTTATCACGCAGACGAATTTCAAAACGGTTGATAATATCCGTATGTTTCTTTTTGGTTGCCTGCTCCTTTTGTTTTTCATACAGGCAGAAATATTTTGTGCTTGCCTTTGAGCCGATATAAAGGGTACTTGCTAAATTACGTTTTTTTTCGCTTAGTTTTCCACCTTGTACATTTTCATAGTTTTTACAGCGACAATCCGCACCGCCATTTTTGTATTTTTCAGACAAAACGGGAATATCCAGCAGACCGCACATATCATTGATTGCCAAGTCAAAACGTCGGATAACACCGCCACAGTCAAGACAGCGGTTTAAAAATGAATACCAATCCCTGTTCTGTGCCTGTAAGACATATTCCATGTTGCGTGAGCCTGCCCCTTTTAATTCTAAAAATACACCCATGTGTTCATCATCAGAAGCCATGACCTTGATTTCCCCGTAGGCATAATGCTCCTTATAGCCATAATACCCATAGTCATAATGGATAAAATAGTCCGCTTTCATGCCAAGCACCTTTCGGATAACTTCTAATGCGTCAGTCGTTGGAAAACGGACAGACAGATAATCAACGAGCAGATAAAAAGGCTTATCACAGACATAGTAATTCAGACAACGCAGGATAATGTTCTGTGTTTCTTTACTTGCGTTGGCTTTTCCGTTCTCAAAGCGGTTGATACTATATCTTGATACATGGGTAAGACTTGCAAGTTCTCCTTGTGAAAGACCGCTTGCAAGACGTTTGTTCTTCATTTCAAGTGCAAATTCTAAATTGTTCATTGTATTCCTCCAATCCCACAACAGCCTTGAAATACCTGTAAACCACTATTCAAAAGAATGTGAAATTACTATCTTCTTAAAACTTCTCATTACTACTCACAGGTTTGGGGTTGTATGGTTTTTGACTTGTCTTTTGTGAAATAGTGCCCCCCTGTTAGATAACGGGGGCACAGTCAAGGCTCGCAGGCTCGCCAGCCGACAAAGCATTTCTTCCCCTTGACACAAGGTGTCATGGCGGTAAGCCTGAGAGGCTTCCGCCACCGTGTCAGAAATACTTTGTCAGCAAGTCCTGTTTTGCCTTTTCTAACAAGTTCCATTTCAACCAATATTCATATCTACGGGTTTAATCGGATAGGTATTTCTTTTTGAATGTTTTTGTATTTCATTCTATTGTGCTTATTCATTTACGAGAACATAGTAATTCTTATATGCTTATTTGTCAATATCTTTTTTTGCCTTTACAAATCATATTAAGCATGATAGACTTACAATAGTGAAGATATAACGAGTTATGGAGGGTTGTGCAATGAAAATAAGCCATTTAGGAAATAATATACAGACCATAAGAAAATTTAGGGGAATGAAACAACAGGAACTTGCGGACAAAATCGGTATCAATATGCAGAGCCTTTCCAAGATTGAAAGAGGGTTGAACTATCCTGCTTATGAAACGCTGGAAAAGATAATGGAAGTGCTGGACGTAACGCCGAATGAATTATTATCGGGAGAATGGAAGTATGTCAATCAGTCTGAAAAAGAAGTCTGTCAGTTTTTAAGAGCCGAAGAACGTCTAAATGCAGAACTGAAACACGGACACTATGATAACTTCTTTGACAGCGAGGAAGAATGGCTGGAATATGAGTTGGAAAAGTTACGGGAATACATTACAGACTATATCAACGGGAAAAGCATTGAAGCGTCCGACCTTTACCCAATCAAAGAATTTATCCAGCATTTGAAGTTTCAAAAATTACTAGACCGCTATGATGATTTATACAGTATGGATATGTTTGGGGAAAGCATAGAGGGACATAAATATAGGACACCTTATCAAGTCGTGAAAATGATAAATCCGAACTCAAAAGAGGATATGGAACTGTTACGGGAAGTATTAAGGAATAACCATTTTGATGATGAGGACGAGTAATCTTTTTCCTCTTGCGAGAAGATACAGCAAACAAAAAGCCCGATCAAGAGTGCAAAGCACCACCAATGGTGGCAAGCTCTTGACAGGGCTTTTTCTTTTCTGTTGTGGGTACTCAAGAGGAAAAAAGGAAAAGTGTGATGTCTCAATTTTTTTATCTTGCACGCATAAAAAGATTGAAAGAGGTGTTTGTTTCCAGTATAATGTTTTTTGTATAGAAGCAAGGATTGAATTTTTTTGAAAGAAAGGGTTGACAGTCATGTTCACACATTGTTACGCTTGCGACAGACAGACAGACAGACAGACAGACAAGTAAATTCTGCCCTTTTTTCAATTCTATCAATAATAAACAGAACGCACAGATTATCCAGTTATAAGGGGGAGTTTGTGCGTTTTTCTATGCAAAGAATTTATGAAAAATAAGGAGTGAACAAACTATGAAGAAAAAACAAGTCCTTGCAGTAAGTTCCGCATTGATGATTGGAACAACAACTGCACTTACAGGGCTTCCTACTCCTGTCATGGCACAGGAAAACACAGAAGTTGTGCAGGAAGCCGTTGTAGAAGAAAACAAGACAGAGCAAGTTCCTGTGGAACAGAAAACAGAAAACGCAGAAGTACAAGAGAATATAACAGACAAGGAACAGGAAGAAACTGCTGAAAATGCAGAAACTTTAAAAGAAGAAAGTACAAAACAGGAAACACCTGCAACACCAGAAAAAGAAGTGGTTACCGAAGATAAGACCGTTGAAGCAAGCAAAAATACAGAAGTAAAAGCTGGAAGCATTGCTATTGATGAAACACATTTTCCAGACAAAGTATTTAGAGAACAAATCATTGCAGAATTTGATAAAGACGGCGATAGTGTGTTATCTGTTGATGAAATATCAAAAGCCCAATTCTTAAACTTACATGGTATGAAAACGATATCTTCATTAGAGGGTATTCAATATCTAACAAATTTGCAGTCTTTAGATGTTTCTACGACTTCTGTTTCAGACTTAAGTCCGGTTAAAAACTCATCTTTAAAAAGATTAGATTGTCGTTCTTCAAAAGTAGGAAGCGTTGATTTAACACGTTATCCGAATTTGGAAGCTTTCCTTTGCGATAATACATCAATTAACAGTCTTGATGTATCTAAGAATGAAAAATTGAATACGTTATTTGCAGATAGTACCTCTATTTCCAATTTAGATGTAACAAACAATCCTAACTTAGAACAACTATCTTGTAGCAATACAGGATTAATGGAACTTGATGTCACACATAATCCGCAATTAGTCACTTTAGATATAGGAGATACAAAAGTAAAAACACTTGATATAAGTAAGAACCCTAATTTGAAACAACTATCATGTTATATGACAAATATAGCTGAATTAGATGTAACAAAAAACACAAAACTGACACGCCTTTTTTGTCATGATACAACTATTAAAAAATTAGATTTAAGCAATAATTTAGAACTTGAAATGCTACGTTGCGGTGAAATTTTTGAACAAGGGATAAGAGGTCTTGATATAAGTAAAAACACAAAAATTAAAAAATTAATTTGCGATGATTTATACTGGTTAAATGTCGGAGAGAATAAAGTTCTTGAAAATAATCATGCTTTTGTAGGCAACGGTTATATTGATATTAAAGGGAATAAAATCGACTTAAAAAAAGATGTTGAACAAGGAATAGATATTTCAAAAGTAAAAGTTACTGCAAATGGAACTTTAGATAAAGATACAGGAATTATAACGGTAGATGATGTAAAAAAACCAGTTACTTATGAGTATGATTGCGGTACTTATAAAGACGGAAACGTTGTTTTAAAAGTAGAATTATCGTTAAACTCACAAGGAGAAGATAATACAGCACCAACTATTTCTGCAAATGATGTTACATTGAATGTAGGCGATACTTTCGACCCATTGGCAAATGTAACAGCAACAGATAAAGAGGACGGAACTATCACTTTGACAAAAGATAATATTGTTGCAAATGATGTAGATACTTCTAAGGCTGGTACTTACCATGTGACTTATAAAGTAACAGATAAAAACGGAGCTTCTGCTAAAAAAACGATTACTGTAACTGTGAAACAAAATACAGGCGACCTTAACTCTGCTCCAATCATTTCAGCAAATGATGTTACATTGAATGTAGGCGATACGTTCGATCCATTGGCAAATGTGACAGCAACAGATAAAGAGGACGGAACGATTATTTTAACAAAAGATAACATTATTGCAAATGATGTAGATACTTCTAAGGCTGGCACTTATCATGTAACTTTCCGTGTAGTAGATAAAAATGGTGCAATTACTGAAAAAACAATTACAGTTACCGTAAAAGAAAAAGCAACAAATAAACCTGTAAGTCCACAACAGCCACAGAAACCGAGCAAGCCAACTACTCCAACAAAGCCTAGCGGACAAAAGAACCCTGTAAAAACAGGTGATATGACAAACGTAGGATTGTTTACTTCTATGTTTGCTGGTTCAACCGGTGTATTAGCTGTTTTATTCGGTAAAAAACGTAAAAGAAATAAGAACAATTAACAAAATGTATAATAACAATCAATAGCGACTAATGATTTTCATGTAAAAGGACACCAAACTATACGGTGTCCTTTTCAAATTCTTACGTCATATCAAGGCTCATTCAATCGTGGTAAATTCGTGGTAAAATGAGTGCTTTCCTATATTTCAAAATGCTTGAAAGTATAGTGTTTATGCGGATAATCAAAAATCAGATATAAAATTTATAATAATTCTTTATTGTCTATATCCTTGTTTATTAATTGCCAGTGAATGTTTTCCTTTAAAGTCTGTTCTGATTTTCTTGAAAGACTATCGATATCAAATTCTTTTCCTATATCAGAAGTACTTTCTATCATATCATCAGTATCTATTAATGGATTCTCAAAAGAAATCTTCTCTATGTGGGCAAGAAGCTGTTGGACATCCATCTGTAAGATCTGATTCTTTTCAATCTGTTTCTGATATATTTGATGTTTTTGACCTTGTCTAAGTTCAAGCTTCATCTAAGCCTATTGGCTCCTTAATAACCTTATTCAATAATTCATACAATATAGATAATTCATAATTATCTATATGAATACGATATTTCTTTTCTACATCCTGGAAAACAATTTTTGATATACGATAAAACTCTTTCTGTGCTGGATTCGTAGGTTCTTCTTCATCATCCGTATCATCTGCAGTCATTAAGCGTTCAAACATAAATGCGATATGCATATAAAGATTCAATCTTATATGACCTGACATCTCCATCTTATAGTAATCCTGATAACGATGAAGAATCATTTCTACATCCTGAATAACAACTGTAGGATTGAGGAACTGTAATCTGCTGACAATACCTTCGATTGTAAAGAATCTTACAAATTCATTCTTCAATGCTTCAAATTGTTCTGGTGTAACTACACTTTTTAATGCATTCCATAGGTTTTCTTCACCACGGCCATCTAATATATCATAAACACTCAGCCAAGGTGTTGAAATATCATCATGAAGAGGAGATGTTGTTAAAATCATAAGAGTCTGATCAAAATTCTTAGATTCATCTTCATTGAGTAAATCTAAGAGTTTCTTATATTCCATAGTCACAAAATCAAGGCCACAGTCTCCTAATGTCTTCTTCATGATTTCCTGTATCTTTTCTGCGATACCTACACCGGACATACATGAAATAAGAATATTCTTATTCTTAGATAATCCTTCAAAGAACTGAACATCAAAGCTGTTAATCTTTTTTGTGCTTTCTACAATTTGTTCAAAAGAACCATGACCTAGCATCTTTAAACCGACATCTAATGCAATAGCCGTAGAAACATTATTAATAATCAATAAATCACCGGATAAGTTATTCTTTATTTTTGAATACATACTGCTTAATGATCCTGTATCTACAAGTAAGATCAATCCTTTACCCTTGGCAGAATGCAGGAGATAGTTCTGTACTTTTTCTACAGTCTGATTAAGTGTTGTATCCATAGGCATATCAATGCCTTCCATAATAAAGGTACCACACGCCTGATTGACAACCTTGGCAATACTAGATGCTGTTGTATCACCATGTGCTGCGATAAGACCATTTAATTCAAGAGATTCACTGATATATTCATGAATAGCTAACGCAAATAAGAAAGCAATATTATCTTCTAACTGTAATTCATACTTCTTTAGTTCAATAATGATGCGATTTGCAACATAGAAAGCTTTAGGGCATGATTGTTCAAAATATGCTTTAAGTTTCCATTCCTGTTCCTTATCAATGTGCATTTGATTGAATATTGCATAAAGAATATACAATTCTTTACCACATGATTCATTCATCTTTACACCATATCGAATCAATATATCTTTACAAATCTGCGTAAAGAAACGCTGTTCTGTTAAGTTGTTATGTGTAGGATTAATCTTTCTTAAAATTGCGCGGAAATTCAAATAGAGCTGGTCAATCTGGCTCCATGATGCAGTCTCTATCTTATGAAAGAGATCGATGATTTCGATATGATATTCATCATAGTATTCCTGATGGATATATTCTTTAGGTTGATTCCATAGAATGGATATTTCCATATTACGTTCAGTCTGAAATCCTGTTGTATTGACAGGTATATCTCCCCCTGCATGAATAAGTTCTGCTTCAGAAATAAGAAGATTGTCTTCTTTACCGTGTTTGAAATAAGCTTCTGCACAGCTGACCTGAATTAAATTTCTTAATCTACCAATATTACCAGGGAACTTAGAGAAACAAAGCATTTTGACAGCACCACTAGAAATAGTGAGGTTCTTTTTAATCTTTTCTGCTTCTTCTTTATAGAATGTTTCTATGAGTTCTATACGTTCCTGTAAAGGGCGTTCTGTAATGTTAGGAATAGTAATCTGTAATGTAATTCTTCTTCTGAATGTTTCTAATAAGACTTCCTGAGGGTTTTCTGTTGTCGCAAATATGAATCGTACGTTTGAATTTCTCCATTTAGAATCACCAAGAGGACGATATTTACCTGTATCCATAAATACAAATAACTTTTCCTGGTTCTCAAATGATAAACGATGTACTTCATCTAAGAAAAGATAACCACCATCTGCTTCTTGAAGTAATCCCGTCTTATCAGAATCAGCCCCTGTAAAGCTTCCTTTCTTATAACCAAGTAATGTAGCTGAAAGAAGTTCAGGGTTATTTGCATAATCTGCACAATTCAACACGACAAAAGGTGCTTTTTTATCAATACTTCCTGTCTGTAATGCATGCTTATAGATGAGTTTTGCGATATAGCTTTTACCTACACCACTTTCACCAATAATAAGAATAGGAAGACCATTAGGTGGATAAGAAACAGATGCTTTACACATTTCTACTATTTTCTTATGACTTCCTGTTGCACCAATCATAGAATCAAATACTTCTGAATCTAACTCTTCTTCAACAGATGCATTCTGTTCTTCTTTTTCGATATACCAGTAAGTCGGTCTTGTATCTGTTTTTTTTACTTTCCCCTCATCAAAAAGCTGATTTAAATAATGTGTCACAATCTGTCTGCTTAAATGTAGATTGTCTGCAATCTGAGATGTAGGGATCTTTTCAGACTCATTTAAGCATTCTTGAAGTGATATATAAACTTTATCTTTTACATCCATCCTGATACCTCCTTGCTCTTAATTAATTATAACTTGAAAACTGTTAGAAAACAATTTAATGCCAACACGCATGAAAAGGAAGATATAGGGATATCTTCCTGTCTGACTATCTTGGGAGTCTTGCTCTTCTATTTGGGAATTCTTTATCGAATCCTTCTTTATGATCACAATACCAATAAGCGACTGTACAAACATCATCCTGTCTTTCATATAATGAAAGATCATCGTTACCAATCTGCTGTAATGTGACTTTGATATCTTCATCAAAGGCAATTGGATCTAAGATATGGAATCTGTATAAGCCATGGCGAGGAAGGCTGTCATTACCAAAGGCATGAACAGCATTCAGCTTACCTGTTTCAAATCTTTCTCTTGTCTTATCCTTTGTTGAATAGAATGGATACCCTAAGAATAAGTTAGAATATGGTTTAACTGAAGGTCTTCCTAATTCATCTTTCTGATGGAATGCCCAGGCACCACCAAAGTAGTCTTCTGAACCTGTTGATGACACTGTTGGATAATCTTCATCACCATCAAGATAGAACTTAAATTCTCCTTCACCCCACCAATATCTTTCTAATGCAGTTAAACCAAGGTAAGTACCTACATAGTAGCCTTTACCTTTTACATCATCTAAGATGACATAGTCTTTTGCAAGCTCAGTCTGACGTTCTCTGCGCCAATAAGCATGGAAATATAAACAATTCTCAGGTAAAGCATCAACTTCAGCATAATTAATAGTATAGAAGAATGATGTAATATCTTTAGGATGTTCATTTGTCATTGTGATGACTGCTCTTTTTGCGAATGGCATTTCAAAATAGCTGTTCATTCCTCCTGTAGGATTCACAACGATTGGTAAAGAGGCCACATCACATCTTTCGCCAAAACCATTACAAAAGAAATCTCCAATAGGTGCTTCTACTGCAGGTGTTTTACTATCATCCCAATAGATTCTTAAGACAACATCTCTCATAACAAAGCTGCCTTTTTCAGTATTTTCACGGATTGTCATCCACATATGTCTAATGATACCTGGACCTTTAATATCCGCAATGACTGTTTCTTCACCCATAGGTAACTTAATGCTTCCACGTCCTTTTCTTGATGGACCTAGGGCACTTGCTTCCATACATGCTTTGCCTTTTTCACCAGTTGGGTTTTCTGGTGATACAGCTCTAGAACGTTCTCCTTTATAAGTCATGATATTACTTAGTAAATTCATAATCTTCTCCTTCCTTTACTGCATGTTGATTGACAGTAATTGAATAATTATTTTTATTGGTAATATGAATGTGCTGATCAGTTACCTTGATATCAAATCTTGATTCACCGATATGGAAATCCTCCCAGAAGAAGTTTCCAATAAATTCCTTAGGATGAATCGTTAAGTGTTTATTTGGTGCATCATAGTTGATTCCTAAGAATTCTGTAATGAACAAGATATAGAAGATACCTGAGGCCCATCCACATTTACCACAGCTGTTCATTCGTGTGACATCTCCAGTAGGTGCCCCTACTTTATAAGGCCACCACCACCAGCTGCCATCTAGATCAGCTAATCTTTCTAATTCTTTAAATCTGCCGTGTTCTCCACTCCAGTTTTCTACATTATCAGCACCATTCAATATTGAAATATATCCAGGAAAAGTGGCTCCAGATTGATTTCCCCACTTAATTCCTCTGCTCAGACAACTATAAGTAGGATTCTCATCACTTGAACTAAATTGTCCATAATGCGTTGTTCTGTCTCCTGCTTCATAGCCATAATAATTCAATAATGTAGTGTCTGATTCTTCACCATCATGCATTCTTAATGTGATAGTACCGTCATGATTCACATCAGTTAAGAACTGAAGTCCTTGATCAAGCATCTCTTTACGATAACACTCATCTGACATATGTTCTTTTGCATCTAGATCAAGTGACGCAATACCTTCTAGAAAAATACGATGACCATTCGTTTCTACAGTCATATATTTCTCTATATCATTTTTGATTGCCTGGGCTTCATTTTCTAGTTCAATCGCATATTCCTTCTCGTCAAAGATTTCAAGTGCAAGTCTTGATAGGGAGCGACATGCACGATATACACAAATGTTTGATCCTGTATGATATGTACCAAGGGAGTAGGCATCTGAAATCCAGATACTGTGGTATAGGTGTGGTTCACCTGGATTTCTAGAAGTAATGACTTTGTTAAGGATTTCCTTCATCTGTTTATATAAACCTTCATTATCTAGAAAGAAATGATGATCACCAAAATAATCATAATACGCACCAGAAAGTAGAATCACCGATAGAGAATTACTTAATGAATGGAAGATTCCGCCTTCAAATTTAGTACCTGGGTATTTGATACCATATTGGGCAAACCATTTTATTGTTTTTTTACATAGGTCTGGTTCGGTCATTGTATAAGGCAAGCTAGAATAATACATATCTTTATTCCATATATGAGGAGTAACGGGGTAAGTGCCCCAATTTGAACCAAGTATTTGATTATAACTATTCATGGCAAAAGCACCAGACGCCTGCTGATAGGCTCTTTCAATTAAGTACCCTGCCATTGGATCGTTATCAAAATGGACTTTACCTATGCATTGTTTATAATATTGACGTGTTTCTTCTAACCATTCATCAATACTTCTACTAAACAGTTTCTGTGTATCCTGATATGCATTAGGATCAGTGAAAGCAATCATGAATTCTTTTTGAGAATGAGGTGGTAAAGTAAATGAAATACTGTTGTGAGATTGTGTCTCGCGGCATTCTATTAATACATTTCTTGTATCAGAGTATTTCTTTTTATAAAGAGAAGGGAGTTCTAAGGCTCCTTCTCTTTGCGAGTCACTTTGGTTTTCAATGATAATGGCATACATTAAACTGCTTAATCTTTCTCCATCACGAGTAATAGGTGCACAAGCAATTAAGCTGACTGTTCCCCAGGTAAAATGATGAATACTTCTTGGAAAAAGATTATCTGCAAGATCAGAGATGACATATAAGTTATCAGATTTCAATTCAGTTTTATTACCGTTCCAGGTAATAGAGATAGAAAGATCATGTTCTTGAACAAAGTCTTTTCCTACCCAGACACCTGGTTTGCTTTCCATGTAGTAGTTGTGATGAAAGAAGGTAAGGTTTTTAATTGTGCCAAATTCATCAAGATTGGCTTGAACTTTTTGATTAGATGAATCAAATGAAAATGTATCATCTGGAAGCTTATTGCGATAATAACTGATTGCATTGTCTGTACTATAGATTCCATTCTTGATTCTTAACATATAGAATGGATTGCATTTCATTGTATTCAAAGCGACCCTCCTGTGGTATTTATTAACAAATACCTAATAGTGATAAAACGATTCCTAGTGCAACAATTCCGAAGATGATTGCGATAACGTTGACTTTCTTATTTAATAGCTTATAGCAGCCAAATGTCATTAATAATGGAACGATACCTTTAAAGATACTATCAAGAGCTGACTGAACATTCATTAATGACTGTCCCTTCATCTTGAATTCAAGAATTGTCTTAAATACGACTGTCTGGCTAGTCATAGCGCCAACCATAATTAAACCAACAATACCTGCTGCTTTTGTAAGGATTTCAATCATGCCGTTTGCATATAATTTCTCAATATACTTAGCACCTAAAGAATATCCTAAACATGCACCATAGTATCTGCATAGGAAGTTTGGTACGTTGAATAATACTAAGAAGATAATTGGAGCAAGGATGTTACCAGCATTAGCAAAACCAATAGCAAGACCTGCACAAACTACTCTCCATACACCCCAGAATAATGAGTCACCAATACCAGCTAAAGGACCCATTAAACTTGTTTTAATAGAGCCAATTGCATTGGCATCAAAGTCTGGTTTTTCACTGTTTTCTTTTTCCATTGAACCAGCAATACCCATTACAAATGATGCAAGAGGTACTGTAGTACTGAAGTAAGAGACATGTCTTGCAAGAGCTTCACGTCTTTTTTGTTCATCATTCTTATAGAAATGGTTGATGAATGGAATCATAGCATAACAGAAACCTGCACCACCCATAGTAACTGGGTTAACAGATGCATACATAGCACCTGATCTCCAGAACATCTTTCTGATTAATTTCTTTTCTTCTTTATCAATGTTATTCATTAGTTTCATGCGAAAAAGTCCTCCTCTTCACTTTCATTAGCTGATGCGCTTGCAACAGCTGGTTTAGCCATCATATCTTTTAACTGCATATCACGCTGTGCTGTTACTAATGCGATAACAACACCTAATACCGCGATAGCGATAAGTGGTAATTTTAAATAAGCCACTGCAACAAATCCTAAAATATAGTAAATACCAGTTTTCTTATCCCATAACATCTGCATTAACATAGCCATACCTACAGCAGGAAGCATGTTACCAGCAACTGTTAAACCATTCATGATTACCTTAGGAATTGACTGTAAGATTGTCTGTACTACATCAGATCCTAACCATACAGCAAAGAATGGAATTAAAGCATATAAACCATAGTGTAATACCCATAAACCAAAGTGAAGGGCTGTGATTGATTTATCTTTACCTTCTAAAGCTAGCTGTTCAAATTTTGGTGCGAATGGACCAATAACGAATGAGAAAATAAAGTTCATGAACTGAAGACCTAATACAGCAAGTGGGAATACGATTGGAATAATAGTACCAACATTTCCACCCATCTGAATTGTGAAGGCTGTAGCAAGACCTGCAGCTAGAGCTGGTTCAGCAGTACTTGAGATACCTACATTGACAACTCCCATAAAGATTGATTCTAAAGATGCTCCAACTAATAAACCTGTCTGAACATCTCCTAGCAATAAACCAGTAAGAGGTGCAACAACGATTGGTCTACTTAACATGACCATACCGAATAATTCGTGTCCTCCAACGCCTACGAATACTGCCAATGCGACGAAAAATGCGTTTAACATAATAACTCTCTCCTATCTCTTATAAATTTTTTAATACGTTTGTAGCAAGTTTCTTTTCCATTGAAGGTGTACCCTGGAAAAATGTATCTGGATATAATTCAACTAATTCTTTTAATGCTTCTAATTCTTCTTTTGTAAGCATAACTTCCTTAGTTAAAGTAATCTTTTCACCTGAAGTCATCTTTCCAGCGTTACCTAAGTTAACCATTTCAATATTCTTGTATTTCTTACATAAAGTAACAGCATCACGTACTGTTGGCACAAGAACCATTAAGCGCATCTTTTCTGATCTAGGATCATCTAAGATTGATGAAACGCCTTCTACTGATTTAATAATACATTTAATACCTTCTGGCACTGCCATCTTTAATGACATCTTCTGTAATTCGTTTGATGCTGCTTCATCACTTGCAACAACTAAACCATGAAGTTTTAGTTCCTTTGTCCAAGTCATAGCAACCTGTCCATGAATTAATCTTTCGTCAACTCTTAAACAAACAATCATTTTCTTTTCCTCTCTTTCTTATAGAAGAAAATCGTCATCGTTTTCTTCTGTGGTGTTTTTTTCAATTTCTACTAAGCATAACTGTTCTCTAGCTTCTTCAATCTTAGCCTTTAAGAACTCGTTAGTAAGTTTTTCTGGAGTCATAGTGACTTCAATAAGAACAGCTAAATTGAATCCTGATACCAAGAAAGTGTTTTCCCTTACACAATATGGAATCATCTTCTGATTTACACTTCCACCCTTAATATCAGTAAAGATAACTACTTCATCTTCCTGTGGAATCTTTGCGAAATATTCTTCAATCTGCTCATTGATAGGTTTCTGTCCATCTACATAAGCTGTAATATAGTCTACGTTATCTACATTACCGATTAAGAATTCCATTGTTGATCTTGCACCTGAAGCAAGCAAGCCATGTGTGGCTATTAAAATATGTCTCATTTTCATAATCCCCCTCGCACTTATATAAGTTGCAATTATCATGCCAACTTTTAAGTTTTCTGTTTTATATTTTCTCCTTTCTTTTTCTTTTCACTTATATATATTGCAATTGACGTGCCAACTTTTAGTATGTATTTATTAATTCTTTTATTTCTTTTTCTTCTGGCATCACTCTTAATGCACCCTTCTTAGTTGTAATCAAAGAAGCCGCTGCATTCGCAAATTGAAGCATTTCTCTCAAATCTTCTTCAGTCATATTATCTAGACCGTTTTTAAGTACTGCATGAAGTGCACAAGCACCAAAAGTATCACCCGCACCGGTTGTTTCTATTGTGTCCTTATTTAAATAAGGCTCCATAAATACTTTATGATCGCCATAATAAGCAATACTACCGTTCGGACCAAGTGTGACATTGATGAGTCTTGCATGCGTTCTTTCTCTAATGATTTCAATTCCTTTATCATAATCATCAGTACCTGTAAGCCATTCAATCTCATTATCCGCAATCTTTAAGATATCGCATTGTTCAATACCATACCAGATCTGCTTTGCAGCTAATTCTTCACTTTCCCATAAAGGTGGTCTTAAGTTAGGGTCAAAAGAAATAATCTTGTTTTTCTTTTTTGCATAATCAACCATCGCATAAGTTGCAGATCTCACTGGTTCATCTGTCATAGATAAAGAGCCAAAATGAAAGATACGGCAATTATCAATTAATTCATAATTCACTTCGTCTTCCCTAAGCATCATATCTGCCCCTGGCTTTCTATAAAAAGAAAAGCTTCGGTCTCCTGTTTCATCATTATCTACAAAAGCAAGTGTTGTTTTTGCATCAGGATCTAGAATAAGTCCAGTAGAATCAATCTTCTGTTCTGAAATTGTATTCTTTAATAGTTTACCAAACTCATCATCTCCTACTTTTCCAATAAATGCGGTTTTATAACCTAATTTTCCAAGCATCGCAAGTACATTACAAGGTGCTCCTCCTGGATTAGCTTCATAAACACGATTGTCTTGTTTACTGAAGCCATTTCTAGTGAAGTCGATTAAGAGTTCACCTGTTGCTGTTACATCGTACATAGAATACCTCCATTCTTTATTCACTTATATATATTGCAATCCACATGCCAAGTTTGAGATATAAATAAAAAACTCACAGTTTATGTACTGTGAGATGAAATAAAAAAAGTGACGCAACGCAGGCGTTTCGTCACATAAAACAAAATGTTTTTGTCCTTCGCAAGTAATATAGATTCTTTTCATATAAATAGTCAACAACATTTTTTAGCGAGTATTTTTGAACAAAAGAGTAGTACTCTACTATTTCGCAGCATTCCTAAAATAAAAACAGATTCCCTGTTTTTATTTTGGAGAATCAGCTCTATATAGCTAATTTTCTCAATTTATTAACGCATTTGCCGTTTTAAAAAAAGATGGCGCTATTTTGCAACCATCTTCTCTATATTATTTATTTTTAATATACTCTCTTTCTTATAAAGAATATTCCTAAGCAACTCATCATAATCAATAAAGACCATCCAATCATATTAATATAAGTAGTATCACCCGTCTTAATCTGTTCATTTTTATTAGTCTTATTTGTACTCTGAGTTGGTATTTCTGTTATTTCAATATTATCAGACTTAAGTTTAAGCTGTTTATATGAAGCATTCAATATTTCACAAGCTTGATCCACTTCACTTTGTGTAGCTTCTTCATTCATTAATACTTCTTTACTTTGATTTAATACTGTAATTAAAGAATCTGTATTTTCATACTTACTCATGTCTAAAGCATCAATTTTTGAAATCAACTCTTCAAGTTTTGTCTTATCTGCTTTTAAAACAAGATGATCAATAGCCTCTGATAAGGTATTAACCATTTCATCAATTTTTTCTTGAGTAACATCAGCTTTATCTATGAGTGCTTTCGCTTTAAGTACTTCATTATTCACTCTCAACAATGATGAAGGTGTATATTTTGTTTGATCAATAGATTCAGCTTTATCAACAATAGCTATTAACTGAGAGTAATCAATCTTCTTCTCTAAAGCATTTAAAACACCCTCTAATTCCAATATTGCCTTTTGTACCTTATCATTTTGAGGAACAGATTCTTTATAAGCTTCTTCAGCTTGCTTTCTCTTGTCTGTAAGTAATTTAATTGACTCTTCTGTATATTTAGATTCATCAATGTCTAATGCCTTTGTAATCAATTCTTGTAGATGTTCATAAGATTCTTTAGTCACAAGAAGATCTTTTGCATCAGACAAATTCTTATATGCTTCTAAAACAGATTCTTCATTCGCATTTTCATCATTTATTACTTCTTGTGCTTTATTCAAATAAATGTCTAATTTCTCTACACAAGCATCTATATACAATGAACGATCAAGCTTATTCACTTCATCAACCAATGCAATTAAATCTGTTTTATCGCTCTTGAAAATCAATTTATCTTTTGCTTCAACAAGTTCCTCACAAATAGAATCAATCTTTTCCTGGCTGCTATTTTTATCATTGTAGACTATTTCAGCTTCTTGTAACTTATCTTTCAATTTTTCAAAAGTAGCAGGTGTATATACTGATTCATCAAGATTTTTACATTCTTTAATTAAACTACCTAAATAATCAAAATTAGCCAATAATTTCAAATTATTAATACTATCTAGTAACTCTTGTTTTGTTTCTAATATCGTAGAAGAATCAACATTTTCATTGATCACCTTGTAGGTATTATTCAATGCTTGATTGAATCTTTCTTTTGTTTCTGGTGTATAAATAGAAGTATCCATATTGACATTCATGTAATATAAATTTGTTAGTTCACATTTATCAAGTGAATCTCCGTATACTTCAAATTCCCATAATGAATATCCATAAATACTGTTAGGTTTAATTCCCTGCATCTTTACATATTTGGCTGTTACACCATTATAATTATATGTTTCAATACCACCATTAGAATGTTGTGCATGTGTAATATCAGTCCATGTTTCTCCATCTAAAGAAACCTGTAACTTATATTTCTCTGCACCAGTTCCTTCCCAATTCAACTTAATCTCATTAACATTGTAATAATCTCCAAGATCAACAGAAATCCATTGATTTGAAACATCTTCCTTATTGTCTTTCTGTCTTAAAGAAACCCAACGAGATTCCTTTCCTGAAGTGGCATCTTCACTTCCATCAAATGCCTTGGAAGAATCATATTGTGCTTTATATGAACTAGATGCACTAGACTTCTTATTTAGTGCTAAATTTGTAGTCTTTGGCTGTTTAACTCTATTACCATATACTTCAAATTCCCATAATGAATAACCATAAACAGTAGAAGGTTCTAGACATTCTACTCTTACATATCTAGCTACTGTTTGGTCAGTATAGTCAAATTCTCTTTTTCCACCTTTTCCATCACTTACTGAAGTAATATCCTTCCAGTTTTTTCCATTTGAAGAAATCTGGATTTTATAACTTTTAGCACATGCTGCTTCCCAATTTAAAACTATTTTTGAAATATCATAATAATTCTGTAAATCTACATAAATCCATTGATAATCAACAGATTTACCAGAATTATCTTTTCTCCTTAGAGAAACCCATCTTGATTCTTTACCAGATGTTTTATCTACACTTCCATCAAATGCTTTTTCAGAACCATATTGACTCTTATAAATACTAGATGAATATGAAGGTTTATTTAATGCAATGTTTTGATTTTCATTAACTACTGATGATTTATCACCATATACTGCTACTTCATTAATACCAATTCCATAATTCTTATTATTTACACGGCGTGTTTTATAAGAATGAATTTTAAGATATCGACCATAAATATATGAATCATATGTATGAATATCACTTAATGATGCATTTGTTTTTGTTTCAGTAACAACCTGCCAAGTTTTCTTATCAGCAGATACTTCTATTGTATAATCATCTGAGCAGGCATTTTCCCAATCAATTTGAATCTTATTAATTTTTGAATACTTTTCTAAATCAATAATAATCCAGTTATCATCACTGTTTCTAATTGATCCCCAACGTGTTTTAATATTACCATCAACAGCATTTTCTTTTTTTAATTCATTATTATATTGTGAACTTGTTTCTACTGACTTATTTAATGCGATATTACTATAATTCATATCTTCTTGTTCTTCACTTCCATATGCAACGAGTTCATATATACTAATTCCATAATTCTTTCCATTAACAATTCTAGTTTTTGTAGAATGTATCTTTAAATAACGACAATAAACATTATCATCAAATAAATATTGATCATATAATGATTGATTTGATTTCAATTTATCTTTTATAGTAGTCCAGTTTTTCTTATCTAAAGAAATCTCAATACTATATTCATCTGAACATGCGGCTTCCCATAAAATATTTAAAGCCTTAATTGAACATTTTTTCTGTAAATCTACAATAATCCAGTTATCATTACTATCTCTCTTTGAACCCCATCGTGTATTTGTATTGCCATCAACAGCATTCTCTTTCTTTAATTCATCATTATATTGAGAACTTACTTCAACAGGTTTCTTATATGTTAATGCATCCTGACTTTTACAGCTTATTTCTTTAATTTGATAATAAGAACCCTTAGTTTTCTTCATTACTATCTTTATATAAGAGTATATACCACCTATACTGATAGTAGAATCAGTTACATCTTGATTCACTGATTTTAAATAAGTATATGTTTTACCATCTTTAGATGTATATATATCAAAATCTGAAGCATAATGATCTCCCCATTTGATCTTTAATTCTGAAATATAACTATTACCAGCATAAAAGCTGATCCATTCTTCATCATTAGACTTACTCTGCCAATAAGTACTCATATCATTATCAAAAGCTGATTTGACATCATATGGTGATAAAGATGAACTAGCATTGTACAAATTACTATCATCTTCATTTAACGTCATAGATGAACCTGTATAAGGTGCTGATGGCGTAATAAAATCAGTTTTTGTAGTAGTTTGACCATAATCAAGTTTAACTTGAATAGTAGTATTACTTTGATTTTCTGATGATGCAAGAGTAATTTTTCTCTGTTTTCCAGATTCATCAATAATTAAACTACAAGGCTGATCAACAGTTACTTTATATCCTGTTTTATATTCTAATGTCCCTGCTTTATAGAAATTGATTTGTGTCTGTTTAAGATTTTCATTTCTAACCGCTTGAATATTTTCATTATTCGCAACAATAGTTATAGGATTATTATCAGCATATTCTGAAACCTTCTTACTTGTTTTATTTGGCAAAATAATATAAGAATATGACTGATTACTAGGCTTTATTCCATGATTAATATATGCCTTAAATGTTCTTGGAGTAGAAGCCTTCTTTTCTTCTGCCCATAAAGAAGGATTATCTTTCTGATATGCATTAGATACAGTCACTGTTGTTTCATCAGGGAAAACATATCCAACTTTATTATTGTAAATCCATTTACTATTTTTAATAGTTTTAGTAGTATCTTGAGAGATCACATCTCCATCCACTAAAACATTATCAGCTTTTGCCTGATTAAGTGTTGTATGGATTTCAACTGATTCACTCGATGTAATACCTGAACCTAATGCAACAATTTCATCATCAAAGAAGAAATATCCTTTCTTTACTTGAGTTCCCTTTTTATCCATTGCATAAGCACATGCACCATACTGTCCATTCGATACACCAATAGTATGACTTGTTCCGTTAGTAAAACGTCCTGAATTAGAATAATCCTGCACTAATCTTGCAGCAGTTGTTGTTCCAGGACAATGTGCCCAATCATAAGTTGGATAAACAGTAGTATATTCATCACCATCAACACTAATAGTAGATGATGCTGATGAAGTCCAATAAATGAGTTGACCTTTATTTCCATTAGGCCAGCTTCCTCTCCATTCTCCTCCAATGATTTCATTGGAATCCATTTTTATATTAACACCATAATGATTTCTCATATGAGATGCATAACCTGATCTCCACATATAATAATTTTCATTTTTACCATTTGTGATCTGTGGGTTTTCAATATTATTCAAAATGCCCTGATACTCTTTAGCGTGTGTTTTATCAGAAGCAATCATTCTTTTTAATGGCTCAATATACTCAGCTGCATAATTTTTGTAACCAACTGAATATTTATATTCACGATAACCTAAATATAATTCTTGAATATCTACTCTAATTGTCCAGCTTGTTCCATTAATCATATAATCAGCCATACGATTAATTACATCTTTTCCTAATGAAAATGAAGTATCTCTGAACATATAAATCCAGAAACTCATATCTCTAAACATAGACATTCCATAACCATTTGAATAAAACTGTTTACCATGCATATAAAAACTGTTGTCTACTTGTACAGCTTCAGATGTTTTATCATCTTTTTGTGTGACTAAACAATAACTTAGATAATTATTGATCATATCATGTAAATGTTCAGAATCTTCTGTCAACAAATAATAATAAAGATAGTTTTGATCAAACCATAGATTATTTTGACCTGTTCCATATTTAACTGGTACTTTTTCTAAAAGCTTCTTTAACATGATATTTTCTGTATCTTCATCTACAACATCTTCTAGAAATAGAGCCATTCTAGAAAAACGAAGCTGTACGCCTACTTGATTTTCCCACCAGTTTGTTGAACGAGGATTTTGTTCAGCCCAATATTTTATAGCTTTCTCTAGTTTATTTACTACTTCCTGCTTTTTATATAAGACATTCCCTTCTTTACTATAAGCTATAGAAATAGCTTGAAGACGATCTAATGCCAGATAAGGAGACCATGCTGCTCCATTTGCCGCATTATTATTTGCCTTATAATTAACATCATCAAAAGAACCATCTTCTTTTATAAGTTTTAGATAATCGACTGCTTTAGAAACATAACATGTTTCAACTTTAGAACCATCATCAATCGTATCTAAAGATAAGAAATGTTCCTTTAGCCTTCCCTTGATCATACTTATTTCTTCGTTAGATGTTAATCCGAATGTCACTTGCACATTTGATAGTGACATTGTGAATACAACAAACAAAGAAATTATTATTTTTACTACTTTATTCATCATTAATCCTCCTTTTGTAATCGCTTTCTAATTATAGAATGCCATTCATATACTTTAATTTCAATTTGGATTAACTTGAATAATTATTATTTTACCGAATCTCTTTCAATTATTTTAGTAGATAATAATTGAGTCATTTGAACATCGTTTTCACGATGAATATGATCTATAAGTTTATTGACTGCAATTTCTCCCATTAATTCTTTTTGTACTTGAACAGTAGTAAGTTTAGGGATTGTTTTATCACATAGAGGTGTATCATCAAAGCCAGTAATAGCTATTTGATCTGGTACTTTTATATTCATTAAGGTCAAAGCATTCAACAATATAAATGCATTTGAATCATTAGCACATACAAAAACTTCAGGTAATTCACTTTTTTTAAGTAATGATACAATGCTATTAACATCGTTTTCTAATACATATTTCTCTGTTTCATGTAGGATGGAGTATTGATTTATATATGATTCTATATCAGATATAGTATTTCTATTTACTAAAGCTTGTTTATATCCCATAAAACGATCAGAAAAGCTTAAAGAGTATTCTAAATCTCCAAAAAATCCAACTCTTTTATATCCTTTATAAAGAACATATTGAGTGATTAAATACCCTCCCTGTTTATTGTGAGTTAAAACACAATCACATGTATCTCCTAGTGATGTATAATCCACAAGAACTACAGGAATACCTGTATTTTTCAACTGATTTAAATTCTGATCCGATATTTTACCAACCACTAGAATACCAGCTACTTTTCTATCTATAATACAATCTGGAAATTCAAATTGGTTATCTTCAAAATAATTCAAAATAGAGATATAACCTAATTCTTTAGCACGTTCAACGATTGAACGTAAGACAATAGAATAAAAATGTCCTGTATTTGCATAATAGCTCTGCATAAGAATACAAATATTAGATTTAGAAAAGACTGAAAGATAATGATGTTTTTCATTAATATATCCCATTTTATCAGCTGTTCTTAATATTTTTAGACGCATTGATTCACTTACACCTGGCTTATCATTTAATGCAATCGATACAGCATTAATAGAGATATTCAATTCTTTCGCAATATCTTTCATAGTCACTTTCATGTTCTCACCCCTTGTTTATAGCACTTCCCCATTACTACTTATTACATTCTTATACCATTCAAATGACTTCTTCTTAATTCTTCTCATATCCTTTAAGTCATCATTATCTCTATTTACATAGACAAAACCATATCTCTTCTTCATCTGTGCACGACTACTTAAGATATCAATAGGACCCCAAGACAAGTATCCTCTACAATCTACACCTTCTTCTACAGCCTTTTTCATCTCTTCAATATGTTTTCTCATATAATCAATACGATAATCATCATTTATAACACCATCTACTAACTGATCATCATATCCATAACCATTCTCTACAATATAGATAGGCATTTCATATCTATCATAGAGCTGTCTTAAAGTAATACGTAAACCAATAGGATCTATTGTCCAACCAAATTCAGACATTTCTAAATAAGGGTTCTTCTTGATGACTACATCTTCTACATTAGTCAAACTATCTTCACCATAATGACTAATAGTAGACATATAATAGCTTATCGCAAGAGCATCTGTTTTACCCTTCTTAAGTATTTCAAAGTCTCCTTCTTCTATGACTGGCATTGTACCTTCTAGTTTCATATTTGCTAGGAAGTAATTGTTATAGTGTCCTCTCGCAAAGACATCTAGGAATACAAATGCTTCACTTTGGGCTTTCATAGATTCTAATGTATCTAATGGGTGACATGTTTCAGGATAGCTTTGTACAATAGTGGCCATACCTAAAACATATCCTCCTTTTTGATGGATGTATTCGTTTATCAAACTATGCGCGATTAAAGTGTTATGCATAATTTGATGATCCAGAGTAATAGGGTTTTCTCCTTCAGGACATACAGCACCAAAGAACATCTTTGGACCTTTCTGTAGTATTCCATTCTGTTCATTGAAGATAATCCAGTATTTAACTTTGTGACTATAATGATCTACAATCTTCTTGCATAATTCCACAAATATATCCACTACTTTTCTACTCGCAAAACCATTGTATTTCTCATATAAGAATACAGGCATCTCAAAGTGATAGAGTGTAGGAATAGGTTCTATCCCTCTCTTTAGTAGTTCATCAATAAATTCATCATAGAAAGCAAAACCTTCTTCATTATACGTATTCTCATCACTCATAAGTCTAGACCAGTCTAACGAGAAACGGTATGCATTAAAGCCTAACTCTTTATATAAGTCAAAATCTTCTTTGTATCTATGATAAGCATCAATACCATTTTTAAAGTCTGAAAACTTACCAGTGACTGTTAAGTCACATACTGCAGGAACTTTTCCTCCTTCAGTATATCCACCTTCACTCTGATGGGCAGTCACTGCACCACCCCATAAGAAATCTTTTCTTAGCATCTTTACTAACTCCTTTATTTATATTCTTATTTAATTCTATTAAGGCTATACTTGAATTTCAAGGAAGTAACACTTGAAAAGAAATAGTATATATTATTCTAACGCTCATTTAATACGTTTTAACGCTCATTATTATATTAATTTTTTGGTTTAGTTATGCGGTTTTTAACTTTCTAACGCTCATGAGCGTTAGAATAGAATATCATCAGCCGTTGAATCTGGTATTTCAATCTCTAAAGTCTCTTCTCGAATTCTATAATATTCATCAACAAAAGAATCAATAGATTCTCTATCTCCAGCTTTTTCATAAAATCCTATAAGTTTAACCAACAGATTAAATGTCATAGGCTCATCAACACCATATTCCCTTAAACTCGCTTCATAATTTCTTTTGGCATATTCCGATGCCTTATCATATTGTTTTCTTTCACAATATGTATCGCAAATTGAACTTGCTATCATAATACTGGTAAAATCAGCATCACCAAATATTTCTTTACATTCATTATAATCTTGTATAAGTTCTTCAAATGTTTTCTTTTCTTTCATTGGTGTATCTCCTTATTCTTTTTTATTTTCTCTTATTGGTTTCATTATGTAAATAAGAATCAAACATAAGGTGTTCTCAAATTTGAACAGCACTGTGATTTTAAGCATTAGTGTTCTCAAATTTGAACACTACTGTAACTCTGTGAATTTGTATTCATAAATCAAACCTAAGAAAATATTATGATATAATTAAAACAGAATAAAGGTGAATATCATGATGGAAAGAAGAGCATATTTAAATCAATTAGTATCGTGGAAAGATAAAGATATAATAAAATTGGTAAGTGGAGTTAGACATTGTGGAAAAACTACGATATTAAAAATGTATCAAGAGTATTTATTAAATAGCGGTGTTGATCAATCACAAATCATTTCTATTAACTTTGATGACCTAGAGTATGAAGAGTTGCTAGATTATCATAAACTCTACCAATATATCAAAGATAGATTAGCAGAAAACAAAATGATTTATGTTTTCTTAGATGAAATACAGAATGTTCCTTCTTATGGAAAAGTTGTAGATAGCCTTTATGTAAAAGAGAATATTGATATCTATATTGTAAGATCTACCAAGCATCCAATCACACATTTAAATAGTCAATATATAGAAATACATGTTCTTCCTTTATCATTTAAAGAAGTATATAAACCTGGAACTGATAAAGAAGAAACTTTTCAGAAATATATGAAAACTGGTGGTTTCCCCTATATTAATCAAATACAACTAGATAAAGAACAAATTGATATGTATCTAGAAGGAATAAATAATACTGTGATTGTGAAAGATATGGAAGCATTGTGTGAGTCATACCTTTATTATCCTGTTGAAGTGATGGATATATCAGGCAAGGAAGTATTAAAGTCCAATAAGAAGTATTATATTGTAGATTCAGGAATTCGTAATTATATTCTTCCAAAGCAATCTTATGATTTAGGATTCACGATTGAAAACATTGTTTATCTAGAACTTCTAAGAAGAAGATATATTGTAAATATTGGACGAAGTGGACTTGCAAAGGTTGATTTCATTGCGAAAAGAAATGATGTCTATACTTATATACAGGTTACTGCAACACTTGTGGATGAGAATACGTTTGATAGAGAGATTCGTCCTCTAAAACTAATAGAAGATAATTACGAGAAAATAATCCTTACTTTAGATAGATATACACTTGGAAATTATGATGGTATTAAGGTAATTAATCTCATAGATTGGTTGTTAGAAGAATAGGCTGCAGCGATTAAATTCGCTACAGCCTTTTTTCGTATTATAGAACTAGAAGTTATTCAAGTAATATTTCTAGTTTTTTATTTTATCTAGAAGTGATATCATATCACTGAAGAGAAGTTAAT
>OKRW01001030.1_pt1 | contig 25441 bp, 20 predicted proteins | sample 1601151 | NCBI WGS metagenome assembly OKRW01 (sample SAMEA3541471, study PRJEB24748) | human gut metagenome | biome: human gut; feature: human-associated habitat; material: faeces | place: China | collected 2012 | reverse complement strand
ATACTTATTCATGGTCATTTGCACCTCCTTTTGGTCTTTCTGGCTCTCTTAAATACTTAAGAGAACAAGGATTTTTACACATTACAGTTGTCCATTATATCACAGAACCTTTACAAACTCAAGTTTCATTTCAAAATTTTACTGTACAAAATTTCTTCTGATATTGCTCTTTTTTTATTCATTTTTACCATCAGACAGATTAGACATATTAAACATCCTGGCTGATATATCCTCGAAAATTCTTTTCTACAAGCTTTCTCGGAACCATTACTTCTCTTCCGCACTTCATACATTGCAGCCGAAAATCCATTCCAACTCTAAGTAACTTCCATTCATTCGCACCGCAAGGATGCTTCTTTTTCATTTTGATAACTTCTCCCACTTTAAAATCCATATGCTTTTGTACTCCTGTTTTCCATAATTAAGTTCACTATAGCAGAAAAATTTTTTCACGTCAAAGGCTTCCCTTCCCGTATTTTTACCTATATTTTTATCTATATTATTATCTATGCTTTTTTCTATTGTAAAAGGCTATGCACCCACTTGTAAATACGGTAGTAGCTATTACTATCCCCATTATTATCTGTGATTTAGGATTATTTTTATAATATTCTTTTACAGGCTTATTCGTAGTTACAAGACACTTCCTTGTATCTCCATTATCATTAGAATCCAGCTTATTTCCTGCTTTATCCCATGCAATATAATGTATCGTTTGATACGCTGTATCTTCTGTAATCTTCTGATTCACCATATGATTTTTATCTAAATCTTCCGGCTTTATAATAAATTTCTGCACCTTTTTCTTATGCAAAGGTATCGTACTTTTCTCTACATATAATTCCATTCTTTCAAAGGCATAATTATCCATTATACCGATTGTAAAGTTATGTTCTTCTTCCTCATAAATATCTTTTTCTAAATTACTAATATGAACTGCTGGTGGTGTTTTATCTATAACAAAATGTATTTTCTTCTCCTTAGAATCTTCCTGAATTGTAACGAGATATTCTCCCTCTTCTGCAAAATTCTCTTTTTTTATATTATAACTTTTCTCGTACCATCCGTATTTTTCTGATTTTTTATCTGCGATTATACACTCTTTTACATATTCTCCTTTCAAAGTTCTTCTTTCTTCATTATCTTTTAAAATTATCACTCTTGATTTTGTTTGTTTTACACATCGTTCTTTTAATATAATATTGGGTTCTTCTCTTAAGTAATGTCCATCTATACTCTCTTTTATCTTATGATTCAAAATAAAATCTGCACCCCAACGATTTACTCGAAAAACAACCTTATAATTATCCTTTATTTTATTTCCTGCTTTATCATTTGCCTTAATAAACAATTGATAAATACCGTCTTTTGACTTATTTTGTCTTAAATTCTCCCATTGAATCTGTACCTTCCTTTTATCCTCTGTTCTTTCATAATTCCAGTCTTCTTTCGAAACCGGTTCACCACCTGCTTTTAATAAATACACCTTTACAGAATCCGCATCCAGATATTTATCTTCACATATTACCTCAGGCATTATTACTCTGTCTTCATATACCGCTTCATTCTTGACTCCTTTTATCGTAATATTTGGAACTGTCTTGTCTATTATAAACTCTATTTTCTTTTTTTCAGATTCATTTCCGGCTTTATCTGTACATCGCATCTGAATGTAATAGTGAGCCTCCTCTTTTAAAGTCAGATACTTATAATGCTTTTCTCCATTTATGACATAAGATTCTGTATTGTCTGCATCTATCAGTTTCCTCTTATTCGCTACTTTTATTGCTCTTATATCATATTCAACCTTATGTTCATCAAAATTTTTATCTTTTATGCAAAATACTACTGTTTTATCTGTGTTAAAATATAAAAGCTGATTTTCTTTTTCATAATCCGTACTATTCTCTATGGCAATAGAAACTTCCGGAAGCGTTTTATCAATCGTAAAATACTCCCTGTCTTTCCATTCCGACTTATTCCCTGCCCTATCTGTCACAGAAAGATTAATTGCATAATCTTCTCCATCTTTATCAAAATATATCTCGCATGTATGTATATCTTCTGTCGTTTTCCATTCACCCATATGATATTCCTGATTACTTCCCTTTATATCCCACTTCACCAACTCAGGTCTAAAGTTACGCTCTTTAACTATTACTCTTGCTTTTCTTTCTGTATTATAATACTCTGTTTGATTATTTCTATCATACTCTACCTTTATAACCGGCTTTTCAGTGTCAATAATGATTCCCTGTTCCAAAACCTCCTCACTTACATGTCCTGCATTATCTGTCATACTTCCTTGAATTATTATTGGATGATCAGAATCTGAATATCTAAAGCTTTTCTCTTCTAATGTAAGCCGCTGTCTTTTTCTATATACTGTATCCTCAGCATCCCAAACCACTATGCTGCTACCCTCATACATTTCCTTATTGTTTACTTTTCCACTCAGACTGGTTTTACAAATCCCCGACTGTTCATCCTCAAAGACCGCTTCAACGAGAACCGCTTTATTATAATAATTTAGCTTTTCTTTCTCATCCGTAAAAACTGCTTCCGGTATTTTTAAAGAGATTTTACTTACTTGTTCATGTAATTGTTCATCTTCAGAAACCATTCCTTTACTTTTTACAATTTCTCCGACATTTCCACTATAATCTTGTCCATATACTTTTAAATAGCCTTTAAAATTTTGCTGTGCAGGTAACACGATTGTTGTCAGCTCTGATAGATTCTGCTTTTCTCCTTCATTCTTCAAAACAGACCATTCTTCTCTGCCATCATCACTTCCATATGGTACAAACATATAATTCAAGTTTTCAACTCCACTGACTTCATCTCTTACCTGAATAGATGCACATATGCGTTTTATACTAAAATATCGAAAAAATGGATATCTGCGAAATGTAAAAAAACTCTTTCCCTCTTTCTGTATCTCTGGTCTAAAAACTAACTGTTCCTTTTGATTATTCTGCCCTGTATAAATAATCTCCGGTTTTTTTGCATCATATGTAATTTTTAGTTCTTTTTGATTTCCCTTATGAACCGCTCCATCTGTACTTTGAAACAGTATAGTATAATTTGCTTCTATAGCTGCTTTCATCCTTGCTTCATTTATCCTTATCCCATCTTTATAATAAGATTTCCATTGTAGATGACCTGCTTGCTCTTTTAATGTTCTCCATTCTTTTTCCATGTTCTTTCCATCTGCATAAAACATCTTCCCATCTACTGAAAAATTAGCTTTATTAAAATTCTCTTCCTGTATACGAATAATAATTTCAGGAGCATTTTTAAAGTACTGTCGGTCTTCTTTTTTTCTTACCGGATATTGATCACAAAACACCTCTGTTATAATCGGTGAAACGGTATCTACTGTATATATTGGACTTTCATACCATCCATCATCTATACATTTATCTGTCTCACTATTTCTTTCTGCTTCCATTACATTTCCTGCTTTATCCGTACAATGTATCTTAACTCTATAATGTCCGTCTTCAAGATTTTTAATAGCATAGAAAAAGATTCCTTGGGGTTGTTGATTTTCTTTTAATCTTATTATTTTTTTATTTATATCTGACTCCGATACTTCTTCTTGTTCCCACTGTCCTTTTCTTCCGTATGACATACGATATAATTTTATTTCAATATCTTCTGGTACAATATTATCTTCTTCTATACATATAGAAATTCCATTCTCCTTTCCACAAAAAATCTGATTTTGTGAAGACGTCACTTTTCCTTCATTGTTATGCAGCGTTTCGTTTATATTCCATATTGCAGAATCTTTATCCATAATATTCAAAACACCTTCATAATTAACAGTTAATTTCGGCGCTGAATTATCTGTAATAAACTCTTCACTTTCCGCTCCCTCCTTTCCTGTTTCATCAGATATCGCATGATTCCCTGCCGTATCTTCGTTCTCCAGCATTGATGCCGCCTTTACCGGACATCCGTAAGTATTCCATACTAATCCTGCGATTCCCAATAAAATAAATGGAAGTATCCAAATACTTTTTTTCTCTCTGAACTTTTTTATACAAACTATTGATTTATATACTTTTCCCACTATCAAATAAACTATACTGCTAAGCAAAAAAATATAAAATAATATCTCCCCCATTAATTGTCCTTTTGTCAGGTACGCAATTCTTCTTAATAGATCTGCATTAAGTTCCTCCCTCATCTCCTTCATCCCCCTCATACTTAAATCCATCAGCCATCTCTACTCTTCTTTGAGCATCTTGTAAAAGATTCTCTAATTCTTTCCCGTTTTTCTTTGTCTTTTCAAAATATCGCATTCTTCCGTTTATCTTTATCAATTGTTCTTTTAACATTTCTCTGTTTATCTCTTTCATCTTTAAAAATTCATCTGCATAATTCGCCATTTCTATCGCAACTTCTTTAGAAATTAGATATGCAGCAGAAATATCCGAAGTTGAACTCCTTTCCGTAATTTTAAATTGATTTAATATACATAACTCATTATAAAAATCTAGAAAATCCTTATTTTCACGTTCTCCACTCTTATCAACTCCATTAATCAGGAAAGTATTATAATATCTTGCTATATTTGCATAAGCTATTACCCTCTTTTTTTTACCTTCATCAAAAGTCTTTTTCTTTTTTTCGTCATCTAATAAATCAACTACATCACAAAACCATTTTTCTGATGCACTTTTTCCTGTAATGCCACCCATATCATAGAAATATCCCAGTCCTATCTCATAGCAAAATTCCATATATCCTTCTCGTTTATTTTCCTTAAAAATATCTAATACGGTCTTTTCCTTACAGGTGGTCATTACAACGCTTGTCAAAATTGAAGCGTCTTCTACACTAAAATTGTTCGGATGAATAAAATATTTTACCAGGCTTTGATAAATTGCTTTTTCATCTGGTATAAGAAGCAATGCCTGTTTATAATATTGTTCTGCTTTTTTCTTATCTATACTTTTCTCTGCGGATTCTATATAAACAGCAATTGCTTTTTCTTTATAAAAATGAGCTGCCCCCTTACATCCTAAACTAAACATACCTGATATTTGTAACAATACAATAAAGACTATTAATTTTTTTACTTTCCTCTTTTCTGTTTTTAAAAAATTATGATTCTTATAATCTACTTGTGAAAACGCATAAGAAAGCTCTTTACAATTCTGATACCGCATATCCGGTTCTAATTGTATACATTTTAAAATAACTTCTTTTATCTCACAGGATATATTTTCTCCCCAATATTGTTGATGATAAATTTTATAAGGCGGTTTTTCCGGACTGTAACCAGTCAGCATACTATATAAAGTAACTCCCAGACAGTAAATATCCGTCCTCTCATCCGTCTGTCCCATTCCTCCGTACTGTTCCGGTGCCGCATATCCTCTGGTTCCTAAATATGTCGTATCTGTACTATTCTTTTCATAACAATATTCACGTGCCGTTCCAAAATCAATCAGCACCAGTCTTCCTGTTTTTTTTAATATGATATTATCTGGCTTTAAATCACGATAAATAATCGGCGGAGTTCTGGAATGCAGATAAGATAGCACCTCACATAGCTGTTTTCCCCAGGATAATACTTCCGTTTCCTGAATCCTTCCTCTTTCTTTCAGAACTTCTTTTAATGTCTTTCCTTCAATAAATTCCATGACCATCCAGATAACATCCTTTTTTTCTATGATATCAATAATCTTTGGTAAACCCGGATGATTTAATTTTTTTAGAATATCTGCTTCTAATACTAATTGTCTGCTTATCATTTCATAGTTTTCACAATATTCCCTGCTTATTTCTTTTACTGCCCATTCTTTATTTAACCGTTGGTGCCTGGCCAGATATACTGTACTCATCCCTCCCTGTCCAATTACAGATATTATTTTATATTTACCATCTAATACAGATCCCAATTTCAGCATTTATAAATCACACCTGTCAAAAAAGTATTAATCTATTTCCATTGTTCACTACACATTCCTCTAACCGTACATTTGGATTCAACACAACCTTACTCTCTATACATGCCAAATATAAATTTTCTTCTTTTAGCCTCTCTTTTCCTCTCTCTAAATTTTTTTCTTCCAGCTTAGTACAAGTTGTAAACTCTATATTCATCACCGTATGATATATTTCTTTTATAATATTCTTCACTATCTCCGTTTCTTCACATCTGAATTCATACCACTTTCCTACTCCGGCAACAAAAATATCCACATATATCACACTGCCACTCTCCTGTCCAATATCTGCCTTATTTTCTCCTGTCTCCTGTAATCATTCTGTTCTTTCACTGCCAATGCTGTCTGAAATTCTAAAATCTGCTCTCCATAATAAGCAATTCCCCTCCCTGGTATCCCCTTTTTAGGTAAGACAGGAATCTGTATTATATTAAACGCTTCTGTATAGGAATAAGTATCCTTCATATAAAAACAAATTCTGGTCTTTAAAAGATCTGACAATCTCATAGATATATTCATACCTGAAAAAGATTCTATTGTTATTATCATTAATATCCCAAGCTTTTCCCCTTCTCTTAATATTTGATACAGTATATCTTCATATTTTTGATACGTCACTGTGCAAAACTCCTCAAAACCATCTAATACAATCACCATAAGGGGAATACTCTCTTCTTCCCCCATTCTATTTTTATATTGATTAAAATTACCTCCCGATAACATTTTCTTTCTTCTTTTTAATTCTTCTCTGATACCTTCAAATAGGCTATCCGTTTTTTCTTCTTCCTCTTCCTTTATCACTTGCTGTACCTGCGATGCAACCGCATAAATATCCATTCCTCCACCATTAAAATCTAAAATATACAAAGTAATATCTTTTTCTGAATACTTATTTATTACAGAAAATATAAAGGTCTGCAGGAAAGTACTTTTACCTGAAACACTCCTGCCTCCAATGCCAATATGTCCACATCCCATAAGATTGAAATAAAACTTTGGCTGTTCCTGATTTTCCGGATCATCAAATACTCCCAGACAAATTTTTATTCCCTCATTACAAAATAACTGCTGTATTCGCTGCTCCTTACCTTTCTTATCTTCTTTCTTATCTTTATTCTTCTCTTTGTTCTCTTCTATAATATCTTCTAAATATAAATATTTCGGCAAAGGATCCATCCATAATCGCTTACCTGCTCTGTAGTTATGTTCCTTTGCAAAGTGAGCTATATACTTTGTTATTGCCTGCAACTGCGTTATTTCTTTCTCGTTTTCAAACGTTTCTTTTACAAAAGTGTTTTTTACAGAATAAGGAGTACCATCTAGATTAATCATCTGTGCTGCTGCTTTTCTGCATCCTTCCCTATACGGCGCTCCGCTCCAGCCAGCTTGAAATAAATCATAGACCTCATTATTCCCAACCTGCAAATATCCTCTTCCAGTCTGTGCAATCTGACAGGCATCCATGTTATGAAGCATATCCATACTATCCTCTCTTTCCTGTACTTTAAGACAAATACGAAATCGTGAATTGCTCCATATTTTTTCATCAACAACTCCTCCCGGTTTTTGCGTTGCCAATATAAGATGAACTCCCAAACTTCTCCCGACCTGAGCCACACTAATCAATTCCTGCATAAATTCCGGTTCTGCTTTTTTTAATTCTGCAAATTCATCTATAACAATTAACAAATGCGGAATTGCTTCGCTTGTATCTCCCGCAATAAAAAGCTTTGTATAATCATTAATATTATTAACTTTCCACTGCTTAAATATCTTTTGCCTTCGTTTATTTTCACTTTTTATGGATATCATTGCCCTGTAAGCCTGTCCATCTGACAAGTTTGAAATTCCTCCGGAAATATGTGGAAGCTCAGAAAATAATCCTGACATTCCTTCTCCTTTATAATCTATAAGCAAAAAATTAACTGCTTCAGGACTAAAATTGATGGCCATTGACAGTATGAACGTCTGAAGTACTTCACTTTTCCCTGAACCTGTAGTGCCTGCAAGTAAGCCATGCGGTCCATGATAACGTTCATGGATATCTAAATAACAAGATTCACCTCCCGCTTTTTTTCCAATCAAAACCCGGCAGCTCTCATAAATACTGTTCTGTCTCCAACGACTTTCTATATCAAGTTCCTTCACTGTCATAACTCCATACATTTTTAAAAAATCAATTGTGTCAGGAATGTCCCTCTTTTCTTCTATCTCCGCTACCCTTATTCCTGAAATAGTTCTTATTAATCGTTCCGCTGCTTCCTTTTTTATATAATCAAAATGTATCTCTTCCCTTTTTTGACTATGCCGTTCTATTTCATACCACCCTGAAAACTCCTTACTTCTTTCCAATACTAATTTACATGTATTAGGTAGCTGTTCTCTTCTTTCCACAAGCCATATAACTGTTAAGCCATAATTCTCTTTTTTATTAAAAATATATTTGGAAAACATTTCTCCATCCAGATATTTTTCTTCTGCAATAAATAAAATATAATGAGGCAGTCCTTGCTCTGAGCGACCTGGTGTAGATATTCTTTCTCTTTCTTTAAATACCTGAAGCAGCCTGTAAAATAATTCTCTTGCTTCTGATAGATTTTCTGCAATATTGCGCTTTCTTCTATCACTGTCCCATATATGTGGCAGCCATCGGCAAAATCCCCACTGTTCATATTGCATAACTTTATTTTTATCATATATACATGCCAGCTTTACCTCCGTATAGCAATTACATAGCGCAATCTGTAATATCAGGTTCCGCACAATTACCATTCCATCATTCATCTCTGCTTCTATAACCCCGACTTGATCATATTGTTTTATATCTAACAGCATCGGAATCTGATGCATGATATTATAATGTTCTCGTATCTTTTCTGCTTCCTGCCACAGTATACCTTCTTCCTCATAAGACACTTCTCCCACAAACTTTATCTCCATAGGAAATCGCATATTCCCGGTACCTACTCTATATTTTAAAAAATCTTCATGATAGGGATTTCGGTTCCACAAATATAAGAATAACAATGAATTATCCACATACCTGTCTGCACATAAATAACGGCTTTGTAATACTTTATAAGTTTTTTCATATTGCTCTTTAATCTGCATACTTTTTTTATTCAAATATCTTCTGTAAGCATTCTTCTTTCTATCCGCTCGTTCCTTTCTTTGTCTCTTCTCGTATTGCCTGGAAATCATAATCCACAAAAGAGAACACATTACCGACATAACAACCATAAATATTCCTGAATATACATATGTCCCTGCTTGATTTCCTTCTGTTTTCATCCCATATATTAAAAATACATTCATTCCCAACATTGGAAACATCATGCTCAAAACCGCACCTATATCCATAAATACAGAACGTTGTTCTTCTATTCCAAACATTCCTAATATCGGAGGATTCTCAATCTGTAATGTAAGCCTCTCTAAATGTTCCATAATTCTTGGTGCCCTATGAAAACTTTCTTTTAACATAGGAGCTATAACACCCTTATCCTGTATAAATTCATTCACGTTTATTTCTTCTAAGCAAAATACATTTATCTCTTCTTCTGTCTGTTCTACCGCAATAAAATCATCAAAAAACAAAAAAATTCTTCCAAAAAAATATATAATATCTCCATAACTGAGTTTCTTATTCTCTTTTATGAAATCTCCATTAATGTATACCGGTTCCATTCCATAATTATTTAAAAACCATTGACCATTTTTATTTAAAATGTTCACACAAGGAATCTGCTCTGAATCATCTCCCGTCAGGAAAATTTTATTTGACTGCTTTATTATTCTGCAAACTTTTAATCTATATGTTCGATAGGTACTCCAATCATATTTACAACATATGCATTGTATCGAAATATTTTTTTCACCAATCTTTAAAATATATTTCCGTCCTGTATTCAACTTATAAAAAACAGCTTGATTTTCTTCCACCTTTTCCGTTTGAAAAAACTGTTTTTTACTTACTTTATAGTAAGCCGTTTCCTTGATATACCATTCCTGCATTATATATTCCAATTCTAAGAACCTCGTCTGTTCTATGGAAAACTCATCTTTCATAAGTAATATCCTGCACTTTTGGTTCGCATCTTCTGAAAGTAAAAAACGTTTTCCATACTTTTCTCCATATATAAAAATCAAAAATCTCATAGCTTCTTTTCCCCTAAAGTGATATACTGTGATGTTAGGGGCAAAAAGTATTTTGTCCCTAACTTGATGTCACGAATTATTCCATAGCTAACGCTACTCTCGTAATTCTGGCACAAATGAAGTTTTTATCTTTTAACCCCGATCTTATACTATTTAATCAAATAAAAACAAAGGAGCTGCCCCCATGATAGCAAAAGATGATATCGTTATAAGAAAAGCTATTTTACATATTCTAGACACAAATCGCGGAGAATGTATATTATCTAATACTCTCTTAGATCCCGGTCCGGATTTACATGACTTTATTCGAAACCACATTTATAAAATCGTTTCCAGCGATGATACCAAGAACTGTGAGTTTAATCCAGAAGCATCACCAATTTACTCTATCCTTGAAACCTGGGATGAATCTGATGAAGCCTCTTTTATAGAAACAAGCCAGGCAATTGCAAACAAACTTTATATTGCTATGGGAGAAGGATTAGATATTCCTGCTGCTGACCTTCTATTCGTAACTTTCCAGGCTGAAGGAACCATCTACCTTGCTCTCTTAAAAATGAATTATAAAGAAAGTTATACCCATGAAATTACTGCATCGGATTCTGAAGGTACTAATCTTAATAGTAATGATTCTAACATTCCTGTCATCAATACTGGAATTGTTAAATCAAGAGCCCTTCTTCCCTCAGCAACTTCAAGAATTCCTGAAGCTGTAATTATTAATTTGTCAGATTATCATATAAAACTTCTGGAAAAAAGATATGAAATCAATGGTGAAAAAGCATATTATTTATCTGAAAACTTTCTCATCTGCCATACTAATATTCCACCTAAAAAGAAGTTAAATATACTGACACGTGTTATTAATAATATTTCCAATAAATATGACGGTGCCGATTTAAAAACAAAGATGGATACAAAAAGTGCCTTACAAAAAGAATATGTAGATCGAAAATCTTTTGATGTAGAAGAAATCGGAAATAAACTCTTTGGAAAAAGTCCTGAAAAAAAATCAGAATTTGACGAAAAAATGGAACAATATGATCTCCAATATGACAACTTTACTGTTACCAATGAAAATACTGTAAAGAAATTAGAAAAGCAGGTTATGGTAACCGATAGCGGAATTGAAATATCCATTCCTATGGAAACTTATAACAAACTGGCTAACTTTGAAGTTCAAACAGATGTAACCGGTAAATCAACTATTATCATAAGAAATATAGATAACCTTGTTTTAAAATAACCATTCATCTGTAATAGATATTAAAAATACAAAAACCTCACATACAAAGCTACTGCAAACTTACTGTTTATTATCCTTTGTATGTGAGGTTTCATCTCAGTCGAGAAGACTCCCACCTCTTTCATGTGGTGAGTGACTGCTCGACTTGAATATACTTTTTAAAAATGCAATCTATTTATTATTTGTTACTTCTTCTCCAGATCTGCATCTTCTCTGCTTCTTTAATTAATTCGTCTCTGAAATCAGGATGAGCAATACTGATTAATGCTTCCGCTCTCTGCCATGTAGACATTCCTTTAAGACATACTTTACCAAACTCTGTTACTACATAATGTGTATTAGGACGAGTGTCTGTTACTGTAGAACCTTCTGCCAAAGTAGGTCTGATTCTTGTGTGTTTTACACCGTCTCTTGAAGTAAATGTAGAAGAACAGCAGATAAAGCTCTTACCACCTTTAGATAAATATGCTCCCTGAACAAAATCAAGCTGTCCACCTGCTCCACTAATCTGCTTTACACCTGCACTCTCTGCATTAACCTGACCATATAAGTCAATATCAACTGCATTATTGATAGAAATAAAGTTATCAATCTGTGCAATTGTTTTCGCACTGTTAGTATAGTCAACTGGCGCACTCATACATTCTGGATTATCATCCAGATAATCGTACATCTTCTTTGTACCAGCTCCAAATGCATATACCTGACGTCCTCTATCGATATTCTTCTTTAAACCGTTAATCTTTCCTGCCTTTGCAATATCAACAAATGCATCTACGTACATCTCTGTATGTACACCTAAATCCTTTAAATCAGATTCTGCAATCATAGAACCTACTGTATTAGGCATTCCGCCAATACCAAGCTGGAGACATGCTCCGTCTGGAATCTCCTCTACAATAAGCTGTGCTACCGCTCTGTCTACTTCTGTTGGCGGTGCACCTGCTCCTAATTCTCCAATAGCAGGATTCTGACCTTCTACAATGTAATCTACGCGGGAAATATGGATTCCTTCTTCAAATCCACCTAAGCAACGAGGCATATTCTCATTAACCTCTACAATGATAACATCCGCTGCCTCACAAACAGCCATCATATGTGATGCATTCGGTCCAAAATTAAAAAATCCATGCTTATCCATTGGTGCTACCTGGAACATTGCAACATTAAGATGTCTGATGTTCTCTCTGTAATAACGTGGAAGCTCTGAATACTTTAATGGAGAATAAAAAGCAAAACCTTTACTGATTGCTTTTCTCTCTAATCCACCCATATGCCAGGAATTCCATGTGAAATGGTCTGCTACATTATCTACTTTAAAGATCTCAGGTTCTCTTAATAAAATTCCCCCACGAACCTTTACATCTTCTAATTCATCTGCTCTGGCTGCTAATGCTGCATCTAAGGCAACTGGTGTACCTGTTGTCCAACCATAATCCACCCAATCATGTGATTTTACTACCTTAACTGCTTCTTCTGCCGTAACAAGCTTCTGTGCATATTCTTTAATAAAACTCATGCTTCTCCTCCTAACCACTTTTGCTCTTGTTAAAAAAAAATCATGAGTCTATTTTACCACTGTTACAAACCAGGGTCAACTTAAATCAGCCTTATAATCCCCATGTTTTTGTTTTGATTCCCTCTTTGATACTGATTAAATTTTAGTAAATTTCCCCTGTTTATTGAGACTGAAACAGAAGATTCTCTGTGTTATTTCGTTGAAAAATTTTTACTAACTTCGCTTTGTATTTTTGAGAAATCGGAATAACTGTTTTTTTATCCAAATAAAACACGCTGTTCATTACATCTGCTTTCTGAATAAACATAAAATTTACAATATAACTTCGATGACAACGCACAAAATAATCCGGCAGACTACTTTCTAACTTCTGTAATGAACTATAAAAAGAAAACTCCTGCTTCTGTAAATGCAACATAATCTTTTTATCTCTTGCTTCTAGATAACTAATGTCCGCATAATCAAAATAATAGTACTCTCCTCCTGTCAAAACTTGCAATATATTATTCATCCCCTGTCTTCTATATCGATCCCTGTACATCCAGGAAAAGATTTTATGAATAACTTTGTATGCTTTAGAATATATATAAGGCTTTAGTAACAACATATCCGGTGAAATTTCCGGAATCATATAGTACTCCGGCGAAATCTGAAGACTACTTAAAATCAAAAGCTTTGCATTAGGGGAACACTTTCGTATATGGATCAACTTCCTTAAATCTACAGAACTCATTACTTCCGCTAGAATTAAATCTGCAACTGGTATTCTCTCTATGTCCACCTTCTCATAATCTTCATCACTCAAAATACAACACTGTAAACGCTCGTTATTTATAACTGCCACACACTGGCCGCACAATTTACAAAAAAAATCCGCTTCCCTTTTATCATGGCAGAAAATCACAACCGATACCATCTCTTAGCTATATCAACTGTATCATCAGCTGATAACATTATTCTTTAACGTCGCCGCAACTTGTTTATTCTGTTCTTCTGCTAATATATATTCCTGTGCAATGGAAGTTAAATGCTGCGCTTCTTCTTCTATCATCTTGCACATTTTATTAATGTCTGCTTCTAATCCACTAAACTTGTTAATAAATGAGCTACTCGCCTCACCACTCCAAATAGAACTACTGATTCCCCTCACCAACTGAAGCATATCTGAGGTCGTTCGCTTAACATTCTGACCGGTCTGTTGAAAAGAAACTGCGGTTGACTTTAACTTCTCTGGAGTTACATTAATTAAATCTGTCATAAAATCCTCCTTAACAATTAACTTAAAGAATATCTCGGAATCTTTTTATGCTTAAATTCATCAGAAGACTCCGAGAACACATTAACCAGCTCTAACTTACTGCAGTTGCTTCGTTCTTCTTCTCAGCCTTATTATAGATCATAATAATCTTCTCAAGTATCAGTATAAATTCTAAAATTATCTTAAGTAAACTCTGCATCTTTACAATATCTGCTTTCAGTTGTTTTGAATACTTCTCTTTTGCAGCTCCTTCCCACATGGAACTAAGACTACTCCCCAGGGTTTCTAAATCAGTAAGTTGTGTTTTCAATGAATTACTCAATGTCACCAATGCCTGTTTCTTGTTAGATATCTCTTTCGTAGAAGCAATAATCTGTGCCATAAATGCCTCCTCTCATATCTTTGTTAAGTGCTGCAAGAGTATTATAACATACTTTGGACTAATTTCCACCTTTTTTGACGAATTATGTAAACTTAGTGATAGGTAGATTGCTTTTATATTTATTTAAAATTATATATAAATTACATAGTGTTTGTTTCACAAGGAGCGAAGTGGAGGAAGTGGGAGTCTTCTCGACTGAGATAAAAAAAAGACCACAGTTATAAACTGCAGTCTTATTATTTCATCTAAACAGGGAATCTATAAAAAGATTCCCTGTTTCAATACATTTTATAGAGTTAAGTAAAAAATCGCGTATACTTTTCTTTTAATAATGAATCGCCAATAAACAAAACATCTGAGACAAAATATATTTAACTTTTACCTAACATCTAAAGTTAAATTATTATTTAACCTGTGCCTTGATTGCTTCTGTTAACTTAGGAACAATCTTTAATGCATCACCAACGATACCGTAATCAGCTACATCAAAAATAGGTGCATCTGGATCTTTATTAATAGCGATGATGATATCAGATTCTTCCATACCAGCTACGTGCTGGATAGCTCCGGAAATACCAATTGCAAAGTAAACATTAGGACGAACTGTCTTACCAGTCTGACCAACCTGTAAATCTTTTGGTTTCCATCCGTTATCTACAACTGCACGAGAGCAGGAAACTGTTCCGCCAAGTGCCTCTGCTAAATCGTCTAATAATGCAAAGTTTTCAGCAGAACCAACTCCACGTCCGCCAGATACAAGAATCTTAGCAGCCTGGATATCAACTGTTTCTGTAACAGATTTCACAATATCAAGAATCTCAACATATTTGTCATTTGGAGTAAATCCTGGATTGTACTCAATAACTTCTGCCTTTGCACCTGCAACAGGCTCTTTCTTCTGCATAACACCAGGACGAACTGTAGCCATCTGTGGACGATGGTTAGGACAAGCGATTGTAGCGATTGTGTTACCACCGAATGCAGGACGAGTCATTAATAACTGACCCTGACGAGGTTCTTTATCTCCACGAGCTTTGAATTCACCAATTTCAAGAACAGTACAGTCTGCTGTAAGACCTGTTGCAACTCTTGCAGAAACACGAGGTCCTAAGTCACGACCGATTGCTGTTGCTCCAACCAGAAGAATGTCCGGTTTGTATTCATTGATAACAGATGCCAGTGCATGTGTATATGGCTCTGTTCTGTATTCTTTTAATTCAGGGTCATCAACTACGATAACTTTATCTGCGCCGTATTCAGCAAGTTCATCAACTAAGCCTTTTACGTCAGAACCGATTAAAACTGCTGTTACGTCTGTTCCTAAATCTGCAGCAAGGTCATTTGCTTTTCCAAGTAATTCTAAAGCAATGGCATCAATCTTATTGTCAACCTGCTGAGCATAGATAAATACACCTTTATATTGTTCTAAATTCATTCTATTCACCACATTTCCTTTACAATTAGATAACATGCTTTGTTAACAGTTTGTCCATGATGTACTCAACGCCTTCTTCTGCTGTTTCAGCTGTCATCATGACACCTTTACCTTTACGTACCTTATCAGAAGCTTTTGCGATCTGAGTTGGAGAACCTGCAAGACCTAAGTTGCTGTCATCAACATCTTTAAGGTCTTTTCTTCCCCATGTAGTAATTTCTGCATCATATGCATCAAAGATTCCGCCTGGAGTCATATAACGTGGCTCATTTAATTCGGAAAGTGCTGTGATAACACATGGCATTTTAGCTTTTAAAACATGATATCTGTCGTCATACTGTCTCTGAACGATTACACTGTCACCTTCAACTTTGATATCCTGAGCATAGGAAATTAAAGGAAGATCTAAGTGTTCAGCAATCTGAGGTCCTACCTGAGCAGTATCACCATCGATAGCCTGACGACCTGTGATGATTAAATCATAATCAATATTTCTAAGTGCTCCAGCGATTGTTGTAGATGTTGCCCATGTATCAGCTCCACCTAAAACACGGTCTGTTACAAGGATACCCTTGTCAGCACCCATTGCCATAGCTTCACGCAGAACTTCTTCTGCTTTTGGAAGACCCATAGTAACTACTGTTACTTCTGCGCCTGTTTCATCTTTTATTCTAAGGGCAGCTTCAAGACCTGCCTTATCATCTGGATTCATGATAGTAAGCATAGCTGCTCTATCAAGAGTTCCGTCTGGTTTAAACTTAACTCCACCTTTTGTATCAGGTACCTGTTTAACACATACTACGATTTTCACAGTATTTTCCCTCCTTATTTCAATAAGTTACCAGAAATAACCATACGCTGAACTTCTGATGTTCCTTCGTAGATTTCTGTGATCTTAGCATCACGCATCATACGTTCTACGTCGTACTCTCTGATGTAACCATAACCACCAAGTAACTGAACACACTTAGTTGTTACATCCATAGCTGTTTCTGCTGCAAATAATTTAGCTTTTGCAGCTTCTACGGAGTATACTCTCTGTGTTGCTTTTGCCATTGCTGCTTTATAAACAAGTAACTTAGCAGCTTCTACCTGTGTAGCCATATTAGCAAGCTGGAACTGTGTATTCTGCTGTGCAGCAATTGCTCTGCCAAACTGTTTTCTTTCTTTAACATAAGCAATTGTAGCATCTAAAGCACCTTCTGCGATACCAAGAGCCTGAGCTGCAATACCGATACGTCCACCATCTAATGTGTGCATAGCGATTGCGAAACCTTTGCCCATAGGTCCAAGAAGATTTTCTTTAGGAATACGACAATCCTGGAAAATCAATTCATATGTAGCTGAACCACGGATACCCATTTTCTTTTCTTTTGTACCAAATGTAAATCCTGGAGTTCCTTTTTCTACGATAAATGCGGAGAATTTCTTTTTCTTTCTTCCTCTTGCATCTGTATCAACACTTGTGATAGCGATGATAATATAGTAATCAGCATAAGAACCATTAGTGATGAAACATTTAGATCCATTTAATACCCATTCGTCACCATCTAAAACAGCCTTTGTCTGAACACCCTGAGCGTCAGTACCAGCACCTGGCTCTGTAAGACCGAAAGCACCTAACTTTTCACCCTTTGCAAGTGGAACAAGATATTTCTGTTTCTGTTCTTCAGTACCATAAGTAAGAATTGGATCTGCACATAATGATGTATGTGCGGATACAATAACACCTGTTGTACCACAAACTTTAGATAACTCTTCAACACACATAATGTATGTTAAAGGATCACAGCCCTGTCCGCCATATTCTTTTGGCACAGGAATTCCCATGAAACCTAATTTTTGCATTTTTGCAACGGTTTCTTCTGGAAAATGTTCTGTCTCGTCAACCTCCTGAGCAAGAGGTTTAACTTCGTTTTCAGCGAACTCTTTAAAGAGCTGTCTAGCCATTTCATGCTTTTTGCTTAATGTGAAATCCATTTTCATTCCTCCATAATAAATTGGTTATTGGGGTGGAGAACCACCTTAAAAGCCGTGGAGACGCAGAGCATAGTCCCCACGGCCGTATTCACTTTTTTAATTATTTGCTGTAATCGTAGAATCCAATACCAGTCTTCTGACCTAATTTTCCACCACGAACCATCTTTCTTAATAATGGATGTGGACGATACTTAGGATCTCCTGTTTCATTGTATAATACTTCCATGATTGCAAGGCAGATATCAAGACCAACTAAATCGCCTAAAGCGAGAGGTCCCATTGGATGGTTAGCACCTAACTTCATAGCTGTGTCGATACCTTCAACAGAAGCAACACCATCAGCATAAATGCCAACTGCTTCGTTGATCATTGGGATTAAGATTCTGTTAACTACGAATCCTGCAGCTTCTTCTACCTGTACAGGTGTTTTGCCGATTTCTACAGAAATAGCTTTAATCTTTTCAACCATTTCATCTGGTGTATTAAGACCAGCGATAACTTCAATTAATTTCATAACTGGAGCTGGGTTGAAGAAATGCATTCCGATAACTGGTCTGTCAAGTCCTGCACCAATCTGTGTAATAGATAAAGAAGATGTATTTGTTGCAAACATACATGTTGCAGGAACGATATCCTGTAATTCTTTAAATGTCTGCTGTTTAACTTCCATAACTTCAAGAGCTGCTTCTACTACTAAATCAGCATCTGTACAGATATCTTTTGTACCTGTAGTGATTTTAGCAAGGATTGCATCAGCTTTAGCCTGATCCATTTTTCCTCTTGCTACTCTCTTTTCAAATCCTTTAGCGATTTTCTTTTTACCATTTGCAGCAAATTCATCGTTGATATCACATAAATATACTTCGTATCCTTCTGTCTGTGCGAATGCCTGAGCAATACCTGATCCCATTGTACCTGCGCCAATAACTCCAACTTTCATTGTTTGAAACCTCCTATAAAATGTATTATCTTCTGACAATTAATATTATCAATATATGTAATAGATTAATTAGCAGTTTTTAAATGGTTCTTTTACCTTTTCTTTGTTTTTATCAAGGAAGAATGCCATTCCGTATTTCTGGTCTTCTGTCTCGAAGCAGCTGCCAAATAACTTCTCTTCGATTACGATAGCTTCATCCATTCCTACTTCTAAACCTTCGTTGATAGCTTTCTTACATGCACGAACTGCGATAGGTGCGTTCTTTGCAATACCTTTTGCCATCTTTTTAGCCTGAAGCATTAACTCTTCAAGTGGATAAACTTCGTTAACCAGTCCGATTCTATATGCTTCTGCTGCTTTAATATTACGAGCAGTATAGATTAACTGTTTTGCTTTTCCAGGTCCTACGATACGAGCAAGTCTCTGTGTTCCACCAAAACCTGGTGTGATTCCAAGACCAACTTCTGGCTGTCCAAATACTGCATTCTCAGAGCAAAGTCTAATGTCACAGCTCATAGAAATCTCACAGCCACCGCCTAAAGCGAATCCGTTGATTGCTGCGATAACAGGGATTGGAAGTGTTTCAATCTTTCTGAATACATCATTACCAGCTTTACCGAAAGCTTCGCCTTCTGCTTTTGTAAGTGTACTCATCTCTCCGATATCAGCACCTGCTACGAAAGATTTCTCTCCAGCACCAGTAATGATAAGACATCTGATTGCGTCTAAATCTACTGCATCAATAGTTGCATCTAAATCTTTTAATACTTCACTGTTTAAAGCATTTAAAGCCTTTGGACGATTGATGGTGATAATACCAACCTGACCATCTACTTCATAATCGATAAATCCCATTGTATGTATCTCCTTTCAGATTACATTATTATAACTGTCTAAAGCTGTAGAAATCAGTTATAAACTATGTAATTGATATAACCGGATTCGAAAACCGAACCCGGATATATGTAATCATTCTATACGTGATTAGTCTCTTTCAACGATTGTTGAGCAGCCCATACCACCACCGATACACAGTGTAGCAAGACCTTTCTTAGCATCACGTTTCTGCATCTCATGTAATAATGTAACAAGGATACGGCATCCTGATGCTCCAACTGGATGTCCAAGAGCAATAGCTCCACCATTAACATTTAACTTCTCTGGGTTGATTCCTAATTCTCTTCCTACTGCTAATGACTGAGCTGCGAAAGCTTCGTTAGCTTCAATTAAGTCAAAGTCATCAATGCTCATGCCTGTTTTAGCAAGAACTTTCTTAGTAGAAGCAACTGGTCCAACACCCATGATAGAAGGATCAACTCCACCTAATGCTCCTGCTACCCATGTAGCCATTGGAGTTACACCTAATTCTTTAGCTTTTTCTTCGCTCATAACAACAACACAAGCAGCACCATCGTTAATACCTGAAGAGTTAGCAGCTGTTACGATACCATCTTTCTTGAAAGCAGGACGTAATTTAGAAATACTTTCTGCTGTTGTTCCAGGACGTGGTCCCTCATCTGTATCTACAACAACTGTTTTCTTTTTAAGTTTAACTTCTACAGGAACGATCTCATCTTTGAACTTACCAGCTTCGATAGCTGCTGTAGCTTTCTGCTGTGAATTAGCGGAGAACTCATCTAACTCTTCTCTTGTTAAATGCCACTGTTCTGCAACGTTTTCAGCTGTAATACCCATATGGTACTGATTGAAAGCATCTGTTAATGCATCGTTAACCATACAGTCTTTTAATACGCCATTGTTCATTCTGTATCCAAAACGAGCTTTGTCTAAGCAGAATGGAGCTAATGACATATTTTCCATACCACCAGCGATAACGATATCAGCCTCACCTGCTAAAATCTTTGTAGCAGCAAGGTTAACACAGTTAAGACCAGAACCACAAACTACGTTAATTGTTACAGCAGGTACTTCGATTGGGAGTCCCGCATTAATGGAAGCCTGGCGAGCAACGTTCTGTCCAAGACCAGCCTGGATAACACATCCCATTAATACTTCGTCTACCTGATCAGCAGGTACGTTAGTTCTCTTTAATGCTTCTTTGATTACGATGCTTCCTAAATCTGCAGCTGGTACTGTGCTTAATCCACCACCCATTGTTCCGATTGCGGTACGACAAGCACCTGCTAATACAACTTTCTTTGCCATAGTTTCATTCCTCCATTTAAGTTATCAATATTATTTGATATAGTTGCTTTGCTAGAGCATTTCTAGTACGATATGTGTTAATGCTATCACAATCTTCCGATATTTGCAACAAGATTATAAATTATTTTTTAATTAATATTCTCATTTATGAGAATTTCACAATTTATTCACTTTTATACGTAAAATCCTTTATATTTTTCGTTCTTTTTTCTTATCATTCCACTTTCATTTATGGATAATCTCTATTGATTATTTTTTGAATTTTGCGAAAAAAGGGAACAAAATACAAAAAAATGCCTAAATATGTGAAAAAATAGACACTGTTTTTTAATTAAAGATACAAAAGTTGGAAATAGCACATCAGGAATTTAGAAAATCCTAAGCAAATAAACCGTAACTACTCATTTTGGAACAACGATATATCTCTAGTTTCCATTCAAGAATGTCCCGGCATTTTTGCCGCTTTATCTTTATCCAGATTAGATTGAAAATTTATATACTCTTTTATTTTTAGTAACTGCAAAAAATTAGAATGAATTTCAGCTCGTACTATTTAGCTTTCTATTTATAATTTTCTTGAATACAATGACAAAATTTTAGCATTATATGAATATTTTTTTATCATTATTTAGTCTGGCAGTTAAAATAATAATACAAAATATTTGGTATCACGTTGGTTTGATTTCATCTATCCACAAAGATTTAAAAAACGAAAAATATGACTTAGCATGTCTTCACAGAGCTTTTTTGTTTTACAAAACAAAGTTTTAGTAAAACAAAAAAGCACCAATATCTATATATTGATGCTTCAGAAATTGCGGGGGAAGGATTTGAACCAACGACCTCCGGGTTATGAGCCCGACGAGCTACCAGCTGCTCTACCCCGCGATATTTCTTTAGCCTGTATATATTAGCACACCGGGCGTACAAAGTCAATACAGAAAATAAAATAATCCGGATTTTTATTTCGACATCAGTTTTTGTCTCCTCCAACAGCGCCCGGCCTATGACTGTGCGCTGTTGGAGGAGATTCTCTATGCGGAGCTTACTTCTCTGCAACAGGATCAGAACTCCGAGATATGCTCCCTTGCATACGGCGTGAGCAGATCGGTGATCGCGTCAAGCTCATAAAACTTATCGTCAAAGTCATCAAAAGGATAGCTCTCGCACCGCGCTTCGTATTCCTCGTAGCTGCCGACAGCAAACGAGGACAGCTCATTAACGTCAATTCCGTTGTCCGCAACAAATGTCTCGAACAGCTTTGCATGCTCATCGGCTCCGATCTCCCTAAGGCAGCCGAGCAGCCGCGGAGCAAGCATTCGGCTGGAGTTAACAAAGAACTGGCAGAGCCCGCCGTTGTTGACCTCCATCTCGTAATACGACGCTATATAAAACACCTTTTCCGCGTCCGACAGGGAATCGACGCCTTCAATGAATCCTCCGGCCTTGATGAGCTTTGCCTCCGCCCGCGCCGTGAGCGCATCGAACAACGCATCATCGGGCAGAGCTTTCAGCTCCTCCCGCGATAGTTTGAGATACCGGCGTCTCCGCTTATCGTCCTCTTTCTTCATGCGGCTGTACTTAACGATCATTTTGAGGGTCTTGAACATAGTGAAGTCTCCTTCTTTTTATCAGTGTGCCGGATCAATACTCCGGATCATCACAGCAGAGCGCGTAGCAGCGGAAGACGACGAAAACCATGAGTGCGGCAGAGAGCGTCTGGATGCTGCGGTAGAGCATGAACATGCCGGTGAAGCGCTGTACCAGATACTCCGACGCACCGACGCCGACGAGCGAAACGATATATCCCGCGAGCAGCGGGGCGGGGCGGCCTGTCCCGTTCCGCTTGACTGCCTTGAAATAGCGCAGGAACACGCAAAGGATGCAGACGGCGCAGACAAACATCGTCACGCTTATGAAGCCCACATACTTATTGAACATGGTAAGAAACGCGAAATGGATGGAGACGGGGTCACTCCGCGTGCTGTCAAGGACGATCTCGATCGCGGCAAAGAGCACCAGTCCGAGCCGCGCGACGTTGCCCGTGCGGCTCATGCCGCGCAGCATCGGGACATCCCGCCGGTGTACGCACAGCCGCACCAGCACCAGCGACAGCAGCGCAAGCAGCAGGAAGGACACAAAGAAGGTCGCAAACTTATACGACACATTCCCGGCAGAGTCAGTCGAGGCAACGGCGAAGGGGAGCCGCTGGAGCAGCGGAGCCGTCACGGATATCTTGCTGCGGCAGATGTTGCCGAAGCTCTCCGACAGGCGCAGAATGGCGACGCTCAGGACAACGCCGGGCAGGACCGTATCAAACAGCGAACCGATGCGCCCGACGAGCCCTGCCCAACGGACTACCGCGCCCGCGAGCAGCACACCGAGGACGACACCGGAGACGCAGTAGCCGCCGGCGGAATAATCCGTTACGGCAGCAACGAAGGAGGCATACTGCTCCATGTAGCTATACCAATGGATAAAGCGGCTGAAGAACACGGAGAACAGGATCGCGGGCGGGTAAAAGCAGAGCACCGCCGATGCGCGGCACTTATCGTCCCGGCACAGTGAAAGCCCCATTACGAGCCCGGCGAGGACGCCGAGCGCGATGATAAGCGAGCTCCAATAGACGGTGATGCTGCCGGCGGAAATGGCTATTGCGTTCATCAGCCCACCTCCTGTTCGGGTATCGCAGTCGCGAAGTACAGTATATCGCTGACCTCGCGCTCATTGTCCCAGTCGACATAGTTATAGCGCTGGTTATTTATGAGCACCTCGCTGGTCTGGCCGCCGTCGAAGTTATAGGCGTTCTGCACCCCCTTGCCGTATATGATCTCGGCAAACTGGTTGACGGTCGCCCTCGGCGTGCCGTCCTGAGAATGGTTGACGGTCGCTATAAGGTAGTGCAGCTTATCATACTGGCCGATGCCGGAACGGGAATATTGCTCCTGCATCTCACCGATGCCCCCGGCGTAGCTGCCGGTGAGCTGCTGAAGCTCCCCATCGCGCACGAGTATCGGGCCGAAGGACATGCTGAACTGGATGTTGTTGTCCGCAATATACTGCTCGACATCCTCACGGCTGCCAAGCTCCGAAGCGCTGAGCATGCGGAAGTCGCCGTTCGAGTCGATGAACAGCACGTCGCACGAGGTCTCATAGCGGCACAGCTGCCCCTGATACACGCACACGCCGAGGTCGCGGTACTTATAATAGTCGGCATTCATGGCGATGACGGCGTTCGCGCTTCTCGACAGCTCGGACGCCACAGCCTTCTCGTTCGAACCGAAAGTGTCGTTCACAAGCTTGCGGCGTATCTGGGAGCCGTCGGCAAGCTTCACCTCGACGAAGGAGCAGACGCGGTCATTGATCTTTTCCTTCCAGCAGATCGCGAGTATAGTCTCGTCGCAGTAGCAGCGGATGTCCGAATCCCAATAGAACTCAACGCTCGGATCAAAGATCACATCCTGCCCGTCGAGCAGACCGAAGGTACGCGCCTGCTCTATGACGTCCATGACCTTATCCGCCTCATCGAAGCTGTAGGTAACGAACCTGCTCTCATCGGGCTTCGGGGCAGAGGTCGCGGAATAGTCGATGGTGTACTGCTTCTTGATATACGCAAGCTCGCCGAGCGCGTCGCTCGCGGCATTGTTCATATAGACATTCAGTCTGCCGACAAGGTCGGACTTCGCGCTTCCCGCGGCGGTGCTGACCGCCTCGGAACCGGGGTGAACATTCAGCGACACGAACAGCAGCAGCACGACAGCCAGCAGCAGCGAGAGCGCGCTCAGCGGCACACGCAGCGGCGGGGAAACAGCAGCTTCCTCGTCAAGCTCCGGTTCGGGCTCGGGTTCTCGCATCACCGGTGCGCGGCGCACGGCGGGCTTTGGCGGACGCTGCTGCTTTTCGGTTTCGGGTCCGTACCTGAAAAACTCAGGATCAAATTCTCTTGCGTTCGTTTTTTTAGGCTCCGTCCGTACCGTGGCAGGTGCGGGAGCCGCAGGGCGCGCCGGTTCGGCTGCGCGCCGTACCGGCTGCGTGGGACGCGGCGCAGACGCAGAAACGGGGTCGGGTGCGGGAGCCTTCACAGGCTCCACAGGTCTTGCAGGGCGCACCGGTTTGGGCGGCTCGGTATCCTGCGTGCCGCTGTCCGACGAAAACTCCGCCAGTATAGAATCAAGGTCAAAGCCGTAATCGGTATTATCACTCATGGGAAATATCCTCTCGCTTCATTCATGCCGCGCCGCCCATCAGGGCGCTGAGCAGGGCGCTGTCCGCGTTTATGAGCCAGCGGCCGTCTACATAGTCGAGCGTTACCGTCAGCTCCGCAGCCGTGCGGTAGCTGTCCGCGTTCTTCAGCACGTTGGTGATTGCGGTCTTATACGCCTCACCGGTGA
>OKRW01001028.1_pt1 | contig 25476 bp, 24 predicted proteins | sample 1601151 | NCBI WGS metagenome assembly OKRW01 (sample SAMEA3541471, study PRJEB24748) | human gut metagenome | biome: human gut; feature: human-associated habitat; material: faeces | place: China | collected 2012 | reverse complement strand
AGGCGGGCGGGCGGGGAATCCGCTATGTGGGCGAGGTGGAAGGGGGCATCGCCGTGCTGTTCCACGACGAGCCGTACTGGTTTATAGAGCGGGAAGAGAGCGTGTCGAAAGCCTGACAAAAAGCGCTAACAGGCGCGTAGCAGGCACAATGTGCCTATCAGGGGTTTGGGGATGCCCCAATCAGCAATCAGCCGGTTTTGCGTCAGGCAGAATCGGCTGATTTTTGCAGTTCCTTATAAGGACTGCCCTGCTTGCCAAGAATCTGTGCCTAAAATAGCGTCATTCATGCCAAGAATATTCTCAATATAAATTCGATGGCAAAATAGAAAAAGTAAAAGGAACGATAGGGGGGAGCAACGTGATTACCTCTAAGGAGAATCTAAAGCAGTATTTAGAGCAAGACAGGGTCGCTTTGCATATTGAACGAAAGAAACCCCGCATTATCGGTGATGAAATATGGAAGTTTCAAATTGCCTTAAGGAAATATGAATACTATCTCAATGTTTCAGGAGGCATGTTGCACAAGCTAAAAATGATTTTGGCTTATTTGCGATATCATCGTCTGGCTGTTGCACTCGGATTAACTATTCCACCAAATGTCTTTGACAGAGGCCTTTCCATTGCCCATGCTGGATCGATTGTTATCAATAACAAAGCAAGGGTCGGACAGAACTGCCGTATCCACCCTGGAGTTACCATTGGTGCGACAAATGGCGTCAATGAAGCAGCAAAAATAGGAGATAATTGCTACTTGGGTTCCGGCGCTAAAATAATCGGGGATATACATATTGCTGATGGGGTGGCGATTGGGGCAAATGCTGTTGTTGTAAAATCAATAATTGAAAACAATACAACGTGGGCAGGTGTGCCAGCCAGAAAGGTAAGCAATAATGCTTCGCTGATAAACATGTATAACTAATTACAGTCATGCTTCTGGCGATGATGGGCCAGAAAAACCGCACTTACCCTAGAAACAACAGAGATGGTCATACCAATCGCATAGGAATTGAGGATGGAGTATGCCTCAAAAACATTGGGGATAAATATAATAAGGCATTCGATAGCCACTACAATTCGTGATCTGATGCGCATCCCTTTTGATCTTGGAAGTAAATATGATTTGTTTTGGTGAAGAATCAAAGGAAAAATAAACAGAACAATTCCTGCAATTAGTACAATGGCTTTAAGCAAAGTGCGGCTTGGATGCAATTCCAATGCGAGCAACCCAGCAAGGAGCAAAATAGCCATAGTGAAAAAACATCGCAGATGCGTAGAGGCATGGAATCCTCCACCTAGCGTCTGATTTACATAATAGATTAGGATGATGATGATGCCCTCAGTTGTTTTGCCCAAAGTTGCGCTTATTGCAATGAGACCAAGGGTACTTACAACAGTATACAGCAATAAATTAATAGCATAAATATAAACATCCCGTTTAGAGTCCTCGATTTTTGTATGCCTGGAAAGCACTGCCAGGAACTTCTGAGTTAAATAATCCATATGCTCTCACCACCTGATATCATCTGGTAATGGCTAGTGCGTATTAAAGGGTAAAGCAATTTCTACAACAAATTCATCACTGCTTGGGGTAAAAGAACATTGACCTTTTGCCGCATCAACGATTTTTCGTATATTGCTTATACCAAAGCCATGTCCAGAAATACCGTCTCCGACTTTTGTAGAAAGAAAATTTGATCCCGATTTTCTAATTTTGTTCGGAACCATTGGATTCTTGCAAGTGATAAAAAAGACATCCCAGGAGCGCGCCAGTTTTAAGGTGACCGCTCTCTCTCTTGACGATGGTTTCACTTGGCTGCAAGCTTCTATTGCGTTATCAAGGATGTTGGCCAGAATCACACAAAAATCATTTTCTAATATGGGGAGCTTCTGGAGCGGATACAGCTGATAGATAAAATGAATGCCGACTTGTTCCATTGTAAGGTTTTTTACAGTCAACAATGCATCCACGGCTATATTTCCTGTTTTGAATCGGAGAGGAAGCGGGGTTTCAATCGGTATATTTTGATAGAGACTTCCAGCTTCCTCTGCTTTTCCTTGAGAAACCATGGTTTGGACCAAATTTAATTGATGTCGGAGATCATGTTCATAGGAAGCCATATAAGAATAAATGTCTTTAATTTCTTTATAATGCTCTTGCAATAATTGGGCCTGTTGCAGCTCCGCTTCGATTTTCTTCTGGCGCGTAGCACTGGCTGACATGATTTCATATAGCGCAAGTGACAAGACGGCTGACAAGAGTAATAAGAGGCTAATTGCAGTAAAATAATCTGCAGCATTAGCTAAAATAAAACGTGCGCGAACAATGTAAAGTGTTTCGATAGCAATTAGGTCAACGATCAGCATCAGCAGAAATATACCCAATGGAATCCAGGAAAGGGTACCATTGGAATTTTTTCCAACCCGTGATATAAGGAATATAACCCCCAGAAGCAGGATATTAAGGCTTACAACAAATACAATGCGCAAACTTGTCTCTGCCATAATGTAATCCATTGATACGTCAGCTAACAGCATAAACAGATTGATCATACCATTTGTAAGTCCAATAAAGACCGTTGCTAATACCGCATTCCAGAATAATTTGAAGTACCATTTGTCATCTGATACGAAGCACGAATATATCAGGGGAAATAGAAAAACGAAGGTGTCAAGGAACGGAATGTTTACGAATAAATAAGCGGACAGACCACAGCACACGGCTGTACCAGCTATCCAAGCATAGCGTTTTTGCGGTTTAGTCAGATGAAAACGGTGTCGGACAAAATAGATCATTAAGAAAGCTTGATACGCATTGATTCCGATTTCAAATACTGTCCAGATGTTCATATTATACCCCTTGACAATATCTTTTCAGACTTTTGAAAGTTTCGTCAATATATTTGGCCCCCATAGGGACAATATTGTTTCCCGCTAACAATACACTATTTTTTGTCATGGAGCGAACATAACTTAAGTTAATGATGAATCCGCGATGACATTGAGCAAACAACTGTGACGGTAAACTATTATATAAATCCGCAATTCTGCTTCTGATTTGTACTGGCGAGCCATTTACAAGATTAATGGTAAGATAATGAGCATATGCTTCAACAAACAATATATCTCGATAAGGCAAAACAAGTACCTGTTTCTTTAGATGAATCACCAGTGATTGAGATTGAGAAAACTGCCATTGACGGTAAGCAATGTCCAGGCATTCAAAAACGGCTTTCTCATTTACAGGTTTTTGAATGTATCTTAAAGCATTTACACAGTAACCCTCACAGGCATATTCGGAATAATTCGTAACAAAGATAATAATTGCACGATCATCCTTCTCCCGAATTGCTTTTGCCAGGTCCATGCCGCTCATCTCGCCGGGAATCTGGATGTCCAAAAAAAGTACGTCGATTGTTAGTCCTGATTGCCAGGCATACAGCAAATCTTCGGATGAAGAAAAACAATGCGTGATTGTCGCATTTTGATGCTGCCGAGAAACTGACCAGTGTTTGATATGGTCTTTTAGAACACTTACGTAAAAGTCTGTATCATCACAAACAATAACGTTCATGGAAACTTCCTCCCAGTGAGTCGGCATGTATCAACACAAGCCAATGATAACACAGGAAGAACAAGGGCGCAAATATGTTGCTTTTACTTAAAAATGCACCGTCCCTTTCTGAAGCTCTTTTTGTACCATGTCAGTATACGCTTGAACAAGGAAACGCACTCTGAGCTGTTCTGATTCTGGCAGATGATCTATATAAAGGGGGTTGCGTCTTTCCAATCCAAACAAGTAATCAGTGCTCACACAAAAAATCTTGGCGAGAGTAACGATATTCGAAGCAGAAGGTTTAGAAATTCCACGTTCCCAATTCTTTATCGCTTTTTCACTGATTTGCATTCGTTTTGCAAGTTCGGTTTGAGACCAGCCTCTTTCTTTACGCAGCATATGGATTTGTTGCTCTAACACATCCAGTCACCTCAACCCTATGGTAGCCAAAATGGGAAGAAGTATAATTATCTAAAGTGAGAAATATATTGCCCCAAAAGCTCAATGATGACCATATCTATGCCAATTTTCAAGGGATTTATGCCAAACTGAGATACACAAAAGAATACAAGTATAATATCAATAAACAGCGATTGATAAATCGCGGAAACAAAAAGGAGGTCGCATATATTATGAACGCTATCTGGTCTTGGTTTGCTGCCCTTCTTTACAATTACGGAATGTTTGGGGCGGATATGCCCAGTGTACACGGTGGACACGAGCCTGTTGTGCCCGAAACGCTTCAGAATATGGTGGCTCAACATAAGGACTAGGTTCGGATGTGAACTCCCGACATTGGGAGGCTTGTCATGGCCACCTCTCCAGTATTCATTTTTGTAAATGCTTATACCAATAATAAATAGTGAATTTGTACGAAGCATTTACTGGATGAATTCATTCACAAGGAATCAGCAACAAAGGAACAATACATGCGAGAATAATGGGAAAACCATCTATTCTACAAGAAGATCAGGAGTGGGGGGACTGCCCTTGGGCTTGTAATATGCCAGAAGGATAAACAAAACCCTTGCAAAATGTGCTGGGCAGCATGCATCGCTTTTGCGATGCCATTCTACAAGGGCTACTCCATTCTAGCAAAAAACCATCGGATATGCAATGCAAAGGAGTAAAGATGATGAAAAAGTTGCTTGCTTTTACCCTCGGCATGGTGCTTGTGCTGGCCTTCTGTGCTTCTGCGTGCGCAGAGAGAGCTTATCTGAATCAAACCCCGATTCCCGCTCAGAACGTCAAAACGGTTCAGGTGACGGAAACATATGCTGTAGCGAAGGGAGATAATCCAACGCGCTTGTACGTCCGTCACTATCTGTGGAGTACGATTGATGGATATTATGGCTCCAACAAGCATACCAATTACTTCCAAGCATTTAATTCGGGAGCTTCATCCGATCGGTTGGGTGGTGATTGGATGGCACCTGATACCGCAAATTACGTGCGTAGCAATTCCATTATTTTGTTCAATCATTATGGCGTAGCAGCTCGTGCAAATACCAAGTATGCTGATGCCGGCTACCCCACCATCCAGATCTCCGGGTATACGGATGGAGATGCCTGACGTTTCTTTGGACCAGCGTTGAAGGAACCCTTCTGCGCTGGTCCTTCCTGTGGAACATACCCGTCAAAGGAGGTTTGCTCCCATGAAAAAAACGATTATCCCAATGGTTTTCCTCATACTTCTGGTCAATGCGTTTTTCTTCGCGCCCATTGCTCTGGGCGAGAATGACTATGTCTCCATCAAGAAAATTCGGGAAAGTGTACCCGAACGCTGGATGGGGGAGTATGTTATCAAGAAAGGCGATGGGAAAAACATTAAAAACGGCGCAACGGTGTTCGTGGACGTCCCCATCGTGGTACCGGAGGTGGATGCCGTCCCTGTGGTGCGCATCACGTGGGATCCACCCGCTGAGGACCTGGATAAAACGCTGGAATGGTATGGGAACACATGGAGCTACAAGACGGTCAATCGCAATTTCCCTCAGGATGAATTAACTTTTCCGGTTCTAGATGCTAATCATACCTTTGACCCTGATCTACCTTGGCAGGATGCTCCGATAATCGCTGAGAAGTCACTCAAAAAATGGATTCCCTTTATGCAAGATAAAGAACTCACCTGCTATGCTCAACATTCTTATGGCAGTTCTCAAGATAACGGTTGGCAGCGCTTATGCTTTTATACAACCTACCATGGCATACCGCACCTGATAGTGGATAGCTTTTCTCATGAGCTCAAAAGTGAACGCAGCTTTTTTTCAGATGAAAATGAAATTTTTGCAGCTGTTCCTTCAACTACAATCGTCATTCGCATCAAACGTCCCGACCAGTTTGTCGCAAATCTTTATACAGCCAAAGAGGTTGGATTGGACGTGGAGGACCTCCCTCTGTTGCCCTTTGATGAGATCCTGAAAGCTTTTGAACGTCAGGTGAAAGCCGGCTATGCATACTCACTCGACGAAGTGCGCTTCGGGTATATGGTTTTTATCGACCCAGACAATAAGGGCGAGGAATTTGTGCTTCTGCCCGTTTGGGCAGCAAAAGGCAGAACAAGGGCTGATCTTTCTCTGCCCTTTGACCTGAAAACGGATCAAGAGGTATTAGATCGCATAGGATACACCAGCAGTACAGTCATTGCTGTCAACGCCCAAACTGGACAAGTCTATGATTTCTATAACGACAAGCGTCCAGACCGGCGCTATGTTCCCCACATCATCACATGGGACGAGGTGAAATAGGGTGGCGAAAGAGATCAGGTATGCATTCAGACGACCGCAGTTGTATATTGGCTTACTAGGATTGTTAGTTTGCTTGTTCAGCTCCTCGCTGCCGATCTGGCTGACACGAGTAGCCCAAGGAGACAGGCAGTATTTGTCTGCCATGAACCTTTCTTTTACCCCTGTCTTTTTTGGAGGGAGCATCCTTCTCGTTCCTTTTTGCGCAGCGATCGTGTATGCATCCACGCAGGCAGATGAGATCTGTACCGGGTTCATTTTGCCGCGCGCTATTCGCGGAAGTCTGAACCAATATGTATTTACTAAAGTTTGCACCGCAGCTATTACAGGTTTCTTTGCGTTGGGGGCTGCATGTCTGCTGCATGCCAGCTTCTGGCATCTTCTTGCCGGTTCGTATGATGTTGTGGCTCGTCCGGATGTCGAAGTATTTTTTTCTGAGAACACCATCTACGATCAACTCATCAAATTCCCATACGCTTGGCCGGCATATATCCATTCATCTTTTGGCTTTGCGCTTACCGGTGCGTTCTGGTCTGTCATTGCTTTATGGGTTGCCTCTCTAATGCCTGATACGCAGCTGGTGATTACTGTTCCGGTGGTGCTGTATTATCTCTGGAAGTCGAATTTCACTGGCTTTCTCTTTGGCTTTGAACTGCCTGATTTTACGGCTTTCTATAATGATGGCGTAACGTGGCAACAGTATGGTCTAGCTCTTGGCTTTCATGTTTTGCTCCTAGCTGTGGTTGTTTGGCACTACAGAGCAACTCTGAAAAGGAGGATTTGCCATGCCTGACGCAAGAAAAAAGCCTCGCCCCAATATATGGATTCTTGCAACTAGCAATGTAGATAGCTGGCTGCATACGCCGAGGACAATCGTTATGCTCATAGCAGCGGTTCTCCTGTGCATGGTTGAAACGCAAAAACTATTCCGCCTCTATACAATCGACGGCTATTCCCTTCACTTGGTAGAAAGCGTTTTCCTTTTGGCATATACTGGATTCAATATTCTTATGAGTAGCATGATGTTCCTTGTAACAATAAGTGAATTACCAATGCAGATCTCCTTCCAATACTATTCTCTCGTGCGCGTTACACGCAGGAAATGGATTAATAGCCAAGTTCTCTATTGCTTGAGCATGGTGGTTATGTTTTTACTGTTGCTGACTGCGTGTTCGTTTGCATTTTGTTTGGGAAAAGCCACATGGAAAATTGGGTGGAGTCCATTAATGACCAATGCAGTTCCCGGTGTTTATACTTTTCTTTCAGACTTTCTGGTACATTCCTTTTCTCCCTTAGGGGCACTAGCCATGGCACTTCTTCCGGTGGCTGGGATGTGGTTTACATTGTCAATGTTTATTCTTATGATGAGCCTGTTTGGTGCGGGAAGGCTTGGGCTAATGATTTCGGCCTTTGCACTTATCATAGATTATATCAGCATTCAAAGCAGCCTATCAGTTTCACCCATGCAGTACGCTACCCTTTCGCCGATTGATGCAAGCGGTAATTTTACTGAGGTCTTTATCAGGATGATGATAGTATATATCGTATTAAACACCCTATTCTATGTCGCTATGTACTACAAAGTAAAACGCATGGACTTGCATTTCAATTCACAAAAAGTCTATTAGAACAAAGGAGATAAAACCATGGTTATTCAAGTGGAGAAACTATCTAAACAATATGGCACAAATATAGTCTTAGATAATATAGATGTCAATATGGACGAAGGAGTAATCTATGGCTTGGTTGGAACCAATGGTTGCGGAAAAACTACATTGATGCGCTGTATATGTGGCTTTTCACACCCATCAAGTGGCAAAATTACTGTGCTCGGTAAGGTGGTTGGCAAGGATTGTGACTTTGCCCCCTCCACTGGAATTATTATCGAAATGCCTGGTTTCTTGGCTCATCATAGCGCTAGACGCAACCTCTCCATTCTTGCGAGTGTCAGCAGAAGTGCGGATAGGGCCCGCATTGATCAGGCTATTCGAATGGTTGGTCTTGACCCTGAGGACAAAAAGCCTGTGGGTAAGTTTTCTCTTGGTATGTATCAGCGTTTGGGTATTGCTCAGGCAATCCTAGATGATCCTAAAATTCTAATTTTAGATGAGCCTTTTAATGGACTTGATGAACAGGGCGTAGCAGATATTCATATACTTTTTCAAAAATTGAAAGCTCAAGGAAAGTGTATTCTTTTGGCAAGCCACAGTGCTGCGGATATTGAAAAGGCATGTGATATTGTTTACAGAATACAAAATGGCAGGCTGGTCAATGTTGTCGGAGAAAATGATCGCCAGAAGATGGTTCATGCGGTTGGGCAAAAAGACGTGCAGTAAAAAGAGGTGTGTTATCGCATTTTTATAATGCTACAGGTTTGGAGCATACCAGTTGAGTCCTGTGCCAATATGTTTTGAACACTATATTTTGATTTCTGCATAGAAACAACTCTAAAAATCGGCTGTTCTATGGTGATATAAAGGAGATTTTGAAATGAATATAAAAAGGATCGTGCGCTTCTTTATACTACCTAAAGAGATTCCTGCCTGTGTTACGGAGGCTATGAAAAAAACATGCAATAGGATTATAGAAAGAGAACGCATTGAACGCGATTGGAAAGAAGTATGGGCAAAACGAGAATGTCCACATCTCCAAAATGGGCTTGAGGTAGACAAAAAAGAATAGGCATCGTTTCAAAACGACAGTTTCTATGTTCAATGGAGTCCGCGATATAGAATTAGGAGGGTATCACATGAAAAAAAGACTATTCATCATTTTGATTGTCCTACAGCTCCTACAAAGTAATCTGTGCGCGTTATCAGAACCTGTGGAAATTTTCCCAGGCACGCTTGTTCTAACGGATAGCCAGACATATGATAGCGCAAATTCTCTCTGCTGGATAGACGAAAGTTTATATATTCTTGGCTCTCGTGCTGTTTATCACTGGACGAAGGGTATGGCGGCACCAGAGGTGTTTTATGATCTATCAGAAGCTGCTGCTTACCAATATATTTTTAGCCCCCCGAAAGATGAACAAGGGGCCAATGCATGGTCAAAGGCAATCCGTTACTTGTTTGTCAGTGATAAATCTCTCTATGGCTTGCATCCATATAGTGGACAGATCTATGAAGTAACACCGCAGGAACTGCGACCCATTGCAAAGTTACCTGGTGAATTGCTGCAAGCGGGTGAAAAGGAAAGTTCCTTCTTTCGTGAGATCAAGGGTGTAACATGCTCGACAGGAGAGTTATTTTTGCTGCTGGGAACAGATGATTATGATGATTATACAAAAACTGAGCTTTTTAGCTTCGACTTGACGGATCAATCGTTGACGCTCTGTTCACCTGATAATATAAGAGGAATATCTACGGGCCCTAATGGCAAGCTCATCCTGCTGATTCAAGATAATGAGGTTGCTATTTGCCAGTATGATATTGAGACGGACGTTATAGACCAGAAATTATCGACATTGCAATCACAAAATCTACCCAGTGGTTTGGCATGGTATGAAGAAAAATCCTCTATTGCTTATTATAACGAGAATCGGATAAGCTCGGCAGATGCTACGGGCATTCCAGAGATAAAAGGCTATCTTCCCGTATTGTACGCAAACGCTGCGACACCCGCATCCTGTTCTGCAGATGGTATTTATGCATATCCATATGCTTCCTATGTATTTTTACGCGATATAAGTATTGAGGGTGAGGTAAACCAAACTGTTTTGAACCTGATAGGGGCTGTATCTCCCAGCATAATCGTTGCTTTTTCTGTTGAAAATCCTGATGTTGCCGTTGTTACATCAGATACGGGAACTGCAGAGTATCTAAATCAAGCGTTTATCTCCTCGGATAGCAGCGTTGACCTGATTGTTGCTTCAGCGCCAGGGGATTTTGTCGCGATGAAGCAGAAAGGTTTTGCTGCTTCGCTGAACGGTAATAGCGAATTAGTGGAACTGGCGCACGGCCTTTACCCTACGTTACAAGATGTTGTATTTGATGGAGAAGACTTACTAGCTTATCCCCTCATATTGCAGCTTCATTCCTGGACAATAAATGAAACTCGCTGGCAGGAGCTTGGATTAGGAGACTACCCTGCAACCTATGATGCATTGTTTAAAGCCATTGATCTTTGGTTGGAGGAGTATGCAGAGGAGTATCCAGAATACACCCTCTCTGATATTCAGCAGTCCTCGCTTGATACATTGGTTAACATGATCGTACGGGAATACATCTTTCAGAACGAAACCACCGGAGAACGGCTTACATTTGATACGCCTTCCTTCCGCACGCTGATGACGATGGTGAGCGAGAACGCGCACCTGCTCTCCGAGGAAAACGAGCAATGGGGCATGCCCCTCCTGTCTTCCTATTACCAAGGGTTTGGATGCACTTACAACGATGACGACCAGATGAGGATGCTTCTACCGCCGACACTTGATGAAGAAAAGACGCAAATGCTCAATGCCAGTGTAGAGGTGCTGTTCGTAAATGCCGCTTCCAAACAGAAGGAGGCAGCCGCACGGTTTGTGTCTTTCTGTGCACGCAATCTGGATATTAACACAAAATATATGCTTTATCCCAACCTGAATGAGCCCTATCAGAGTCCTACCTATGAAAGCCGGCTGGCTACACTGAACGAGGAATTAGAGGGCCTCCAAAGCAGATTGGAAAAGGCGGATGATTCTGAGGTTGCATCAATTCGTGATGAAATCGCACAAAAAGAGCGAATGATCGAAAGTCTTTCATCAAGCCGCTGGCAAATTTCCCCGGAAAGCATTTCTGTTTATCGATCTGTCGCGGAAACGCTTCGTGTTCCTTGTGATTCTGAGTATCTGTCCGAAGGCGAGAGCGGAGGATACGGTGCTATAGCCTCTGTGATTGCACAATACTGTTCAGACGGACTTGAACAATCAGAAATCGATAGCTTTATCAAGGAATTGGATCGGGTTACTTACTTGGTTTATATGGAAGGTCAATAAGCCATGGTCAAGTATTAAAAGGGGCAGATGAAAGATGTCGATTAGGGGAAACAATATTTACTTCTCATCGTTTTCGGACGTGCCCGATGTCGTATCAAAGCGAATGCATGAGACACTTCGTATGATTGCATCAGAGGAGCAGGATTCAGAGAAAGAGGAGCTCTATTCGGCAGAAAATGAGAATGAACAAACCCTTTGCTTAATTGACACCCAATCCATCGAGGAACTGATTAATGAGGACTTGTTTCTCATGATGCTTTTGTGGAGCATATCAAAAGATAATGCGCCATGTAGCGTTGACAAAATGATCTGGCTTTTGAAAAAGGAAAAACAAGATGTTGCTCATTTTGTAAAGATTGTTCTTCCACGTCTGATTAAAAAAGGTTATTTGAAAGAAGTGGTTATAGATGGAGAGCTCTTTTACACTGTGCTCGTTCAGTATCAAACCTATGCGAAGGTCAGGTTTTCTCAATCGCTCAGAGAGGCTGGATACTCCTCTTTTCTGAGCTATGTGGCAGATTACTATAATGGCAAAATGATAGATGACGATACCCTGGAAGACTTATGGTGCTGGATCGGAGCGGTTCGTGGGTACCTTTCTGATGTTTAAGCAAAAGGAGCAACTTGATGGAACGGGAGCAACTGGTAAGAGTATTGGAACAGCATTATCGACAGCTTTTACGCAGGGCGCTCCATCTTCTTCGCCAACGCCAAGATGCGGAGGATGCTGTACAAAGCGCCTGCCTGAGAGCATGGATTCAAATAGATACCCTTCATGATGACCGACTTTGCCTCTCTTGGCTGTATCGAATCGTATACAACGAAAGCATGGCGATCTTCCGCGAACGTAAAAATCAGCCGTATTTTCTGCCTGATGATCAATTGCAATACATTCCTTGTCAGCGAAATGAACATGCACGCCATCTGGAACAAATGCAGTTGGACTCGATGCTATTAGAGTTGCCTGAGAAGCGCAGGTGCGCCATGTTTTATCGCTACACGATGGGCTGCAATATTGCGGAAACGGCTCGGAAAATGCATCTCTCGGAAGGAACGGTAAAAAGTTGTCTTTTTTGTGCACGACGAACGCTGAGAGAACGCCTTGAACAAATCGGCGATTCATTTTATTCGGCCTGACAATTTATGGGGCTTCAAGGACGAAGGCTTGCTCGTTTATGGAGTCATTGAGCTGTGCACACGGATATGTGCTCGATAATTACCTGCACAAATTTCCAGGAATCATTTACTGAAGAAAGCAAGGGAAACACGGCACGATGAAGGGCCTCGGCGTAAGGTTGATGTTGCAATCAAAATAGGTACGCGATGGACATATGCGTCATCGCGTTTTTTTATTGCATAGATTCTCACATTTCACCGTTGACGGACTTAATGGCAAATTCCCGCTCTGTCGTTCCCCGCCCTTCTTCTTTCAATGCTGATTTCATAAACACTGAAACATTGAAAGAAGGAAGCTGAATGGCTATCATCAATCTTAAAGATCATTATCCATATTACGGATACGATTTGACGCTTGATATTGCGGATAATATCGCCGACCAGCTGCTACAATGGAAACGGGAAGAAAGCAACCTTCAGCGTAGACGCAGGCGGTATCATGATTACTATTCTCTAGACGCCATGAAAGATGTTGAAAATAAAGTGGTATGCAGGCTTCCTGCGCCGGACGAGGTTTTCGAATGTAAGGTGATGCATCGGCAGCTGTATACCGCCCTTGCCTCTTTGCCGGATAAGCAAGCCAGACGCATCTATACACATTATGTCTTGGGAACGAGCATAAAGGAAATTGCGATGGCGGAAAGGGTGAGTTATAGTGCTGTGCGTTCATCCATTTTGCGTGGCTTGAATAGGATTGAGACTTGTCTTTGCAAAGAAAATTTCTAAAACTGGATATTGAACCATAACAAAACATTGTTTTTTTGACCTATATTAATGAGAGGGACTTTTTGTTATCCGCCCCTTGCCGGGAATGCTTTCTCCGTAAAGCCGTTCAAAAAGTTTTCCCTCATAACGCACCTTGACAATCGAATACACGGTGTTACAGGTACAATCCCCCGCGCGGCGGAGCGGCGAACGGGGCGGCGCGACGATGGCGCAGGCCGGAGCGATCCACGCATCCCGTTGACCCTGCCGTGGCAGGCAGGTGCGCGACGATGCCGCGCGGGGATAATGAGACTTCTACTACGGCCTCCCACTGACTTGAGGGGGAGTCCCTGCGGTATGCGCCCGTCCGGGGGACGGCGGTACAGGCGGGGCTATGTTGCGGATGGAGCCGTCCGCAGCCTGTAACATCCCCAGGGCCAGCGGGAAGCCTGCCGGGGCGCAGGGCAAATACGGCGAATTCCCGCTTCTGATCCATTTGCCACGATGCTGTTTTGAGAAAAGGGGGATGGATATGGCCCGAATGCCAGACGGCCGTACCCTTCGACGCTGCCCGGATGTTATGGATGTCACGGAGATGTGCCGCGTATTGGACATCAGCACCAAGACCGGCTATCGGTTGCTGAAAAACGGAGTCATTTCGTCATTGAAGATCGGCAGGGCCTATCGGATCCCCAAAGCCCATCTCCTGGCGTATCTCAAGATTAGAAAAGTAAGCGGGCTATGGTAGCCCCTCCATAACCTTGCCGCCCGCATGCGCCGGTGCTATGCTTGGTCTGTCAACGGCAGGAATCCAGGCTGCAAGAAGGAGGGACAACCATGATCGCAGGACACCTGCAAGAAAAAAAGGGCTTGTACTACATGGTCCTGAGCTATAAGGACAAAAGCGGGAAACGGATATCAAAATGGCTGCCGACGGGATTGCCCGTGAAAGGGAACAAAAAACGCGCCGAAGACATGCTGATGGCCGCCCGCGCCGAATTTGTGGCGGTAGAAGCCGCTATTGACCGCGATATGCCGTTTTCCAGCTATCTTGTCCAATGGATGGAGATCGCGCGGAGCACCTTAAAGCCAAATACGGCTGCCGGATATGCGAGCATGATTCAGAATCCGATTGCACCGTACTTTCAGCAGCGGGGCATCACGCTGGGCGGATTGCAGGCGGTAGACATTCAGATGTTCTACACCAGTCAGCTCAAACGCGTATCCGCCAATACCGTCATCCACTACCACGCGATCATCCACAGGGCGCTCAAATACGCTGTTAAGACAGACCTCATTGACGTCAATCCGGCGGACAAGGTGGAGCGGCCCAGGAAGGACCGGTTTACCGCCTCGTTTTATGACGGCAACGAGGTGAACAGGCTCTTTCAGGCAGCGCGGGGAACCCCGCTGGAGCTGCCGGTCATGCTGGCGGCATTCTACGGACTGCGCCGCAGCGAGGTGGTGGGGCTCAAATGGGATGCGATTGATTTTGAGAACAAAACCATCGCCATCCGGCACACGGTGACGGTCTGCGCTGAAAAGGGCAGGCGCATCGAAGTGGCGGCCGATACGACCAAGACGGCCTCCAGCCGGCGGACCCTCCCGTTGGTGCCGGCTTTTCAAACGAAGCTGGCCGCGTTAAAGGAGCAGCAGGAGAAGAACCGCATACTGTGCGGCCGCTCCTATTGCACGGATTACCTGGGCTACGTTCTGGTGGATGCAATGGGAAACCGCCTGAAGCTGAGCTACATCAGCACGGCCTTTCCCGCACTGCTCAAGCGCAACGGGCTTCGGCCCATCCGCTTCCACGACCTGCGTCACAGCTGCGCCAGCCTGCTGCTGAAAAACGGCGTCCCCATGAAGCAGATTCAGGAGTGGCTGGGGCACAGCGACTTCAGCACGACCGCCAACATCTACGCCCACCTGGACGCCGGGTCCAAGCTCACCTCTGCGCAGGCAATGGAGAAGGGATTGGGGATGAGCTCCGAAGCCCTTTTAGAATAAGGACTTCGGGGTATGGCAGGAGAACTTTGGAGAGGAACGCTGAAGCGAATGAAAAAAGGCTTTCCCCGCTGTGGGGGAAAGCCTTATGGCGGAGAAGGTGGGATTCGAACCCACGGACCGGTTATTAGCCGGTTTACCCGATTTCGAGTCGGGGCCGTTATGACCGCTTCGATACTTCTCCAAAATCTATCTCAACATCGTCTCTCGGAAAAAGGAGAGAACTGATGGAGAGAACTGCTCATGATCCCATTCCGGGGGCACCTTGCAAACCTAGCAAAATCAAGGCTTTTCGTCGATTCGATTCCACCTTTCGGATTAGATTTCGAGTCGGGGCCGTTATGACCGCTTCGATACTTCTCCACGTATAAGTGGGCGAAAATGATTATACCATGTCAAGTGTAAGTTGGCAAGCCTATGTTTCCGTTCCCTGATTGAACCGTTGCCGCGCCACAATACCTATTGAAGCATGACGAAAAAGGATGAAACCCGGGCGCCCATGCAGCCTCGTTGATTGAGCTCAACCAACGAGACCCCACGGGCGCTCAGGTCTCTTTCTTTTCCCCGGCTGGGGCGTATGCTGCAAAGGCTTATGGCATGCTGCCAGCGCATATTCCCTCTCATAAGCAAGCATGGAAAGCCTTTTCCTGTTTTCGGATTCCCTTTTGATCCTTTCCTTTGACTTGTTAGCGCGTCTTGCCCCTCGCCTCGTCGCCCGGATGTTTAAGACAAAAGGCATCATCTTGCGTAAAGACCGAAACCGGTCCCCCGGATATCAGCCGCACGCGGTATTCTCCGCCCTCCATCTCGAAACGCAGTCTGCTTCCCCGGAACTGGAAGGAAAACTTGAGCCCCGTCCACCCTTCTGGCAGAAAGGGAGCGACCCTCACGCCATCCGCGCACAGCTGCAGGCCCGCAAAGCCGTTGACCACGGCCATGTAGCAACCGCCCATGTTGGCGGTATGGATGCCGTCCTTGCTGTTTCCATGCGTATTGAGCAGGTCGGTCTTCACGCTGTCGCCAAAATAGGCGCGTGCCTCCCGGCGCAGGCCCAAGCGGCAGGCATCAATGCAAAAGATGCAGTTGGACAGGGAAGAGTCATGCGTGGTAATCTTCTCATAGTACCGGAAGGACCGTTCCCGTACCTCCGCATCGGCCAGGCTTTCAAAAAGCACATGTGCCAGCACGGTATCCGCCTGTTTACATACCTGATAGCGGTACAGCTGCAGGGGATGATAATGGAGCAGCAGTGGGAAATTTTCCCGCGGCGTCGCAGCCAGGTCCCATATCGGCTTTTGCAGAAAGCTGTCATCCTGCGGATTGATGCCCAGCGTTTCGTCATAAGGCAGATACATGATTTCCGCAGCATGGGCAAACGCATCCAACTCCTCATGGGTAACGCCCAGGCGGGCTGCCCACTCGCCATATGCGCCCCACTCTTCCAGCAGATGCGCCGCGCGCACCGCCAGCTCCAGGTTGTTTTTGGCGCATGCGTTGGTGTAGTAGTTGTTGTTGACCAGACAGGTGTACTCATCAGGACCTGTCACGCAGTTGATGCGGAAGGTGCCCTCCGCCACATGCCCAACATCCATCCACAGGCGCGCCGTTTCCAGCAGCAACTCCGCGCCCTCGCTGATCAGGTATTCGCGGTCGCCGGTCGCATTGTAGTACATGCCCACCGCATAGGCGATGTCCCCTACAATGTGGTATTGCGCCGTACCTGCCAGAAAGTACCCGCTGCACTCCCGTCCGGCGATCGTGCGCCAGGGGTACAGCGCGCCCTTCCGATGGCCCAGCAGGCGGGCATTTTCGCGTGCCGCGTCCAACGTGCGGTAGCGGTACCCCAGAAGCTTGCGCGCGAGCTGTGGCATGGTGAGGGTAAAGAACGGCATCATGTACATTTCCGTATCCCAGAAGTAGTGCCCTTCATACCCTTCGCCCGACAGACCCTTGGCCGCAATGCTGCATAGCCCGTCGCGCCCGGCAGACTGGAACAGCTGGTAAAGGTTGAACTGCATGGACAGATTGGTATCGTTGTCGCCCAGGATGGTGGTGTCCGCACTTTCCCAGAAAGTGGTGAGGGTTTCCTGCTGGGCGCGGTAGAGTTCGTCCGCCCGGCCAAAAGCCCCGGCCATAGCCCGCCTTGCGGCGGCAAGTGTATCGCCATGCCGCCGTTCATCTGAAAAGACGCAGTATTTTTGCAGCCGCAGCGTTTGTCCCTGTCCGACCGTCACGCTGGCATGGAACGCCGCCGCGTGTGCCGCGGGGTCGTAGACCGTCTGCGCATTCTGCGCGGCCGGCTCCAGCGCGTGCTTCACGCCGGTGGTCAGCGACAGCCCGCTCACCCGGGTGCGCGTGCTCAGATAGCTGGCTCCCTCCTCTATCAGGCTCCCGTCAGGAACAAGATGACATTCGCTCTCTCCTGCCAGACGTGGATCGTTGGGATTGGCATAGTTTTTCACCAGTGCCAGGTGGGTGCTTTCCACCTCCACCTCGCCCTCATAGTTGAGAGGGGTAACCTCACAGTCAATCAGGAACAGCGACGGCTCTGCAAAACTCGCCATGCGGCGAAAGCAAAGGGCGGTTTCGCGTCCCTCAGGCGAGCGCCACCTTACGCGGCGTTCGGTGATTCCGCGATCCATGTCCAGCCTGCGCTCGGATTCTACGAGCGTGCCCGTCCATTGTGAAAACCACTCCCCCGCCAGGCGGAAGCGAATTCCCTGCACATCCGCCACGTTGATCATGCTTTCCTTGTCCTCGCGGACATGGGTCAGCTTTTCCGCCTGCTTCATGGGGACGATTTCATAGAAGCCGTTCACATAGGCGCCGCGCATGGTGTCCATGCCCTGCGGCGCCCCTTCCTCCAGCGTGCCGCGTACGCCCAGATAGCCGTTGGCGTTATGGAACACCGTTTCCTGCAGGGCAAGCTGGTCGTTCGTGGGTTTAGGGGAACACACCGAATAGACCCTTTGCATGTTCACCCCTCCTTAGCCCTTGACCGCGCCGGCCATGATGCCCTTGATGATGTGTTTCTGTGCGCTGAAGTAGAAGATGATTACCGGGATGATGGTCATGGTCAGCGCCGCCATGGCCATGTTCCATTCGATGGTATAGGTGCCGAAGAACAGCGAAGTCATCACGGGGATGGTCTTGTTGGCGTTGCTGGTCAGCGTCAGAGACGGAAGCAGATAGTCGTTCCAGATCCAGATCACATCCAGGATGATCACCGTGACCGTGGTGGGCTTGAGGATGGGGAATACGATGCGCCAGAACACCTGCCAGATATTGCATCCATCGATGATGGCAGCCTCCTCCAGCGAGACGGGAACCGACGATTTGACAAACCCGTGGAACAAAAACACACCCATGCCCGCGCCAAAGCCCGCGTACATGAAAACCAGACCGCCCAGGGAGTTTTTCATGGGAATGCCCAGCGTCTTGGTCAGGGAGTTCATCTCCTGCATCAAGGGCATCATCACCGTCTGAAACGGAATGAGCATCGTCACGATCAGGAAACTGTAGAGGAAGCGGCTCAGCCGTGTATGCGTGCGCACCAGCATCCATGCGGCCATGGCGCACAGGACCACGATGACCACCACCGAGCACAGCGTAACGATGATCGAATTTTTGAATACATTGATGAAATCCATGCGCTGCACCGCGCCCGCGTAGTACTCCCAGGTGAGGGTTTCAGGCAGGGCCAGCACGTTGGTATACATCTCTGCGCGGCTTTTGAAGGAATTGACCACGATGATATAAATCGGGGAGAGGTAAATCAGACAGAACACCAGCAGCGCCATATTGGCCAGCACGCTTTTGATGCTCTTGGCGACGTTTTTGTTCATACCTCCACCTCCCGCTTGGACGTGAGCCGGACCTGGAACATGGTGATCACACCCACGATGATGAAGAACACGATGGCCTTGGCCTGGCCATAGCCATAGTTGCTCTTGGCGAAGATTTCGTTAAAGATGTTCATGGACACCATTTCCGTAGCGTTCGCGGGGCCGCCTCCGGTCAGGGCCAGGTTGACATCGTAGATTTTGAAGCAATTGGACAGCGTCAGAAACAGGCAAATGGTAATGGAGGGCATCAGAAGCGGCAGCCGGATGCGGAAAAGCGTCTGCCAGTAGCTGGCCCCATCGACACTGGCGGCCTCCAGTACGTCGTCGGAAATGGACTGAAGCCCGGCAATATAGATAATCATCATGTACCCGGCCATCTGCCAGGTGGCTACGACAATCAGACCGATAAAGGCAAATTGCTTGTTGCTCAGCCAGTAGAAAAACAGGTCCGTGCGGCCGGTCATCTCACCCAAAGTGGCCATGCAGTCGCCGAGAATGAACTGCCAGATGTAGCCCAGCAAAAGCCCGCCGATCAGGTAGGGCATAAAAATCATAACCCGGCCCACGTTGCGCAGCCGCAGCTTCGACGTCACCACCAGCGCAAAGCCCAGCGCCAGCACGTTGACGGTAACCATGGTAATCAGCGTAAAGACGGTGGTCCGCTCCAGAGAGCTTAAAAACCGTGTGTCCTGAAAGGCTTTCGCATAATTGGCAAAGCCCACAAACTTCATGGGGTTTTTGGGCAGTCCGTCCCAGGAGACAAACGAATAATACACGCCCGTCAGGAACGGCACAATCACAACCACAATAAACACAAAAAACAGCGGTACGGTAAACAGCGCAAACCAGCGCTTCTTCATGGACATGCGCGTCCCCCCTCGATAAACGACACAAAAAGCGGGAGCCGCCCAACGGGCATCCGGGCAGCCCCCGCTATCGGTCGGCGATTACTCGGCCGCAGCCGTCACAAACGCGTCATTGAGCGCGGTGAGGAAATCGGCCTCGGTCATTTCGGTGGTGAAGAACTCTTCGGCCACGGGCACCAGGTCGTTCATGATCACGCTGGCGGGCCACTCGGTGTTGAAGGTCCAGTCCACGATGTTGCCGCTGGCGATGGCATCGGCCACGCTGGCGGAGATGGGATCGAGCTTATCGCTGGTCATGCCGTCAACCACGGGCAGGAAGCCAAACTTGTTCATCAGGTAATCGGTGCCGGTCTCGGAGGTGTAGAGCCAGTTGAGGAAGTCCTTGCCCAGCTGCTGCTCCTCTTCGGAGGCATCGGCATTGACGAACCAGTAGGAGGGGATGCCCACCGCGATAGCGGTGCTGCCGCCCACGGGCAGGCCAACCATGCCCATCTCGAAGTCGATGTCATAGCTGGAGAACATGGTGTAGCACCAGTTGCCCTGGTGGATGGCTGCGGTCTTGCCGGTGGCGAAGTCGCCGCAGTTGCCGTCGTAGGTCACCTCAAGGGGATTGACCTGATTTTCACGGATGGCCACAAACAGCTTGGCAAATTCCTGGAACTCCGGAACGTCGGCCAGCTTGACCTCGCCCGAGAACACCTGCTGGCAGAAGGCCACAGGATCATCCTGCACGGCGAAGGGGAAGTTGAGGATCTGGCCAATGAGGAAGTAGCCTTCCTGCGACAGGCCAAGGCCGGTCACGCCCGCGGCCTTCTGCTCTTCAATGAAGGCAATCAGGCCGTCCATCGTGGAGATGGCTTCGGGGTCCACCATGTCCTTGTTGTAGATGATGCCAAAGCCCTCGGCCGTCATGGGCACGCCGGTCTTTTTGCCGTCCACCATGGCGATGAGGTTTTCCTGCACCTTGCCCATCACTTCCAGGTCGCTCAGATCAGCCAGGTAGCCGCTCATTTCGGCGATTTCGGAGGCGGAGTTCAGCGTGAACACGGTGGGGCCGGACTCGCTGGCCATGTAGGTCTTGAGGTTCTGATAGTAGTCGTCGCCGGCGATGGGCCATACCTCGACCTCAACGCCCGTTTCTTCCTGGTAGGCCTTGGCCAGCTCCACCAGCTGGTCGTAGATTTCGGTCTTCTGCTGGAAGACGACGATCTTGCCGGCGCTTTCCGCCTGCGCACCCGCCAGGCCCAGGCCCAGCAGCAGGCTCAACGCCAATACGATACACATCAGGGTTTGCATCCGCTTCATAATTGAGAAACCTCCCTTTTTGTTGTTGATACCCTGGAGTTTTTGAATCGGTTTAACGATTTACGAAGATTATAGTCCCACGATGTATATTCGTCAATAGTTTTTGTTCAAAATAGGCAAAGTTAAATTATTTTATTTGTAAATAACATAAATATTTTATGTATTTATATAAAATATCGCGTAAAATATTAACCGGCATCATTGCTTGATGCCGGCTTTCTTTCATTGCAGCAGCCGCTATGCGCTTAATCCCTTGCCTCCCCGCCGCCTGCTGAGGCCCGCCAGACCACCCGCGCCTGAATCTTGAAGGTCTCATAGCTCTGGGCCCCCTCAATGTTGGCAATGAGGTGCTGCGCCGCAAGATAGCCGCGCTCGTAGTTGGGAATGGCCACGGTGGTAAGCCCCAGCAGCTCAGCCAGGGGCGTGTCGTCAAAGCCCGTGACGGCCACATCTTCGGGAATGCGCACACCCGCCTCGCGGAAGGCGCGCATGGCCCCGATGGCCATGTTGTCATTCGCGCAGACCAGCGCCTGGGGCAGCCGCTCGCCAATCAGCAGCAGCTTTGCCGCCTGGTAACCGCTTTTTTCGCGGTAATCGCCGGTCAGGTAGCTTTCGGGGTGAAAGGGGATGCCGTTTTCCTTCAGCACATCCGTGAACGCCTGGTAGCGCTCCCGGTTATCCAGCGTATTGATGCCGCCCAGAAACGCATAGTTGCGATAGCCTTGCCGGACCAGCCCCTGTACCAGCTCGCGCATGGGCGGATAGTTGTTGACCAGCAGGCACTTGACGTTGGGTTCGTCCATCATCCGGTCCAGGGCCACGATGGGATACCCCTTCTGGGCCTTGCGCTTGAGCAGCTGATCGTTGCAGCTCTTGTCCAGCATGATGCAGCCGCTGGTGAAGCTCTTGGACATGAACCGGTCGCACGATCCGCTGGTGCAGATGATCAGGTCGTACTGGCGGGAATAGACATAATCGCTGATGCCATGAATGATCTTGAGGTAAAACTCGCGATCAAAATCGCTGAAGTTGAACAGGATGGTCTTGCTCTCGCCGCTTTTGAGGGCGCGGCCCGCGTGGTTGACCTGATAATCCATTTCCTCGCAGATGCGCAGCACGCGTTCGCGCGTGCTGTTGCTGACGTTTTTCCGGCCGTTGAGCACGTTGGAGACCGTCGCCGTGGAAACGCCCGCCGCCTTTGCGATATCCTTGATGACCACATTCATTCGTACGCCCCCTTAACTGGGCAGATTGTCGCGCAGGTACTCAAACACCTGACGAGCCACCGGCGCGGCCACGCTGCCGCCACTGCCGCCGTTTTCCACCAGTACGCTGATGGCATAGGGATACTGGTCGCTGTCAATATAGCCCACAAACCAGGCGTGCGTCACATCCATACCATTGTCCGAGCCCTCGGCGCTGCCGGTTTTGCCGGCGATGGTCAGGCCGCTCACCTGCGCACGGGTGCCGGTGCCGCTCTTGACCACATCCTTCATATACCCGTCGATGATCTGCGCCATCTCCGGGGAGCAGGCGGTGCGGTACACCTTCTGGGAATAGCGCAGGCGCACCTTGCCCGTGGGGCTCTCCACGAGGCTGAGCAGCCGCGGCTCCATCATGACGCCGTCATTGGCGATGGCCGCGGCCACCATGCACATGTGCATGGGCGTGGCCACCACCTGGCTCTGTCCCGCTCCGCTCCAGGCGATTTCCACGCTGTTGCGGTTCTGGGTAGGATAGACGCTGTTCTCCACCACCAGGTCGCGGAAAAGAAAGTTGTCGTTGAACCCGAAGGATTCCGCCGTGCGCCTGAGCGCGGTGTCGCCCATCATGAGCGCCGCCTGGGCGAAGGCGTTGTTGCAGCTGACGCGGAAGGCTTTGTCCAGCGTGATATCGCCATGCTGGTCCATGTTGTAGTCATGCACCACATGGTCCATCACCTGCGTGGCGCCCGTGCAGGTGAATACGTGCGTTTCCGCATCGGGCAGGTTTTCCAGCGCCGCCGCCGCGGTGATGATCTTGAACGTGGAGCCGGGAGGCAGCGTGCCCTGCAGAGCGCGGTTCCAGAAGGGATGCTGACTGGAGTTGCGGACCTGGTCGGTGATGTTCTGCGGATCATAGACCGGCAGGCTGACCAGTGCCAGCACCTCGCCGGTCTTGTAGTTCATGACCACCACCGCGCCGCACTTGCCCTTCAGATTGGAGGTGTTACGGAAGATGTTGACGATCTCGGTGCACAGCCGGCTGTCGGCGGTGATGGTCACATTGTCGCCCCGGCGGGTTTCGCCGTTGAAAAAGGCGGTCACGCGCTCCGTCAGGCTCGTTTCAAAGCCCAGCAGATAGTTGGCCTGAAACGAATCCACACCGTTGGCGATGTTGCCTTCGTCGTCGCCCAGCAGGTGCACCATGCTGGAGCGGCTGAGGATGTTGCTCTGGTAGATGCGCTCCCCGTTTTCGTCGGTGGTGGCCACCACCACGCCCTGGCGGTCGATGATATCGCCGGGGATGACGCTGCTCTTGGCGCTGCGGTAGCGCGTGTTGCGCGTGCTGGAAATCCAGCGGCTTCCGTAAGTGGATACGGAATACACCCCGTACACCCCGGCCAGCGCCAAAAGCCCAATCACCACAAAGGCCAGCACGCGAAAGCGCAGTTTCAGCTGTTTCATAGGCACTTCACTCCCTGTCCGCCTCGGGCATCATGGCCTCCTCCTGCAGGGTATGGCTGATTTCGTAGTCGTAAGCCAGGTCGTCCTGGTTCACGCTGGCCACGCCCTGAATCAGCCCGATCAGGCCCATGCAGCTGACCAGCGAGGTGCCGCCGTAGCTGACGAAGGGCATGGTCACACCCGTGAGGGGGATGAGCTTGAGAACGCCGCCGATGATAATAAACGTCTGAATGCCCAGCATGACGGTTGCGCCCATGGCCAGCAGCGCGTGAAAGCTGCTGCGCGCCGCCGAGGCGATAGACACGCCCCGCAGGATCAGAATCACGTACATGGCCAGCACCAGCGCGCCGAAGATGACGCCGAACTGCTCGCAGATGACGGCGAAGATGCAGTCCGTAAAGTACACGGGAATCACGCGCGGCGCGCCCAGGCCCAGACCCACGCCGAACAGGCCGCCGGATGCGATGGCCATGAGCATCTGCACGATCTGATAGCCGCTGGTTTCGTAGTAGATCCAGGGGTTGCGCCAGATGGCCACGCGCTTTTTCACGTGAGCAAACATCGCATATCCCAGCACCGCGGCACCGCCCGCGCCCACCAGCCCCAGCCCCGTCAGGGGCAGGTTGCCGGTGGAGGCGTAAAAGAGGAACAGCGTGGTGGCATAGTAGATCAGCGCCGTGCCGAGGTCCTGCTGCAGCATCAGCACCAGGAGCGAAAACACCGTGAACGCGAACCATGGCAAAAGTCGCCTGCGCGACATGTACCAGCTCAAGATCAGAAGCAGCGCCAGCTTCACCAGCTCGCTGGGCTGCACGCTGGTACCTCCGATATTGATCCAGTTGGTCGCGCCGTTCTGCTCGGTGCCGATGGCCAGGGGCAGCGCCAGCAGAGCCGCCGCGCCCAGCATGACCACCTTGATCAGAAATCCCCAGCGCCGCACGTAACGCACCACGAAGATGCATGCCAGCATGGCGATGATGCCCGCGCCGTAATAGATGGCCTGCTGGATGCCGCGCGAGGTGCCCGCGCCGCGGTCGGTGGTGTAGAGGATGAGCACGCCCAGCGCACACAGGAAGTTGGCAATGGCCAGCAGCAGCTTGTCGGCGGGGAAAAAGCGCGGCACCCACATCGTGGACAGACGGATAAGCACCGGCACGATCACCGCCAGCGCGAAGCCCTCCCATTCCAGCTCACCGTTAAAGGATACCAGCAGAAACGCGGTGAAGAAAAACAGCATGATGGCCGAGACCAGCATGCGGTCCGGACGGCGGCGCTGCCGGCGTGCGGACTGCGCGGCCCTGCGCGCCTCGGCGCGGGCCTGGGAACGTCTGCTCATCGTCCGCGCCCTCCCCCGAAGTACTTGTCCCACACCTTGCGCTTGGCTCGCTCGGCCTCGTCATGGCCCACATAGGCGCTGCGGGGCGGAGCGGCGGCATCGGTCAGGTCCTCGTCCATCTCGTCGCCGAAATAGGCCAGGTCCTCCCAGTCGGCGTCGCTGTGCGGGCTGGGGGCGTAAGGCCAGTCGCCGTCCTCCATCCGGGTCCCATCGGGCAGATCCGGGCCTTGCGCCTCGTCAGGCGGCGTGGCGTTTTCCGGCGCTCCCGGCGTTTCCTCTGCTTCCCTGTCCTGACGCACTG